>ODAI011328766.1_pt1 | contig 33303 bp, 39 predicted proteins | sample 1539321 | NCBI WGS metagenome assembly ODAI01 (sample SAMN02144231, study PRJEB22623) | gut metagenome | biome: sheep rumen | host: Ovis aries | place: New Zealand
GCACGGTGCGGGAGTCTATGTCGACTGGCAGGACGTGGCAAAGCTGGCTCATACTGAGGCTTGCGTGAAGCTTGTGGCTGTGGATGACGGCGAAAGCAAGGCAGTTTTGGAAAGCGCGGGCGGGCCGGGAAAATCGTCGCTCAGTGCGGACACGGGCCGCGGAATCGGCGGGTCCGGTGCTGCGGAAAAGGAGCTTGATGCAATCTTTGAAAAGACATATGGAAAGAGCAAGCGCGATGAACAGCTGCTGCGCGCAAGGCAGTCGGAGGCCAGCCGCAGGAGTCACTTAAAATCCGGCGAAATCGAAAACTTCCCGCAGCCGAAGTGGAAGAAGGATGACGGCGGCGGTGAGCGGGAAAGGCACATGTTTATCGATGGCTACAATGTCATATTTGCATGGCAGGAATTAAAGGCGCTGGCGGATGTGAATATTGATTCCGCGCGCGATGCGCTTTTGGATATTCTGGGTAATTATCAGGGGTATACAAAGCAGAATATTACGATCGTGTTTGACGGCTACCGTGTGGCAGGCAGTCCCGGAAGTACCGAAAAGGTTTCGGGGCTTGACGTTGTTTACACGCGGGAAGGAGAAAAGGCAGACAGCTATATTGAAAGGTCGATATACGCGCTTGGCCGGCGCTGCGAGGTTACGGTCGTAACCTCGGATCGCCTCGTGCAGATGACTGCACTAGGCGATGGCGCGTTGCGCATGACCGCCGGCGAGCTTTACACCGAGGTTTCCAATGCATCCGAGGAGATTCGCGCAAAGCTTGCCAAAAGTGCAGTCGCTCCAATCCGCCCATTCGAGGGGAAATTTAATGAGTAAAGAAGAGGGTCGCTTCAACCAGAAGCGGCCCTGTTTTTATTTTACTAACTATTATATGCATATTGTGGTATAATATAATGTAGGGTTTTTGGGACCTAGCAGATACAGAGACTTAAAGAAAGGTAACACAATGAAAATCAAGTTTTGCGGCGCATGCAGCGGTGTAACCGGCTCGTGCCATTTAATAACCACAGAGAAGCACAAGATACTTTTGGACTGCGGCCAGTTTCAGGGAAACAAGGCAACGGAATCTTTGAACTTTGAGCCGTTTCCTTTTAATCCCGCAGATATAGATTTCATGATACTGAGCCATGCGCACATCGACCACTGCGGGCGCATTCCGCTCCTCGTAAAGCAGGGCTTTAAGGGCAAAATCTACTGCACCGACGCAACGGCGGATCTCCTCGAGGTAATGCTAAAGGACAGCGGCTACATCCACGAAAAGGAAGCTGAATGGCAGAACAGAAAGAACGAGCGTGCCGGCAGAAAGCCTGTAGAACCGCTCTATACATATCAGGACGCACTCGATTCATTGAAAAATGTGGAGCCAATACTCTACGATCAGCTGGTCGATTTAAACGAAGAAATGAAGCTCGTATTTAACGATGCAGGCCACATTCTCGGCTCGGCAATCACTGAGCTTTGGATTACAGAAAAGGGTACGACATATAAAATTGTATTCTCCGGCGATATCGGCATGACAGACCGTCCAATACTTCGCGACCCGGTTATCATCAAAAAAGCGGACTATGTCATTATGGAGACCACCTACGGAAACCGCCTGCACGAAGCTAATTACGAAAGCCTGCAAAAGCTTATCGATATCGTGCTGAAAACCATAAGACGCGGCGGAAATGTGGTAATCCCGTCATTTGCCGTAGGCCGTACATAGGAGCTTTTGTACCAGTTCAACAGATTCTATCTTGAGAATCCCGAATATAAAGACGAGCTGCAAAAAATTACCGTTTTTGTAGACTCACCGATGGCTAAAAATGCCACAGAGGTGTTCAAGCGCAACGCACAGGTATTTGACGAGGAAACAAAGGCATACATCACAAAGGGTACAAATCCGCTGGATTTCCCGAACCTCAAATTTACCAGAACAAGCGCTGAATCGCAGGCAATCAATTTTGACAATTCGCCGAAAATCATCATATCAGCAAGCGGCATGTGCGAAGCGGGACGTATTCGCCACCATTTGAAGCACAACCTCTGGAATCCTAAAAATTCAATCGTTTTCGTAGGCTATCAGGCAGAGGGCACGCTCGGACAGCAGCTTATCTCCGGCATTGAGTCGGTAACTCTCTTCGGTGAAGAAATCAGCGTAAAGGCTGAAATCTACAACCTCGAGGGCTTCTCCGGCCACGCAGACCGCGACGGACTTTATGCTTGGCTGAGCGGCTTTGTGGAAAAACCAAAGCATGTGTTCCTTGTTCACGGCGAAACACAGTCAAAGTACGACTTTGCCGACTATGTCCGTCAGAACATGGGCTATGAATGCACTGTAGTAGACGGCATCAGCGAGTACGAGCTCCAGAAGGACCAGGTTGTAAGCATGGATCAGGAGATGCGCGAGCAGTTCAGCCAGGAAGCCATCTACGACATGAAGCGCCGCATCGCCAATATCAACGAAGGTCTGCAGGACATCCTCTACAATACCAATCTGGCTGTTGGCTCGGATGCGAGTCCGGAACGCCTTGCGGAAATCAGCAATTTGATAATTGAGCTTGAAAAGCAGTACATAAACCTCGGCTCTGCCGTTACAAAGGAGGACAGAGGCGAGGAAGAGGCCGCTGCAAAGGCGGCATCCGAAAACTAGGAGAAGACCGAATGAACGAAAAGAATGTAATCGTAATAGGTATAGCCGGTGGAACATGCTCGGGCAAAAGCACGCTGATAGACCGCCTCAAGGAGGAATTCGGCGAAGCAATCACCATGATCAGCCACGACTATTACTACAAGGCGCATGACGAGATGCCTTTCGAGGAAAGGTGCAAGCTGAACTATGACCATCCGGACTCTTTTGAAACGGACCTGATGCTTCAGCACATCGAAATGCTTAAAAACTGGCAGAGCGTCGACGTTCCTATCTATGACTACACTATTCACAACAGAAGCAAAAAGACGATGACGATAAAGCCTTCAAAGGTAATCGTAATCGAAGGAATACTCATTTTTGAAAATAAAGAGCTGCGAAACATGTGCGACATAAAGGTGTTTGTGGATGCAGATGCAGACGTTCGAATCATACGCAGAATCCTGCGCGATGCGGAGGAACGCGGGCGCAGTCTTGAATCCGTTATCACACAATATACCACTACGGTAAAGCCTATGCACGAACAGTTTGTTGAGCCAAGCAAAAAATACGCCGACATCATCGTTCCACAGGGCGGTCACAACAACGTAGCCTTTCAGATGCTGACGCACAGAATCAGGGCTTTACTCGGAGAATAAAATGAACCAAAGCGATACTAAACGCAGACCAAACCGCCTTCTCCTATATCTTTTGATATTGATAACCGGTATTGTTTGGGGATTTTCGTTCCTTGGCACAAAGGTAGCACTGGAACAGCTTAATACAATAGAGGTGCTTGCAACCAGATGGCTGCTCGGAGCGGTAGCACTGACAGTCCTGGCAGCCCTCAAAATCATAAAAATAAATCTAAAGGGAAAACCCTTAAAGCCGGTTATAGCAGTAGCGATATTTCAGCCTGCGGTATACTCGATAGCCGAATGCGTCGGCATTGACCTGACAACCGTTTCGGAATCGAGTATATGCATAGCAATGATTCCGATATTCGTAGTCATAATATCTGTGCTCTTTTATCATAAAAGGATAAACAAAATTACGATGTTTGCAATTGTAACGGGCTTTCTCGGTGTGGTTGTAACCGTTGTGTTCAGCCCGGCGTTTTCACTGAGCGGCAAGTGGGGCGGCTATCTGTGCCTGCTGCTTGCAATCGTAATGGGTGCGGCTTACTCGGTGAAGTGCGGCAGTCTCAGCGGCAAATACAGTGCGATGGAAATTACTTACGTCATGTCGATTGTCGGTGCGGTGTGGTTCAACTTTCTTTCGCTTTGCATGGGAAACGGCCTGAAGGCGTATGCGCTTACGGTGGCGGACACGAGGATGCTGTGCGCAGTACTCTTCCTCGGCCTCGGCTGCACGGTCTTTGCCTATGTGGGTTATAACACGGCGGTAACCAGTCTGCCTGCCCATCAGGCGGCTATGCTGCAGAGCAACACCACCACGACGGTAGGAATATTCAGCGGCATTCTGATAAACGGAGAGCCGTTCGGATGGTACACGGTTGTGGGCTTGCTGCTCATAATGATAGGCATAATAGTGCTGAACATTCAGGAGGGCAAGCTGGCGGCCGCAAGGCCTTACGATATCTCTTGACACTTTGCAATTACTAATATAAAATATTATACGACTGTTTTTAAGGGGACGGGATTCATACAAAAGGTAGTAAATATGGAAATAGAATTAAAATACAGTATTCCGGACGATCTTACCGCAGACAAAATGTGGGAAGACGCGCAGCTCCTCAGCTGGGAAGAAGAGGATACGCGTGAAAAGGTGCCGATGAAGGCTGCGTACTTTGATACCGAAGACAGAGTCCTTTCACAGCACGACATAGCGTTCAGAGTCAGAAAAGAAGGCACTCGCATCGTCGCATCGCTGAAATGGGGCGGCAGTGCATCGGGAGCGCTTTATCAGCGCCAGGAAATTAATGTTCCTGTGGATGATGAAGCGTGCTTTATGATGCCTTCAGCACAGATTTTCAAGGAAAGCGATATCGGCAAGCAGGTTATCGACTTGGTGGGCGATAAAATTCTCAGCTGCATCGTAGAGATGAGCTTTATGCGCAGACGTTTCCGCATTGACAAGGATGACACCATTATCGAAGTATCCATCGACAGCGGTGAAATTATCACGGATAACGGCACAGAGCCTATTTCTGAAATCGAACTTGAATTATTCTCGGGCGAGCAGGATGTGCTCACAGATATCGGAGCAGAGCTTGCCGCAAAGTATTCGCTCAGCGAAGGCTTGTCGAGTAAATATAAAAGAGGCTTAAACCTTTTGGGCTAGGCCGATAGAATCATATATGACAGAATCTTAGGAGGAATTATTTCATGAAAACCACTTTTATCTCAAAGGAAAAGAACACTGTAAAGTTCACTATGGAGTTTACAGCTGAAGAGTTTGAAGCCGCACAAATTAAGGCTTATCAGGCAACAAAGGACCAGTTCCCTGTAGACGGTTTCCGTAAGGGCAAGGCTCCGAGAAAGCTTATCGAAGCAAAGTACGGCGAAGGCGTTTTCTTTGGTGATGCAGTAGACAGCATGTTCAGCGAAAACTACGAAGCAGCTCTTTTAGAGCTCAAGCTTGATGTTATCGACAGACCAAACGTAGATTTCACAGAGCTCAAAAAAGGACAGGGCTTCACAGTTACAGTAGCTGTAGAAGTATTCCCTACAGTAGAAGTTAAAAACTACAAGGGCGTAAAGATTGAAAAGGTAGAGAACGTTGTAACAGACGCAGACGTTGAAAAGGAACTTGAAAACCTCCGTAAGAGAAATGCCCGCATGGTGGACGTTGACAGAGCTGTAGAAAACGGTGATACAGTCATCCTTGACTACAAGGGCTTTGTAGGCGACAACCAGTTCCAGGGCGGCACAGCAGAGGGTCAGTCACTCAAGATCGGTTCCGGCACATTCATTCCGGGATTCGAAGAGCAGTTGATCGGCGTAAAGCCGGGTGAAAGCAAGGATGTAGTTGTTACCTTCCCTGAAGAATATCATGCAGATGATCTCGCAGGAAAGGAAGCAACCTTCAAGTGCACAGTTCACCAGGTTAAGTTTGAAGAACTCCCTGAGCTCGATGATGAGTTTGTAAAGGATATCTCCGAATTTGATACGCTTGACGAGTTCAAGGCTGACAAGAAAAAGGAACTCGAAAAGGCAGCAGAAGCAAGAGCAGTAAACGAAATGAAGAACAAGGCTCTTGAGGCTGTATGCGAAGCAAACGAATTTGATGTTCCTCAGGTTATGATCGAAAACGAAATCGATGCAATCGCTCAGGACTTCAACCAGCAGCTTTCATATCAGGGCATGAACCTCGAAATGTACCTCGGATTCATCCAGAAGGATTATGCTGCATTCAAGGAAGAAATGAGACCTCAGGCTGAGAGAAACGTTAAGTCAAGACTGGTACTCTTTGGTGTAGCAGAGGCAGAGAACCTCACAGCTACTCAGGAGGATGTAGATAAGGAAATCGAGCTCATGGCAATGCAGTATCAGATGGAAGCTGCAAAGGTAAAGGAGCTCCTCGGACCTGAAAATATGGCAGCTATCCAGAAGGATGTTCGCCTCAGAAATGCTATGGACATTATCTACAGCAACGCAAAGATCGGTAAGGCTGCAAAGGCAAAGACCGAAAAGGCTGAAAAGGCTGAAAAGACCGAGAAGGCAGAAAAGCCGGCAAAGACTGCAAAGGCAAAGACTGCAAAGACAGCAAAGGAAAAGAAATAAATCATATCCGAATGATTCTGAAAGATTCGCATAGACAAAAGGGTAATGTGAGAAAGGAGAGGAAATGTTAGTACCTTATGTAATTGAACAGACCAGCAGAGGAGAGAGATCGTATGACATCTATTCACGTCTCCTCAAGGATCGTATCATATTCATAGGTGAAGAGATAGATGATCATCTGGCCAGCCTAGTTGTGGCACAGCTCCTGTTTTTAGAGGCAGAGGATGCGGAGAAAGATATCTGTATCTACATCAACAGCCCCGGCGGCAGCGTAACCGCAGGCATGGCAATCTATGACACCATGAAGTATATCAAGCCGGATGTTTCGACTATTTGCGTCGGACTTGCGGCAAGCATGGGAGCTTTCCTCCTTTCAGCAGGGACAAAGGGCAAACGCTTTGCACTTCCAAATGCGGAAATTATGATACATCAGCCACTCGGCGGAGCCAGTGGCCAGGCGTCGGACATTAAAATCCACGCTGAATGGATAGTAAAGACAAAAGAGAGATTAAACAAAATGCTCAGCGAAGCTACGGGCCAGCCTCTCGAGACCATCGAAAAGGATACGGACCGTGATAACTTCATGAGCGCAGTCGAGGCTATGGAATATGGCCTCATTGATAAGGTTATCGAAAGCAGATAACCGGAAAAGGGGATGCAATGGCAAAGTATGATGACACTAAACAACTGAAGTGTTCATTCTGCGGCAAACCTCAAAATCAGGTTCGCAGACTGGTTGCGGGCCCGGGCGTATTCATATGTGATGAATGTGTACAGCTCTGTACAGATATTTTGGCGGAAGAGTATGAAAACCAGGAATCCGGGACTTCAGTGGCCGGCACGGGAGAAAGCAGCTTCAAGCTGCCAAAACCGGCAGAAATTTTTGAGACACTTTCCGAATATGTAATCGGACAGGAAAGAGCAAAGAAAGCCCTTTCGGTTGCAGTTTACAACCACTATAAAAGAATTCAGTCAATTGGCAAGCTTTCAAAGCAGGGCGGTGACGATGTGGAACTTCAGAAGAGCAATATCGTTCTGCTCGGACCTACGGGCTCCGGCAAGACACTCCTTGCTCAGACACTGGCAAAGATACTTAACGTGCCTTTTGCCATAGCTGATGCTACGGCACTCACGGAAGCAGGCTATGTCGGCGAAGACGTTGAAAACATCCTGCTCAAGCTGATTCAGGCCGCAGACTGGGATATCGAAAAGGCACAGCGCGGCATTATCTATGTCGACGAAATCGACAAGATTGCGCGCAAGTCCGAAAACCCGAGCATTACGCGCGACGTAAGCGGCGAAGGCGTGCAGCAGGCTCTCCTTAAGATTCTTGAGGGAACCATAGCAAGCGTGCCACCTCAGGGCGGACGCAAGCACCCACACCAGGACTTCGTTCAGTTCGATACAACGAATGTACTTTTCATTTGCGGAGGCGCATTCGACGGACTTGACAAGATCATTCAGCGCAGACTCGGCGAAAAGACGATAGGCTTTAATTCCGACATGAAAAAGAACGAAATTGAAGCCTCCGAGCTGCTCGCACATGTTCAGCCGGAAGATCTTTTGAAGTTCGGACTGATTCCTGAGTTTATCGGCAGACTTCCTGTGATTGTATCTCTCGACGAGCTTTCGGAGGATGCTCTGGTTAAGATTATCACAGAACCGAGAAATGCCCTCAGCAAGCAGTACAGAAAGCTGTTCGCAATGGACAATGTTGAACTCGAAATATCCGAGGATGCAGTGCGCGCCGTTGCAAAGAAGGCACTCGAACGCAAGACCGGTGCGAGAGGTCTGCGCAGCATATTTGAAAAGGTCATGACTGACATCATGTTCGATATTCCGAGCCGTGATGACGTATCAAAGTGCGTAATTACGCGGGAAACAATCGAAGAGGAAAAGACTCCGGAGCTGGTTATTGCAGACAAAACTGAAGAATCGGCATCCTGACGAAATTTTATTGCACCAAAATCGACCACCCTCGGTGGTCGATATTTTGACAAGAGAAAGTAAAGACTATGGTATTCAGTAAAGAAAAACGCAGAGAATTAATAGATGCTATCCTGGATGCGCAGGATGAAAATGACATTGAGCTGGAACTCATAGAGGATGATGAAGATGATGAGGATGATATCGACTTTCTTCAGAATGCCTATGAGGATGGCAATGTAGTACTCCCTACAATAGCGCTTCGCGGCCTCGCAGTTCTGCCGGGAATGATTATGCACTTTGATATCGGCAGAGATAAATCTGTCAAGGCACTCGAGGCGGCAATGGCATCAAATCAGTTTGTTTTCCTGCTGGCGCAGAAGAGCGAAGCTGTTGAAAATCCGGGTGTTAATGACCTGTATGAGGTTGGTACCGTTGCAAAGGTCAGACAGATGTTAAAGATGCCCGGAGATTCCATCCGCGTTCTGGTTGATTGCATAGAGAGAGCAAAGCTTTTAAATATGATTCAGGACGAGCCTTATTTCAAGGCAGAGGTCCTCGTAATGTTCAACAAGGAATATCCGGAGGAAGTTCCTACGATTGAAGCTTTGAAGAGGTCCGTAAAATCGAACTTTATCAAATACGATGATCTCGCAGATGTAGGCGGCCCTGCCGCTGTTGCGGCAATCGAGTCACCGGAGCATCCGGGTGTGCTGGCCGATGCCATCGCGGGACATATGGATATAAAGGTTGAAAGCAAGCAGAAAATCCTTGAAACAATTGATTTCGAGGAAAGACTTCGTGCACTCAACGAAATTCTTGCGGAGGAAATAAATATACTTTCGCTCGAGGCTGATATAAAGAGCAAGGTAAAGGACCAGCTCGACAAAAACCAGAAGGAATATTACCTTAGGGAGCAGATGCGCGCAATTCAGGACGAGCTCGGCGTAGCCGAAGACCTCGACGACGAAATCGAGCGCTGGCACAAGCAAATGAAAAAGCTGAAGCTGCCGAAGGAAGTTGCTCAGAAGGTCGAAAAGGAGATAATAAAGCTCACAAAGATGCAGTCGAGCTCCGCTGAGGGAAACGTTATTCGTACTTATGTGGATTCGATACTCGAGCTGCCGTGGAACAAGAGCACTAAAACTCAGTACGACTTAAACGAAGCCCGCAAGATTTTGGATTCGGACCACTACGGACTTGATGAGGTAAAGGAGCGCGTGCTCGAATATCTGGCTGTAATTCAGCTTTCGGGTGCTATAAAAGGTCCTATCCTTTGCTTGGTAGGCCCTCCGGGAGTCGGCAAGACATCCGTTGCGAAGTCTATCGCTCACTCGATCGGACGTGAGTTTGTTCACATGTCTCTCGGCGGCGTGCGCGACGAAGCTGAAATCCGCGGCCACCGCAGAACTTATATAGGCGCAATTCCGGGACGCATTATGAATTGCATAAAGGAAGCAAAGACTAACAATCCTGTATTCCTCTTTGACGAGGTCGACAAAATCGGAGCAGACTTCAAGGGTGACCCTGCAAGCGCACTGCTCGAGGTCCTCGACCCGGAACAGAACAAGGAATTCGTAGACCACTATCTCGAGGTTCCTTTTGACCTTTCAAAGGTAATGTTCATCACAACGGCAAACGATACCGATACCATTCCGAGACCTCTTCTCGACAGAATGGAGGTAATCGAGGTTCCCGGATATACCGAAGAGGAAAAGGTAAAGATAGCGCAGAGATATCTGGTGCCAAAGCAGATAAAGGAAAACGGGCTGACACCTGAAAACATCACCTTTAACGAGGGGGCAATCAGACAGCTTATTGAATATTACACCAGAGAATCAGGCGTTCGTAATCTCGAAAGGGAGATTGCAAATATCTGCCGAAAGACGGCATTAAAAACCGTGACGACAAAGAAAAAATTCTATCGCATCACCGAGGGCACGGTTGAAAAGCTTCTCGGCAAAAAGAAATATCACTTTGACATAATCGAGGGTAAATACGAAATCGGCAAGACCACAGGTCTCGCATGGACAATCGTCGGCGGCGATACGCTCTTTATTGAGACTGCTATCATGCCGGGCGGTGGAAATCTCGTGCTTACCGGACAGCTCGGCGATGTAATGCAGGAATCCGCAAAGGCGGCAATCAGCTATATCCGTTCTGTTGCGGACAACCTGCCATGCGGGCTCAAGATAAAGGACGAATACAAGGAATTCTACAAGGACAAGGATTTCCACATCCATGTGCCTGAAGGCGCTACACCGAAGGACGGTCCGAGCGCAGGTGTTACAATCTGCATGTCGATCCTTTCAACTCTCACCGGCAGGCCTGCCCGTCAGGACATCGCAATGACCGGAGAAATAACGCTGCTCGGAAAGATTCTGCCTGTCGGCGGTATTCGCGAAAAGGTGCTTGCTGCTTATCGCGCAGGCATCAGAAAGGTGATGCTGCCAAAGGAGAACGAACGCGACATCGAAGATATTCCTGCAAATGTCAGGAAAAAGATCGAGTTCGTGCTGCTTTCGGAAGCAGCTGAAGCAATCCCTCACGTGCTGCAGGAAAAGGAAGAAAAATGATAGTAAAAAAAGCAGAGCTAGAGGCTATAGCAGCCGCCCCAAAACAATATCCGCAGGCAGACCTTAAGGAGATAGCCTTTGCCGGCAGATCCAATGTGGGCAAAAGCTCGCTTTTAAACCTGCTTACAAACAGGCGCAGTCTCGCACGCGTTTCGGGAAATCCCGGCAAGACGCGTACCATCAACTTTTACCGGATTAATGATGCTTTCCGTATAGTGGACCTTCCGGGCTACGGCTATGCAAGGGTTTCAAAGAGTGAAAGTGAGAGCTGGGGAAAGATGATGGAAACCTATCTTTCGGGGCGCGAAAATCTCGTAAAGGTAGTGCAGCTTGTGGACATTCGTCACGAGCCGAGTGCTCAGGACCGCCAGATGTACGAATACCTTCAGTATTACGGATTGGACGGCATAGTCGTTGCGACAAAGGCTGACAAGGTTTCCAGAAACGAACTGCAGAAATGCATGTCTGTGATCAGGAAATCGCTGCAGATGAAGCCCGAGGATGTGATCATTCCGGTTTCGGCTCTTAAGAGGACGGGAAACGACAAGGTTATGGAGGTAATATCGGAGCTTTTGGGAATTGAGTAGGAGGAAAGCTTATGAGGGGAATTACTTTTCGGGTTATCTTAAAGAGAATTAAAGCCATTCGCTTTATGATGGTGGATCCAAAGGTTTCAAAATGGAAAAAGCTGCTTGTTGTTTTCGGTATCGTGTATGTGCTCATACCTATTGATATAATACCGATTGCTATTTTTCCGTTCGGATTTTTGGACGATTTGGTTCTTTGGATATGGATTTTGTTTTATCTCAGAGATACACTGGATAAATACTGGCTGGGCGAAAAAGAAGTCGATCTTTCTAAAAATTTTGATGGAAAGACAGTCATTGATGATGTAGAATATGAAGTGGAGCCCGATAACGGGTCGTCAGAGGAGAAATAAAAAAATGAGCGAAAGAAAGCCTGTTGGCAAAATAATGATTGATGAGGACCAGATCAGAGCAAAGGCTGCTGAAATAGGAAAGCTGATTTCCGACAAATATCAGGGCGAAGAAATTATTCTGGTTGGAATATTAAAGGGCGCCGTAATGTGGATGGCAGAGCTTTTAAAGCACATCGACAATGAGCAGTGCACAATTGACTTTATGTCCTGCTCCAGCTACGGCTCCAGCACAAAGACCAGCGGTGTTGTAAAGATCAACAAGGACCTCGATGCCGATATCCAGGGCAAGCACGTAATCATTGTTGAAGATATCGTCGATTCCGGCGTTACGCTCACCTACCTCAAAAAGTACCTGGCAAACCGCGGCCCGAAGAGCATTGAAATATGCGCTCTTCTCGACAAGCCATGCGGTCGCAAGACTGACCTTGTGGCCGACTATTTCGGCTTTGAGGTGGGCGACCAGTTCATCATCGGCTTTGGCCTCGACTACGCTCAGAAATACAGACAGCTGCCTTATATCAGCTATCTCGAGGATGACGATGAAGAGGCGACAGCAGAGTAATACAAGTCAAAAATAGTCAGTACTATTTAATATAATCACTATACAGATAAAGGAGATAAAAAATGGGTTACAAAGTACAAATCGGTTTATCCAACAAGCACTTACATCTTCAGCAGGACCACATCGACATTCTGTTCGGTAAGGGACATCAGCTCACTCCAAAGAAGGAGCTGGTTCAGCCGGGTCAGTATGCATGTGAAGAAACAGTTGACATCGTTGGACCAAAGGCAACACTGAAGAACATCAGAGTACTTGGACCTGCCAGAAAAGAAACTCAGGTAGAGCTCGCTCTGACAGATGCAAGACAGATTGGCATCAAGGCACCGGTAAGAGAATCCGGCAAGCTCGAAGGAACTCCGGGCTGCACACTCATCGGACCTTGTGGCACAGTTGAGCTCGACCACGGCGTAATCGCAGCACTCCGCCACATCCACCTCTCTGCTGATGAAGCAAAGGAAGCAGGCGTAAAGGACAAGGATATCGTTAGCGTAAAGATTGAGGGCGAAAGAGGACTCATCTTTGACAACGTACTCATTCGTTCCGGCGAAGGCCACAAGAGAGAAGCTCACTTCGACACTGATGAAGGAAACGCTGCAGGATGCGGCCCTGACGCAGTTTGCGAAATCTTAAAGTAGCAGAAATGAAAATCAAACTCCTTACCGTTTGTGCGGTAAGGAGTTTTTTATTGTGCCATATGAGTTTCAAGCGTTATTGTGTCGATTTTCTCCGGATCAATCGTAAAGATGTCGTCCGAGAGGACCAGGAAATCGGCGCGGGCGCCGGCGTGCAGCCAGCCGCTGTCCTCCATGCCGACTGCGAGTGCAGCCTGCCTGGTGTAGAGACGTATTGCGGTCTCGATGTCTATGGTCTCAGCCCCGCTATAGTCGATGCCGTTATAGGCACAGCGGGTAACAGCCGCTTTTATGTTTGGAAGCGGATCGGACGGTGTCGCCCAGCTTGTGGCGGGCGCATCCGTCGAAAGGACCACATTTACGCCCTTTTCGAGCATTGTGCGGATTGGATAAGCCTGCTTGGTTCGCTCAAGCCCAAAGTTCTTGAGGTAAGACTCTATCTCCGAGTAGGCGAATATCGGCTGCGTTACAAAGGCATAGCCGTTTTTCACGGCCTCGTCTATCGCATGTCCGGTGGGCTCGGTCAGGTGTTCGAGGCGAAGATGAGGCCAAAGGGCGGAGCCGGAGCCGGAATCGGTCCAGCACTTCTCACCTGACATACGGTCGATTATTCGGTCGATTGCCCTGCCGCCCATAGCGTGCATCGAAAGCTGAATGCCATGCTTTTTTGCAAAAGCGATTGCGCTTTCGAGGACTTCATCGGAGCAGACCTGCATTCCGCAGTCGCTGCCTCCCAGATAAGGCTCGTAAACCCATGCTGTTCTGCCGGATATGCTGCCGTCTCCCACGGTTTTGGTACCTGCTACAAATATCTGATTACCCCTGTCGCACATTTCAGGTGTGACTACCGGTGGATTTTTGTAGAAATACTGCCACATGTAGTAAACGGCAACTCTCTGCTTGAAGCCGGCTTTTGCCGCATCGACGAAGTATGAATATGTGTCTGTCGAATCGAAAAGCCCCATGTCCGCTACAGCAACAACTCCCTGCTTTCGAAGTATTTCACCGAGTGAAACTATTTGCTGCACCAGCTCATCATGCGAAGGTACGGGGAGGAACGGTTCAACGAGATTCTTTGCGTTTTCGCGCAGTCCCCCGGTCGGCTCACCGTTTTCATCTCTTTCTATCTGCCCACCCTCCGGATCGGGAGTGGAAGCGGTTATACCCGCTATTTCAAGGGCCTTCGAGTTTACGCACACGACATGAGCGCAGGTTCTGTGAATCAGCACCGGTACATCGGCTGCCCCACGGTCGAGATCATACCTGTTTGGTGCACGATGCTCCGAAAACTTGCCCTCATCATAGCCCCAGCCGCGAATCCAGTACTTGCCTTTTTTAGCAAGCTCAATCTCGGAATTCGAGAGGCTGCGGCAGGCTTCGCCGACCTTTTCGACAAGCTCTGCAACAGAGCAGACTGCCGGCGGCAGAGCGCTGATCATAGTAGAGTAGTCTGCGAGCATTATTGGATGCATGTGGGCGTCAACAAAACCCGGGAGGACAGTATGTCCACCCAGGTCAATTGTTTCTGCGTCTCTTGCAAGGCTTGCAGCCTCGGAATCTTCGCCGATGCTTTCCTCAAATCCGACCCACTTTATCCTGCCATCCGATATCAGCATTGAATCAGCCCGGGGATTATCGCAGTCGGAAGTGAAAATTTTCGCGTTTCTGTAAAACCGGGTCTTTTTTTCAGTACGGTTCAATTATGTTAACCTCGCGTTCTCTTTTTTTTATTTCTGGGATTTTAGTATCGCAATCGAAGCCGATGCGCCGATGCGGTCGGCACCTGCATTAATCATAGCCATGCAGGTTTCATAGTCCCGGATTCCACCCGAAGCCTTTACCTGAGCGAGATTTCCGACGGTCTTTCTCATCAGCTCCACATGATGAACGGTAGCACCTCCCGTGCCAAAGCCTGTGGAAGTCTTTACAAACTCTGCCCCTGCGGAAACAGAAAGCTCGCAGGCCTTTACTATCTGCTCATCGGAAAGGTAGCATGTCTCGAGGATAACCTTTACATCAGCGTCAAATTCATCAGCAGCTGCAACGCATGCGGCGATTTCGTCCTCGACATATTCATAGCGGCCTTCCTTTAGCGCACCTACATTCAGAACCATATCGACTTCGCGTGCGCCCTTTTCGCACACATCTGTAGTCTCAAAAACCTTTGATTCCATGCTCATTGCGCCCAGAGGGAAGCCTATTACAGCGGCAACCTTTACATCCGTTCCCGCCAGCTCCTTTGCAGCAAGCTCTACGTAGCAGCCGTTTACGCAAACCGAGTAGAAATCATATTCCCTTGCCTCAGCACAGAGTTTTTTGATATCCGACTCGCTTGCCTCGGCTTTTAAAAGTGTATGATCGAAATATTTATTAAGTGGTTTCATATTGCACCTCCCGTAATGATAATATGATACCACAAAAACTTTATCTTTGCCTTAGTATTTGGTATAATAAACGTACCGTTTTTTGCATTTATATGTGCGAAGCGAATATCCTGAAAGGAGACAATAAATTGCAGCTCGTTGCTCCGGACCCGATTGCTTTCAGCATTGGGAGTTTTGACATCAGATGGTACGGCGTAATCATTGCGCTCGGCACGCTTTTAGCGGTTCTGATAGCCTATAAAAGATCGGAAAAATTCGGCATATCAGGAGATGATTTGCTCGACATATTTTTAATTGTGCTGCCTGTTGCAATTGTCGGTCTCAGGGTTTATTACGTAATATTTAACTGGGATGAATATGCGGGTGATATAGGCGCAATGCTCGACATCCGAAGCGGCGGACTGGCTATACACGGCGGCCTGATTTTCGGCATGCTTGCAGGCTGGCTTGTTTGCAGGCACAAGCACATCAGCATACTGAATGCGCTCGATCTCAGTGTCCCATGCATAGCACTGGGGCAGGCCATAGGCAGGTGGGGAAACTTTTTTAACGAGGAAGCTCACGGCGGTGCGACGGATTTTCCGATTGCGGTGCTTATTGACGGCGTCAGCTATCATGCCACATTTCTTTATGAGTCGCTTTGGTGCTTTATGCTGTTTTTCCTGCTTTCTGCTGTGGGAAAGCACAGACATTTCAGAGGCCAGGCTTTCTGCCTTTATGTGATTTTGTACTCTGTCGAAAGATTTTTCGTCGAGTTCCTGCGTACGGACAGCCTGATGATAGGTCCATTTAAACAGGCCATGGTCTTCAGCTTTTGTGCGGTTTTAGCAGGTATTGCATTTTATGTTTTCCTTTCACGCAGGGAACGGAGAGATTCTTTATGAAGCAGTTTCAATTTGAAGTAAAAAATATTACAAGCCTCAGAAATCAGCTTGAAAAGATAAAGAAGGCTTGCCGAGACCATCAGAGAAAGGTTTGCAAACGAGACTTTTGTCAATAAAGAGAGGATTACTCTCAGCCTTGGAGCAACGCCTCTGCGAGAGGGCGAAGAGCTTATGGATGTATGCAGGAGAGTCGATGACGCCCTCTATGCGGCAAAAGCAGCGGGAAAGAACCGCTTGGTATGGTTTGATTAAAGGGACATAAGGCATATTATGCCCCTTTTCTTTTTTTTTGTGAAGTTTTTTTGCATTACTATTGCAATTATTTATTATAATAATTATAATGATGAAAAATTTGTGATTTTACGCGTTTAGCGTTTTTTGGAAGTGTAGATTGGTGGTGTATTTTAATAATGTATTCTGTGATCATTGGCATTCAGTGTGCCAGCATCATAATGCTTTTGATTGAATGCTGGATTGTCATGAAGCATGCAAAGACCATGCTTCACGGCTTCCTCGCTTTGAGCTGCATATCAACGGTGTTTAACAATCTCGGCTACCTGGTTGAATTGATGTCTCGTTCGCAGGAGGCATATTTTGCTGCGCTCAGACTTTCATATATGGGCAGAATCTGGATCAGCTTTGCCCTGCTTATGTTTATTGCCGAGCTGACACGCAGCAAATTTATAAAGTCCCTGAAATATGTCTTTGCGACTATTAATGGGGCTGTTTATATTGCAATGTTTACGACGATGCAGACAGGCCTTTACTATAAAAACTGCGGATTTGAAATGCACGGTGATTTCCCGATGTTCATCCATGACGACGGAATTATGCACCAGATTTGGTCTGCTGTTATTTTTGTGCAGATTATAATAGGCCTTTATGCGCTTTTCAGCGAACAGCACAAAGAAAATGATGCAAATAGGCGCCGTCAGCTGTTTATGGTTATATGTGCCGTACTGGTTCAGTCGGTAGCGGTAATATTACAGCTGTTAAAGGTAATCCCTATATCTTATGTATATGACTTGACAATGCTCGGATATCCGATAGGGACTGTATTCATGTTTGTGGCAATCAAAAAATACGACCTGCTCGATGCCGAAGTAATTGCTCGCCAGTTCATCATAAATCAGCTTTCTGAAGCTATTATTGCTGTGGACAGGCACGGTGTGCCGAGATTTTATAATGAACCGGCAAAACAGATGGCACCGCATCTTGGAGGCACTCTCCAAAGCGTGCTCGAAGTGATGCAGAGGTCGCTAAGCAGTGAAAAGCCAATCAGGGTCGGTAATCGAATCTATACGGCAAAAGAAAACATGCTCATCCTTCAGGGAAAAAACATGGGAAAAATTTACGCGCTCGTGGACTCGACAGATGCCTACAGATATATGGATGAAATAAAGGAGCAGAGGCGGCTTGCATTCCAGGCAAATAAAGCAAAGTCAGCCTTTCTGGCAAATATGTCGCACGAAATCAGAACGCCTATCAACTCAATTCTGGGTATGGACGAAATGATTATGCGTGAAAGCTCGGAGGACGAGATTATAGAATATGCCGAAAACATAGAATCGGCGGGCAGGCATCTGCTTTCCATCATTAACGATATTCTGGATATTTCAAAGATAGAAGAAGGCAAGCTGGAAATCATCGAGGTTGATTACGATTTGACATCCGTAATTAACGACCTCGTCAATACGATTCAGATGCGTGCAGACAGCAAAGGGCTGCTTTTAAAGCTTGATGTCGACGGGGAAATCCCTAAAATGCTGCATGGCGATGAAATCAGGATAAAGCAGGTGGCATTTAACATACTTACGAATGCCGTAAAGTATACAGAAAAAGGCTCGGTAACGATGAATGTCAGCTACGAAAAGGTCAAAGACGAGCCGGAGAGCATCCTCCTCAGAATCAGTGTAACCGATACTGGCATAGGCATAAAGGAAGAGGACCTGCCAAAGCTGTTCAAGGCCTTTGAAAGAATCGAGGAATCGAGAAACCGCAGCATCGAGGGAACAGGTCTGGGAATGAGTATTTCAAAGCGCCTTCTGAATATGATGGGTGGCAGCCTTGAAATCGAAAGCGAATACGGGAAGGGCTCGACCTTTGCTTTCACAGTAAAGCAGCGAGTTGTTCAGTGGGAGCCGGTCGGTCATTACGAGGACAGCTACAAGCGTGCGGTAGAGGGCAGAAAGAAATACAGAACCAGCTTTATTGCACCGGAAGCGAGAGTCCTGGTTATAGACGATACTCCTATGAACCTTTCTGTGTTCAAGGGACTTTTAAAGCAGACACGCGTTAAAATTGACACAGCTGCCAGTGGTGATGAGGGAATAGAGTATGCCAAAGAAAACAATTATGACATCATCTTTATAGACCACATGATGCCGCATAAAGACGGAGTCGAAACTTTGGCGGAAATAAAGGCAATGAATGTGCCAAGCAGCGGGGCGGTAACTGTATGTCTCACCGCAAATGCTATTTCCGGCGCTCGGGAGAAATATCTCGCAGCAGGCTTTGACGATTATCTTTCAAAGCCGATAGAGGCAAATCGCCTCGAGCACATGATAATGGACTATCTGCCTGATGAAAAAGTGCAGGAGGTTAGTGCAAGCGAGGCGGAAAGCAGCAGTTCAGGAGAAATTCCGAAGTGGCTTTACGGTGTAGGAGAGCTGGACATTCAGGTGGGGCTCAGGCGCTGTGGTACAGTGGAGCTCTATCTGGAAACGCTTGGCATATATGCCGGCATGGTAAAAGAAAACGCCGATGAAATCGAAAACTACCTAAAAGCAGGAGATGTAAAAAATGCCACAATAAAGATTCATGCACTGAAGAGCACGTCGCGTGCAATTGGCGCAGTCAGCCTCGGAGACCTGGCGGAAATGCTCGAAGATGCGGGGAACGAAAATGATGTGGAAACTCTTGAAAGGGCAGTGCCGGGCATGCTTAGAATTTACCGCGGCATAGGTGAAGCGCTTGGCAAAATTGAGGAAGAAAAAAAGGCGACAGAGCCAAAGGCCGCAGAAAAACAGAAAATCTCGGGAGCCGAATTAAAGGAGGCCTTCACGGCAATCGGCGAGTTTATGTCTGTGGCGGATTATGACAGTGCGCTGCAGCTTATCGAAAAGCTTTCCGATTACAATGTGCCGGAAAAGGAAAAGGAGCGGTGTGATGCGCTCAGAAAAGCGGCAGACGGGTTTATGTACGAAAAAATCAGTGAGTTATTGAAAGAAGGAGAATGAAAATGGCAAGCAATATACTTGTTATCAGCAAAGGAGCAGTGTTCATGACAGATGCTCTCGTTTCAAACCTTGAAGCGTGGGGCTTTGGCACGAAGGTGGTGGAGCCGAGCCTCGCGGCGATTGAAAATGAACGTGAAAAGACCGATTTGTATCTGATATATGCCGGCGATTTTATATTTGAGACGCCGGAAATACTCATCAATCTCAAGGATATCTGCAATGAGGATGATAAAATGGTCTGCATTATCGGGTATCAAAAGGAGATTGACGAAATAAAAAACGTAATGCCGGAGTTTTTAATTTCGAGCGAGTTTGAAAGGCCTTTCGACATGAAGGTTCTGATGTTCGAGTTAAAGAAAATTTGCGCCGCTGATGAGGAGCGACGCAAGGGTAAAAATATTCTGCTTGTCGATGATGATGTAACCTTCCTGAAGATAATGAAGGAATGGCTTTCAAAGAAGTATTACATCACAGTAGCAAGATCGGGCATGCAGGCGTTGACCTATATCGCCACCCACAAACCTGATTTAATTCTGCTCGATTACGATATGCCGATTACAACCGGCCCGCAGGTAATGGAAATGATCAGGAGCGAGCATGATGCCGAAGACATACCCATCATTTTCCTGACAGGCAAATCCGACAAGGAAAGTGTTGTAAAGGTTATGTCGCTCCACCCGCAGGGCTATCTTTTGAAAAGCCTCAGCAAAGCCGAAATTGTTGAATCGGTCGATAATTTCTTTGAAACGAAAAAATGGGAACTGCCTGATGAGTAGTGCTATGTCCTTGCCTATCGCTACTTTTCTGCCAAAATGTCACGAATCTGAGTCAGGAGCTCCTCCTGAGTAGGACCGGCAGGCTCTTCCTCGGCAGGGGCTTCTTCAGGCTTCTTTGCAACGCTCGTAGCCTTGTTAACAGCCTTTATCAGGAAGAAAACGCAAAGCGCCACGAGCAGGAAGTTGATAATAGCCTGAATGAAGTTGCCAACCATCAGCTCTGCACTACCCACTGTAATTGCGATGCCGGTAAAGTCGATTCCTCCGCAAATCATCCCGATGATAGGGCCTATAACATCGCCGACCAGGGAGTTAACGATGGCGGTAAACGCACCGCCGATGATAACGCCTACAGCGAGATCCATGACATTTCCGCGCATTATAAATTCTTTAAATTCCTTAATCATACTCTCTCTTCCTTTCTTTGTCAGAAATACGGTTTTGATTATATTTGATTTTGAATATATTTGACGCTGTTATTTTACCATACAATTATGATAATTGCCACAGTTAAGGAAAGTAATAACATTGCAACCCTGCCCCGATTAGTGTATAATAAAATCGCTAATTCGGGGCATTTTTATGCCTGCGGGCAGCAAACGACAACAATCTAAGGAGATAAATACGTTATGAAATTAGGAATCGTTGGTCTTCCGAATGTCGGAAAAAGTACACTTTTTAATGCGATCACAAAGGCAGGCGCAGAGGCTGCGAACTATCCGTTCTGCACAATCGAGCCGAATATCGGTGTTGTAACCGTGCCGGATGAACGCATTACAAAGCTTCATGAGATATATAATTCAAAGAAAACCGTCTATGCGACCATCGAGTTTTGCGATATCGCGGGTCTTGTAAAGGGCGCCTCAAAGGGTGAGGGTCTCGGAAACAAGTTCCTCGGCCACATTCGCGAGGTCGAAGCAATCGTGCATGTGGTGCGTTGCTTTGAAGACGACAATGTCGTTCACGTAAACGGCCATATCGACCCGACAGGTGATATCGAGACAATCAACATGGAGCTCATTCTCTCCGATATGGAAATCCTCGAGCGCCGCATCGCAAAGGCAAAGAGCAGCATGAAGGGCGGCGACAAGAGTCAGGCTCACGATCTCGCCGTTATGGAAAGCATTTACGACTGGCTCGGACAGGGCAAAAATGCGCGTGCAATGGAAATTGACGAAGAAGACCTGGCATTTGTAAAATCCATAGGACTTCTTTCATACAAGCCGATTATTTATGTGGCAAACGTTTCGGAGGATGATGCGGCGAGTGGCAATGCTTACACTGAAGAGGTGCGCAAAATTGCCGATGCCGAAGGCTCGCAGACAGTAATCATCTGCGCCGGCATTGAGGCAGAGCTTGCCGAGATGGACGACGAGGAGAGGGCAGAGTTCCTCGCAGACATGGGCATAGAGGAGAGCGGCCTCGACAAGCTGATCAAGGCTTCCTATGCGCTCCTCAACCTCATTTCGTTCCTCACAGCAGGCGAAGATGAGTGCCGTGCGTGGACCATCAGCCGCGGAACAAAGGCTCCGCAGGCAGCCGGCAAGATTCATACCGACTTTGAGAGAGGCTTCATTCGTGCCGAGACCATTGCTTATGACAGCTTCATTGAGGTCGGAGGCAGCATGGCGGCGGCTCGCGAAAAGGGCCTGCTCCGCTCAGAGGGCAAGGAATACATCGTTAAAGACGGGGACATCATCACGTTCCTGTTTAATGTATAAACTTATTTATGGGAATCAAAAGGAGGTATATTATGATTTCAACAACAACACCAACGATTGATGGAAAAGTAATCGAAGAGTACAAGGGCATCGTGTTTGGTGAAGTCATCGCGGGAGTGGATTTTGTAAAGGATTTTGTTGCGGGACTTTCGAACTTTTTCGGCGGCAGATCCTCAACCTATGAGGACGAGCTGATTAACGCACGCCAGCAGGCGATTGCTGAGATGGAAAATCGCGCATCACAAATCGGAGCAAATGCAGTAGTCGGTGTCGACATCGATTACGAGGTGCTCGGCGCAAACAACGGTATGCTGATGGTTACCGCATCAGGAACCGCAGTCGTTGTAAGATAGGAAGAATGGGAAGCAAAAAGCGTGAACTCACAACTCTACAGTCGGAAATTCTGATGGCATCGGTAATACTGGCGCGCAGTACATCCTTTGTCATTTCAAAGATTTCACTTGGAACCATGCCGCCTTTTAACATTCTGGCGGTGCGGTTCCTTTTGGCATTCATTATTTTGGCCGCTGTTTTCTTTAAGCGCCTCCGTGAAATTGACAAAGCCGCACTTCGCAGCGGCATCATTTTGGGTGTAATCCTAAATGCAGTGCTGGCCTTTGAACTGTACGGTATGCAGACTGCTGAATCATCCATGTCTTCCCTGATCGAAAACTCTGCATTCATGCTGGTTCCGGTCTTTATGATAATATTTCAGCGCACATTCCCTTCAAAGAAAAATGTCCTGGGGATGGCGCTGGCTTTTTGTGGCATTATAATCTTAAACTTTGGCCCCGGGGCAGAATTTAACATCGGATACATCTACTATCTCGCGGCCATGTTTTTCTATGCCATTTTGATCTTTGTCACATCCATAGTGTCTAAAAATGCCGACCCGCTCCTCATAGGAATCGTGCAGGTCGGCACAATGTTTATAGTTTCTTTCGCAGAAGCCCTGATTTACGAGGACTTCCGCATGCCTGCCGACGGCAAAGAGTGGGGCATGGTGCTTGCACTTGCAATAGTTTGCACCGCCTTCGGCTTTACCCTCCAGCCTGTAGCGCAGCGCGGCCTTTCAGCAGATCGCGCCGGTATGTTTTCGGTGCTGAGTCCTCTCGGTGCAGTACTTTGGGGCTACATCATACTGGCTGAACCGCTTACACCTCTGAAGCTGGTGGGCGGCTCGCTCATCCTGATCGGCATTGCCCTGCCGTCGGTGAAGCGCAAGCATCTGCCACCTAATAATCATTTTTAGAATTTTTCTTGCGACAGAGGTATTAATGGGGCATTACCCGGTCTTTTCTGTATTTGGTCGCTGTATGTATACTGCCAGACAGGATAGTTGAACTGATTCCTGCAAGCAATAATACCGTGTATATATGTAAAAGTTGACTCCAAATGCGAAAATCGTTTGTGGAGTCAACTTTTTTCTATGTATTTATGTTAAAATATGTAATTTGAATCAAAATATAGAAATTTATTCAAGAATATAATACTAAAAATAGAAATAAATGGAAAACAACAACGAAAAATATCGTGCAATTACCATTTTATGGATAAAGAAGTTGACTCCAAATGCGATTTTTGCATTTGGAGTCAACTCTTTAAACTTTCATATGCTTTAATTAAGTTCTCCGTCCAGCCACTTGCGGAGATTATTAAATACTATCTCGGCGCGCAATGACATCGATTCCTTTGTGGCGAATGCGATGTGCGGTGTGAGCAGTGTGTTTGGTGCGGAAAGCATCTGTGTGTCTGCTGGAAGCGGCGGCTCTTTGGTGAATACATCGACTGCTGCGCCTGCAATTTTGCCTTCCTTCAGGGCACGTGCCAGGTCATCTTCATTTGTTACCGGCCCGCGCGCAACGTTTATCAGGATTGCGGAGGGCTTCATCATAGAGAGCTTGACGTAGTCTATCATGCCGCGGGTTGAATCGTTAAGCGGGCAGTGGAGCACGACGATGTCGCTTTGGCGGAGCAGTTCTTCCTGCGAAACCTGGTGGACCCAGGCAGGGTAATCAGAATGCACGCTGCGGCTTTGTGCCAGAATGCTGCAGCCGAAAGCATGCATAAGCTCGCCTGTGCGGCTTCCGATGTTTCCGTATCCGATAATTCCGACAGTTTTTCCGCGAAGCTCGCAACCGACCAGACCGTCTTTGGTGCCGCCTGAGCGCATGCGCTCCTGCGTTTCCGGGATGTGGCGAAGCATCGAAATTGCCATGCCTATTACAAGCTCGGCAACAGCTTCATTCGAATAGCCCGAGGCATTTGTAACAGCGATGCCTTTTTCGCGGGCTGCGTCCAGCCCCACATGGTCAAGACCCGTAAATGCCACATCAATATATTTTAAATTATCGCAGGCGGATATTACCTCGCCAGGCATCGGCATATTTGCGATAATCATTGCATCCGCATCCTTTGCCTCGCTAATCAGAGTAGGTATATCCGCTACCTTTTCGTATTCAGTAAATTGGACCTCGCCTTCAAATTGTTTTTTGAGGCCGTCCAGCTCCTCCCGGGATATGCCGAGAGATTCCATAATAACTACCTTTTTCATATCCATTAGTCTTCGGCAAGCCTTGCCTGCTCAGCTTTGTATTCTTCAATCTTCTTTTTTGCTTCCACAACCTTGTTATAGAAGTCAACTATGCTCTGATCAAAGCCTTCCTCGCCGGCATCGAGCTTTTCAACGATAATCTTGCCGATCTGAAGCTGAGCTTCTTTAATATTCTTTTCTTCATCCATAATCTTTAGCTTGAGTTTTCCGGTTGCAACCGCATCCTCGCCCATTTCCTTTGCCTGCTCCGCAAACTGCTTTGCCTTGTCTAAAAATGCCATATTAAAGTCCTCCTGTTAAATAAACTAAACTATCAACAATAATTTTATGGGTATGATTAATTATAGCCCATGCTTAATTTTAAGGCAAGAAGGCAAAATGACGGCTCAAAGAAGGCGCAAAAATTGCTTGCAAAACTCCGCATATTATGCTATATTTATTGATGTGCCTAAAGTGACACTTCAATATGGAGGATTGACCGAGTGGCTAAGGAGCCGCATTGGAAATGCGGTAAGGTGTAACAGCCCCGTGGGTTCGAGTCCCATGTCCTCCGCCAGTAAAAGACCGTTGAAATATCAACGGTCTTTTATTTTTCAACGGTTTCAGCCGTTTTTTATTTTTAGATATTTTTACCTTTTTTGAGGTTTTTTTAGCTTTTTTTAGGCTTTTTTTGACCAAATATCACACGAAATATCACACGAATTTTGACCTCAAAACCTCTATTTTCTTCGCTTCCTTTTGAAGCTATCTCTCCCGGATACAACAAAAGTAATTAAAGACCCCCTCGTAAAGAGGGAGTCTTTTTTTTATATAAAATTTTCTAGATCAACAAATAATAAGATGTGAGACCTCTGAAGAGGAATTAGTTAAAATATAAAAATCGGAAAGAAATCGTATTATAATAACGAAAGCTAATGCCGGGCGGGAAGAAGAAAGGGAGTATATTTATGAATATAATAACAGGCAACAAGGACGATTATCAAAAGAAATTTGTAGTTGTGCCATTGAAAGAGATTGCAATAATAAAAGATGCGCAGCGAGGCGAGTTTTATTTCAACCCGAATTGCAAAGCTGCGCACCCACGGATAGCGACATTACATCCAAACTATATTTACAACGTGCCTGAAGAGGACGATTGCGAGATATAGACATCCATCAAAGTTTGTATATCAGTTTTTCTGCCCGGAGAAAGCTGCCGATACTTTTTGATAAAAGCTTTTTCTTCATCAGTATAGGAATCTGCTTCTTGAAGGCGCTTTTGGAGCATCTTTAATTGGCGATGTAAATCAACCTCGTTATTATTTAATGAGCTCAACTCTTGTAGGGCGACAGGCTGATTCTCATCAACTTCTGCCATAAGATCCTCGATCGAAAGTCCCATTGCTTGAGCTACTTTTGCGAAAGTTTCCAAAGAAGGCACAATTTTAGTTTTTGTCTTTGGATTATAATTTTTTTCAAGCATCGCAATGTAGCCTTTGCTCAACTTACACTTATCGGCGAACTCTTGGAGAGTAATTTTATTTTTCTTTCTATAAACTGTAATAAACTCGCCTAAAAACACAGTATCACCTCCTTTATGTATAGCATACTATACATTTTTCGGGAGGTCAAGAAAAAAAGTACAGTCGATTTAACAAAAACAGTTGACAAGGTGTGTATAGTCGACTATACTACAGTTAAGGAGGTGAAAACAATGAAATGTAACCTTAAAGAATTACGAAAAGCAAAGGGTTTGACACAAAGTGCCTTAGCGGAGCGCGCAGGAGTTGCGCGAGTGACTATAAATCGCTTAGAAACAGGGCAATTGCAAGAAACCACAATAGGAACGCTTATTAAACTTGCAAAGGCGTTAGATGCTAAGTTAGACGACCTTGTGCTTTTTTCTGCCTAAAAAAGACAGTCGACTTGACAAAATCAACCGCCCCTGAAGAGGGACAAAGAAAAGAGAGGAGAAAGCAATGGCGAATGCATATTTGATAGCATCAACTTTTGCGCTTATGTCTATAAGCTTCGGATGGGGAATCGCATTCAAGATTCTCTGGAAGGAATACCGAAAACAAGAACTTCGTGAGGAGAGGATTGCGCTTGCGGAGAAAAGCAAGGTGTTCCAAAAGCGGTGTGACGTTTGCGGAGAACCCAGCACCAACATAATGAATATTTGCAGCAGTTGTGCAACAAAAATTGATAAGAGATTGAACTATCGGCAAATGATACAAGAAGCGCAGGCGCTCGCGGCAGCAGAGGCGCTACCAAAAGAGGAGTTCCTAAAGAAGCTAAATCTCATAAAAATTGTACTCGAAAGTTGCAACGGGAAAGAGCCACAAGAGGTGGCGAGCCGCATTAGATCAATATCGAACATAAGTGGTAAGGTTCTTTCCACAGCAATAGCTTACATTAGCGAGAAATAACAGTTGTTATAAAAGTTAAAAGAGTAGCAAGCGCAGAAATTGCGGTGCAGACACACGTAATTTTTAAAACATTAAGAGTGCTTACAGACACCGTATAAGACTTCGATGACATATCTTGAACGAGGTTTTCTCGGTGGGCTGCATTTAGGAACTCTCGTCCTGCTGTCGTTATAGAATTGCGGTCATCTTCTCTGGAGATGAAGCCGTCTGTAGCAAGTTCTCCGAGAATAGTAGCAACTTTGCCAGCGTTTGAAATAAAACGGTTTCCCAGAAGTGTATCCGTGCAAATAAGGCCGTCTTGGTTATATTCTTGGATAGCATCCAATACTTCTAATTTTAATTCGTCCATAGGTAATACCTCCTATGGAGAGTATAACACGAAAGGAGAAAATAATGAACAGAATGGAAGGGTCCTGCAAATATTGCGGACAGATTATCAATGTAGAAGCAGAAACACAGACAGAGGCTGATGAAAAAGCGACAATGGAATGCGGATGCGGTGCAGCTAAGCTTGCACAGAAAAGAAATCGCAAAATATCCGAAGCAAAGGAGCTTATATTAAGTCTCTTTCCGGAATCGGACAGTGAAGCTCCGACCATCGTGTCACTGCATAGAATGGTCGATGAAATCGGCTACGGTCGCTATTCCGGCGCATCGGTTCAGCTGGACGGCTGCACATCATGTAAAATCAGCCGCACAACAAAAGGAAACATCAAAGTCACAAGAACGGACAGACAGCAGCAGTCTCATGAAACTGCGGAGTAGGAGGTAGATATGTATTGCCCAGTATTAAAAGCATGGACTACATGCATTCCGAAATGCTGTATAGAAAGCGGAGAAGAATGCAATGTCCGCATCGTTCCGGAAACGGAGGCTAAGAAATCTACGAGGGAGTCAAGTAGCCGTCAAGTAAAAAGAGAGGTTTGGAAATGGAAATCATCGGAATTGAAGAAGTAATGAAATTGCTCGGAGTTGGTCGCCCGACCGCAACGAGGATCCTGAACACGAAAGGTTGCCCGACACTTCCAAGGAAGAAAGGGCAGACCTTCAAAGTCGACAAAGCGGCGTTTCTCGCATGGGTAAAAAAGGAGGCAATCTGATGGGAGACTATTATCAGACGTGTGCTTTCCCGAAGCCGCAGCGCAAGAAAAAGAAGCTGCTGTATAACGGCTACAAGGATAAAGCGGAGAGGGTCTGCTACTATTGCGGTACACCTTATGCAGAAAGACACGAGGTGTATGGCGGTCCGAACAGACAGACAAGCATCAGAGAAGGCTTCCAGGTCGACCTGTGCCACGCTTGCCACGAAGAGATGCAGGCGAATGTAACGCCGAGGGCAAAAGAAAGGAATGAGTATTGGCGCAAGCTCTACCAGAGCAGATATGAAAGCCGCCTGATCGAAGACGGCTGTACACCGGAGAATGCCCGCAAGGTATGGATGGCAATGATAGGCCGAAACTATCAGGAAGACATTATGTAGGAGGTTTGAAAATGGCAAATTACACGAGAATGGAGCTTGGTCGCTGCAGATTTTGCGGCCGGGAAGAAGCAATTGAGGCGGAGAATCAATACGATGCCGACGAAGAAGCAACCGAAAATTGCAGCTGCGAAAGAGCTGAAAGGAGAAAGAAGTTCGAAAAGGCGTATGACGCGCTGGAAGCAATCACATGCGACAAGGTTCTCGACAAGACTGCGATTGACAGCATCAGCTTTATGCGGACAAAGCTCAAAGACATCGAGGTAAAGGCACAAAAGGCGGGTAACAATGCGATATTTTGAATACAGAAACTTAGAAAGGGCATACGAGAAGCAGTCTCGCGCTATACACAAGAGCCTTGCCGGACAGCTCGCTCCGACGAAAGAACAATATTTGAGAGGGATAAGAAATGCGAAGATACGAAAAGATGATGTTAATACTTTTGTTCATGCTGCTGGTACTGGCAATAATGATGCTGATGACCTTGGCGAGGGAGTCGTACATCATCGCCATCACAAAAGACACTCTCGACGTGGCAGACAGGATTAATGCGGAGGTTTCTGCGGAAGTCATCGAAGAAGAGCCGGAAGAGATTAAAAGTGAGAGCCTCGGAACATATCGCATCACGCATTACTGCGCATGCACCAAATGCACGAATGGGAGTGGTGTGACCGCTTCCGGGACGGTGCCGGAGCAAGGGCGCACGTGCGCAGCGGAAGGCTTACCCATCGGCACACATGTTTTAATCGCGGAAACGGGCGAGATCCTGACTGTAGAGGATAGGTTCGGAGATCCGAAGAAAACACAGTGCCTCGACATCTACGTCGAAGAGCACGATGAGGCTCTCCGGAGAGGGACTTTCCGAAGCGAAGTGTACATTTTGCATTTTTAGGAGGGCGAAATGGGATTGATTGACACACTTGCAGTGCTCGTAGGCAGGTGCTTAATAGCAGCATACGTGCTTAGCAATGAATAAAGAATGATGGAGGGCATCGAAATGAAAGAACAGAGCTTAGTATACCTTTCGACAGAGGAAATATATCCGCATCCGGATAACCCGAGAAAAAACCTCGGCGATTTAAGCGAGCTGGTGGATTCCATAAAAGAGAATGGCATCTTCCAGAACCTCACGGTAGTAGCGGGACACTGGGCGACAGAGGAAGAGTGGATAGCGGTCAATAGACAAGACGGCGTTTCGAAGAGCATAGCGAAGAATACCTACGAACCGAAGGGCCTGTGGCAGGCAGAAGGCTATACGGTCATTATCGGACACCGCAGACTTGCGGCTTCGAAGACAGCGGGACTCGAAAGCGTTCCGTGCGTAGTGGCGAACCTGACCGAAACGGAGCAGCTCCGCACAATGCTTATGGAGAACATGCAGCGTGCGGACCTTACACCTTTCGAGCAGGCAGAGGGCTTCCAAATGATGATAGACCTCGGAGTCGACATAAAGACGCTCGCAAAAGACACTGGTTTCTCGCAGGCGACCATTAAGGCGCGCCTTGAGTGGGCGAAGCTCGACAAAGACAAGTTCGCGAATGCGGCAGCACGTCAGATCAGCTTAACGGAATTAAACAGCCTCAGCAAAATCGAAGACATCAATCTACGCAACAAGGCGCTTGAAGCAATCGGCACAAACAACTTTGCGAGCGTCTACCAGGACTGCCTAAAAGAAGAGGAGTTCGTAAGATGCCGCAAAGTATGGCTCGAACAGCTTCCGACGTTTGCAAAAGAAATGCCGGAGGAGGACCGCGCGCATACCTGGGAAAAGTATAGCTACATAGCGAGCATCAGTAAATGGAATCCGCGCGAGTTTAAGCGTCCGGAGGATGCGGAGGAAAAGGAATACTTCTTTGTGGAAAAGGATAACGAAATTTCGCTGTATTCCCTGGAGAAGGAATCTGCGCAGGCGGAAGAAACTCCGGAGGAGAAGGAAAGACGCACCAAGCAAGAAATATTCGTCAAGAAATCGGCACAGGCAAGAGCTCTTGCCGAAAAGCACTTCAAAATGCGCCGCGAGTTTATGAGGGATTTCAAGCCTGTAATGAGTAAAGTTCCGGAAATGCTCAGACTCAGTATGGACATTATACTCAAAAAGGCATTTGAAGGCGACTGGCTCCTTATGAACAGCAAGCTGTTCTCAGAGGTAATTGGCGTAGACGAGTTCGACGACGAAAACGAGGGAACATTCCCTCACGAGCAGTTCAAGAAGCGTTTTAAGTATGCGCCGGGAGAGATTGTGGCAAAGGTTATCTATTGCTTAACCGACAAAGACGACCTAGGCTATACGAGCTCAACATGGGATAACTACAGAAAGCTTGTTTGGAAAGATGACGAAGAGCTGAATATGGTCTACGAGTTCTTAACCGCTCTGGGCTACGAGATGTCGGATGAAGAGAAAGATTTGCAGTCCGGAACGCATCTGATTTTTAAGGAGGATGAAGAATGAGAATTTACATAGCAGGCCCTATAACAGGGCGTGATGACTACGATGAGAGATTCAAGCAAGCGGAGGTTGAGCTGAAAAACCTCTTCCCGGACAGCGTTAGAATAGTAAACCCGGCATACATGGTTAAGACACTGGAAAGCTTTAGCCATAGGGAGCAGGTGGAGTACTGCTTTAAGCTCCTAGGAGAATGCGATGCAATTTACCTGATAGATGGCTGGGAAGAGAGCAAAGGAGCGCAGGCTGAATACGGCTTTGCCACGGCAAAAGCGTTAAAAGTCATGGAGCAAAGGTGCTTTGGTTGGATTGCGGCCGATCTGAGCGAGCGGACCTCGGTGAATACTTTGGAAGCTGCCGCCGGAAAGAAAGTGGAGGCTGTCTCCCAAAAGCTGCATACAAAGACATGCGCAGTGTGCGGTAAGGAGTTTACCGTAAGCGGCCGTGCAGCGGCGCGTGCAACCGTATGCTCAGAAGCTTGCCGGAAAGAAAAGGACAAGCGCAACGTTCAAAAGCAGAGAGAAAAGAAGGCGAAGAAGCAGAACGAAATACTTATGAGAAACGGCATCAGACCTTCCAGAGCCTTTGATATTGATGCAGAGGCTCGCAAGGTAGGGAAGAGATATGCAGATATCCAAAAGGCTGATACTTTGGCAATGGTAGAAAAGCAGAGAGAGGGACAAAATGAGTAAGGTCAATTACGAAATCATCAAGCCTATAGGAGTCCTTTCCGGAGAGGAAGAGGAATGGACGGTAGAACTTAACCTCATATCTTGGAACGGCGGCGCAGCGAAGTACGACATCCGCAAGTGGGCGCCCGGACACGAGAAGATGGGAAAGGGAATTGCATTAAACAAGGCCGAAGCAGAGATTTTAGTAACCCTGCTGAAGGCAGAACTGTAAGAACGGAAATGCCGGGGAGAACATCCCCGGCAAAGCCATAGTATATATAAAGGAAAAAAGTAAGCGCTGAGATGCGCTTTAACCCTTGGTAAGAGTTATTAAAGTTAGCGTGGAAAAAATAGGACCGGAGTATGGCAGCGATAAAAGAGTTAATCATCACTAATAGCGGAATGATTTTCACAAAGATTTTCTTTGCCAGGAATCGAAAGGTGGAGGGTAAGCGTGCAGCAAAGCACGCCCCGACCGTAGAGCAAGTAGAAAAGATTAACCGGAGAAACAGTCTCAGGGACATGACTATTAAGGTGCATCACAATTTTAGCCAGGGCGATCACTGGCTAACACTCACCTATGAGGGTGACGAGCCGACCAAGGCGTATGCTCAAAAGGAAATCAAGAGATTCATTGACCGTATCCGCAGAAAGAGAAAGGCATCCGGAAAGGCTTTCAAATGGATCCTCGTAACCGAGTATGAGAATAAGAGAATCCATCACCATATCCTCATCAATGATGCGGATGACATTCAGGACATCGTGAGCTCATGGCAGGAGAGAAACGGACTTGTTCCTGACCCGCTTCTCGACGGGACGGGAGACTACAGGAAGCTCTGTGAGTATATGCACAAAGAGACAAGCAAGACCTTCAGGGACGAGGACTCCCCATCTAAGCTGAGATACACCTGCAGTCGTAATTTGATAGTGCCAAAGGTATATCGGGAAGAGGTATCTGTTCTCGAAGTATTCGAGGACCCAAAGCCGGAAAAGGGATACGCCGTAGATCCGGATTCGGTGTATCGTGCAGAAAACCCATTTACAGGGCGGCCGTACATCGAGTACGTTCTAAAACCTACGGCAAAACCTCGAAAGAGGTACAACAACAAGAAAAAGACGAAGTACAAGAATAGGCTGTACACAGCATGGCTTCGTGAACATAAAGAGATACAGACAGAGTTTAATTTTGACAGCCCTTTCTAAGGGCTCTTTGACGTGGAGGGAAGATGGCAAGAATATATAAACCAAAAGAGAGTGAAAAGTGGATCCCGCACAACCTGTACATGTCAATCATCTACCAGATTCGGGACTACGACAGACAGAAGGCAGAGCTTGACGCTTTTAGGGAAAGTGCCGACCGCGGTCACAATCCGACCGAGAGGAAGGGAATCAAGATCGTGCAGATGGGAAGAACTGTCTCTGCGATTGAGCACGCCTTGGAAGATATCCCGGAGGAATACCGTTCGGACGTGTGGGCGCATATCGTTAACGGTGCACCGTACCCGGATTATGCAAACATTAAGACGTGGAGAAAGTACAAGCTGCTATTTATTCGATTAGTCGGAGAAAACCTCGGATATTTGGATAAAAACGAAAGATTGGGAAGCGGGGGTAAAAATAACGTGTTATTATGATATTGTCGGAAGACGTGTAAAGGGCATCCGAATCCGCCATTTCCAAACAAAAACATCCACGAAAAAAGACCAGAGTGAAAGCTCCGGTCTTTTTAATTAAAAATAATAA
>ODAI013011889.1_pt1 | contig 33296 bp, 61 predicted proteins | sample 1539321 | NCBI WGS metagenome assembly ODAI01 (sample SAMN02144231, study PRJEB22623) | gut metagenome | biome: sheep rumen | host: Ovis aries | place: New Zealand
CCAGCCATATATGACCTTTTCCTTGCCGTTCTGCTGCCTGATGGCAACCTTGACCATGGTGTCGTAACGCTCGCGGTTGTCCTTGCCCTCGCCGGTCTTCACCGTGACGATCGCCCTCGCGCTTTCCTGCTCGTACTCCCAAGAGACCTGCGGTGCGCGCGGGATGGCGAACTTGTACATGTACCATGAGCCGGGCCCATTGCCGTAGCCGTTATGGCCCCAGAGGCACACGTCGATGCGCGCGAGCTTGGCACCCGTGCACGGGTAGTACGACTCGCGCTTGAGCGGCTTTTTCTCGTCGTGCTTGGCGGTGCCCTTCCACAGGCCCAGCGTCACCCTCGACTCTGTCTCGGAAGTGTCGATGAACCAGTTGACGGTCCACTTGGGCTCCTTCTTGGCGTTGCCCTTCGGATGCACGCGGGTCCACTCGATTTCTATGTTCGAGAACCTGTCGTCGTTGGAGGTGCTGGTGGCACCGCTCGGCACCTTCCACTTGGCGACGAACGCACCGCCGTCGCGTGTTATCGTGACGCCCGTTACCTTCTTGGTGGGCTTCCTCTCTATGTCTTCAGCCATGGGCTATCCTTCCGTGTTGAGCAGTACCTGGAGCCTGTTGGCCACGCCGCGTGCCAATGCGTCGGCGTCGTCGGAGGCGTCGTAGTTGAGGTTGAGGTTGACGACGGTCGCGCGTCCCATCGTGCCGCCGAGCATCTGTGCGATGGTCGCAGCGTAAGGGGTAAGGTACTTCTTGTTCTCGATGGGCACGATCGACGTGGTGCCGTCAGCGTGCCTCATGACCCACTCGCGGCCGTCCTCGCCCGCGATGTGCGTCACGCCGCGCGCGTCGCGCCCGAGCGATATGGGGCCGTCCGTGATGAAGCCGCCCGATGCGTGGAGGTCGAAGAAGCCGCCCTGCGCGTCTTGTCCGAAGCGCAGCGTGTTCACCATGGCGGTCTTCAGCGAAGGAGTCCAGTTCTCCCATGCGCTGATGATGCTGTTGATCGCGTCGAAGCCCGAGACCGACACGTACGCGCTCTTGTCGCTCAGTGTTGTTCCGTTCCATACGAGCACGTCATCTTGAGCCTTGAGGAGTCCCGACTCGTCAACGTCGGCGACGCTTCCGAGGTCGACGAGCTCAGAGCCGTTCCATTCGTATACATGATCCTGGGCAATGATCAGCTGTCCGTCGTCGACGTTGGCCTCGGCGACCTTGTCGTGGAGCTGGGTAGCGTCGTACTTCTCAAGCTCTCCTCTAGCTGCATTGAGTGCGATTCCAAGGCTCGCGAGGTCGTCCTCCATGCTCGAGTCGCCCGCCTCGACTGCGGCCGCCATGCTATCGTAGCTCGATTGAAACGTATCGACCTGCTTCTGTAGGCTCTCGCGCGTGCCATTCGCAGCCGACTCGACGCCGTACTGCACCCTGGCAGACCACTCCTCAATCCTATCGGCGTCCCCGCTGTCGAGCGCGGCTGATAGGCCCTCGTAGTTCTCGATTTCCGACGCCTTGCTAATGTACAGATCCATTGCGTCGGCATGGGCCTTCGCCGCGTCAGAAACGGCTGCTGCCGAGCTGTCCGCCGCGTATGCTAGGTCGCCGTAGCTTGTCGCCGCATACGAAAGCGCCTCGGGTGCCGAACCAGAGAGCGTGTCCATTGCGAACTGGACCCGCTCCGAATACTCCTGCTGATGTTCCGCGTTTCTTGCAGCAGCCGTGTCCATCAGCTCGTTGGAACTTGCGACGGCCTGCGCCGCGTCGTTGATTGTCGCCGCAGCATCGGCGTACGACTCAGCATTCGCCTCGAGGAGCTTCTGACCGCGCATCTTGAGAATCGCATCGTCAGCCGCTTCTCCCAGCTGGCCATAGGAGTCGATGAGGTTGTATATCTCCTCCTCCTCGACGCCCATCGCAGACGCGAGCTCGCCGATGATTTGACCTGCTCGCTCCTCATTGCCAGCGATTACCTGCCCGTTTGCGTCTATGAGACCGTTGTACTCGTCCTTCAGATTCCGCACCGTGTCGGATTCCGCGTTAATGACGCCGATCTGCTCATCGCGCCTCGTGGTAAGTTCTCCGTACTGGGTTGATGCGGAGTGGATGCCGTCGACGAGCGCCTGCTCCTCCGCCGTCAGCCCCGCTGCCGCACCCGCAGCCTCCCACATTGCGAGGTTGTACGCGTAAAGCGCGCCTATCGCAATTCCGACACCTGCCACGAGACCCGTCGCGCCGAGCGACATGCCGCCGAATATGGTTGCCACATCAGTCGCGATACCGCCCATGTTCGTAAGGGCGCCTGCGCCCTTGATTCCAGCCGCCTCGAGCTTCCCACCCATCGCTGTAGCGGACGTGCCAATTGCCTCGATCTTGGAGATAGCCGCCGTCGCGCCACCCGAAATCTCGGTGAAGACCGCCTTGCCACCCTTGAACACCTTGAACGCGCCGTATGCCCTGATGGCCGTGGGCGCGAACTCGGTGAGCGTGCTTACAAGGTTCGACAACTCGTTCTCGTGCTCTTTGACGAACGCTGTCGCCGCCTTGAGGTCTCCCGCGAGGTCGTTCGCTATACTGCCGATGCCAGAGCTCAGCGTGTTGATGGCCCCGCTGATGTTCTCCTGGCCGACGGCGTCGATGAGCGTAGCAACGCCTTTGGCAACTCTCGTGTTGAGGTTCGCCATAGCGGTTCCGATGCCCGTCGTTGCATCCTGCGCCTGCTGCTTGAAGCTAGCCAAGCCCTCGCCGCCGTCCTTGTCGAGCTTCATGATCTCGCCGATGAACTCGTCCATCGAAACGTTGCGGATGAAGTTATCGGCCTTCTCAGCCTGCCTGAGTCCGTCGCCGAGCTGCTCGGTCGTCATCCCCATCGCATCGGCGACCTGCTTGAGCTGGGCGGGCATGGCCTGCTGGAGCGTCCTCCACTCCATCGTGTCCATCTTGCCCTTGGTATACGCCTGGGAAAGCTGCTCGAGAGCCGACGCTTGGAGCTGGGAGCTCGCGCCTCCCGCGAGGATGGCATCGTTGACGGCGAGGAACATGTCGGTCGACTTCTGCACGTCGCCGTTGAAGCTCGTGAAACGCTGGACAGCTGCTACGCCCTCGTCGAGCGCGGTCGGAAGGCCGTCGAGCCCGTCCGATATCTTGCCAATCGCGACACTCGCCTCGTCGGACGATATCCCGAGGTTGTTCATAACCTTCGGGAAGTTCTGCATCGTGTCGACGCGGCTTATGGCTCTGTCGGCGGAAGACGCAACCGCGTCGAAGGCCTTGGTGGCCATCGCGGATGCCGCGCCCATGACGATGCCGTTCTTCGCCATTCCTCCCGCGAAGCCCGACGCCGCCTTCTCGCCCATCTTGTTGCCGGCTGATGTCGTGTCGATTCCCGACATCCCCGACTCTATGGCAGCGCCGAACCCCTTCATGGACGGCATTACGGAGACGTACGCCGTACCCAAGTTACTCATCGTTATCGCCTCCGTTCATGCCGAATGCCTCGTCAACCGCTGTCTTGTTCGCCTCGAACCTTGCAGCACGCACAATCGCGTCTCTCTTCTGTCCCGGATATGGAAGCGGCTTCGGCTGCTCTTCGCCGTCGTACTTCACGAAGCTCCATCTGAGGAGGTTCACGCTGCGCTCCACGTGCCAGAGCGCCCACATCTCGTCGCTCCACCCCTCATGCGGGTCGTCCGCAACGCGGCACCGCGCTCCCTTCGGCAGCTGCGCCGCGAGGCAGGCTGCATGGGCGTACGAGAACTCGTCGCCCATCTTCTCGATGTCGAGGTTGTAGTATTGCGCCAGGTCTGCTTCGAGCTCGTCGTGGCGGTTCAAGTCCAGCCACGCGAGCTTTCTTAGTTTTTTGCTTTTGCGTTCTCCGCGAATGCCGCGTTGAGGAGCGCGGTCATGGCCTCGTGCGACCCGCCGAGCTTCCTGCTGTACTCGACATCTCGACCTGCGAACACGCGCTCTACCGCGAAGTAGAAGCCTCTTCCGCCCAGATTGAGCTGCTTGTTCGTCTCGTAGTTCTCGAGCTCGGACTTGACGGCCTCGAACTTCTCCCCTTCGTACTCGAACTCGACGAGATCGGATTTCGGCGCCATGCTAGGCCTCCGTCTCGGTCGACTCGAACAGGTCCTTGAAGTAACCGCCTGTCTTCTCTGAGCGGAGCGCCTGGTAGGTTGCGTTCCAGGCGAGCACGTTCGAGCTGTTGGTCGTCGCATCGCTGATGTTCGTGCGCTTGCACTTCTCGGCGAAGCGAATCCACTTGCGTCCGTCTTTCAAGAGGAAGAGGAACGCGTACGAGTAAGCAATTGGCTCCTCGCCCGTGTGGTTCACGGTGAGCACGCCGTTCTCGTCCGTCACGGCGTCGGGGCCGTAGATGGACTCGAACGTCGTCTTCTTCGTCTCGGCAAAGGCGCAGGAGAACGTTTCGCCGTACTGGCTCTGCCCTGCGTCCATGAGGTCGCCGTTCTGATCACGGAACTCGGTGACGTTGGACGTGGTAGAGAACGTTTCGCCGTCCTCGGTGATGTAGCCCATGCACTTCCACTCGCCGCCGACCTCGACCTTCTCGTAGTAGCTGGACAGGCTCGACGCGCTCGGCGTTGTGACGGGCGTGTACGTGTAGCTGCCCTCGGAGCCGCTGCGCGTGTAGTAGGTCTTGTCGCTCACTATCGATTCGTCGGCCGTGAGCACGTAGGTCTCCTCGGGCTCCGTGGACGGGGTCCATTCGGGCGAGTCGGGGAGCGCCGTGCCCACGGGGGCGCGGAAGCAATATCCGCCCTTGACGCCCTTCGCCGCGCTTACGTTTGCCTCTGCGTTCTTGGTGAACTCAGTCATGTCTGTACTCCTTAGCTGTTGTAGTCGACCGCCACGGTGGCCTGCCACCTATGACGGTCCTTCACGTCGGGGTCGTCCCATCGGTACGGCCCGTTCTCGGGAGAGCATCCCGTTATGTTCGCGTCTGCGGCCATGAGGCCGCCGTTATCTTCGTACGCGCCCCGCCCGGTCAGCGCATCGACGGCGTCGCAACACCTAGCACCCGCCTTCCCGCGCGTGCTCGCCCATGCCTGGACTGTGAGCATCGCGCGGCTCTCGAACCTCGTCGAGCCCGGGCGAGGCGTGCGCTTCACGGTCACAAGACCCTCGGGTATCGGGTCGGGCGCGTAGAACTCGCATGTGAACCCGACGCTGCGCAGGTAGTCGCGCGCTGTCTTCTCAAGCTCCACGTCACACCCCCGCAGCGCCTTGAAGTATCCCGTGCTTGGCCTCGGCGTAACGCGCGTGGACGTTGTTCGTCTGGATGCGCACGCCGGCTCTCTCGCTCGTCGTGAAGTCCCTCGACACGTACGGTTCCGCATCCAGGGGCGTCCCCTTGTCGGGAGAGAGCGCGCCCGTAGCGGAGCTCAGTATGCCGTCGGCGTGCGTATGCAGCACACCGCGCATGGCGCCTGATTTCATCAGGCTGAAGTACCCTGCGGGATCGTGCTCGAAGTGAACCTCAACCATCGGTTCTCCCAACTTCTATGGTCGTGTTCCAGTTCGTAGGGAGGTCGGGGGCGTAGTTCGGCGAGCCTATCACCCAATACGCGTCGTTCTCGCCTTGACCTCGGTCGGTGAGCGCAATCTTGCAGCCCTTGAGCGCATCGCGTTCGAACATCTCCATGCACTCGTCGGGCAGCTGTACCCGTGCCCTGACCCTCGTTCCGTCAGGCCTGTCGGCGTCTGCGAGGTCGCTTCCCGCGAGCTCGTACACGAGGGCTCCTTCGACGACTTGCGGCTTCCAGGTCTCGACGGGGTCGCCGTACTCGTCTTCAGCGTCGGACGACTTGAAGTAGATGGTGACGGTCTCGCCCATGCAACGCCTCCTACGGGAGCGCGAGCCAGCCGATTCGCTGGCCCGCGAGCCCGAGCTTCCGCCATTCCGCTTCAAGCACCGACTGGTTGCCGTTCCCCGAGTTGAAGCCGTACTCGAGCTTGTGGTCTCCCACGGTCTGCGAGAACGACCTCAGCTCGTTCTGCGGCATGTCGCCTGCGGGAATGCGCCCGCAGGCCCTGTAGGCGAACGAGCACTCAACCTCGACCACGACGCCTCTCCTGTTCGCGACAACGGTTTCGTAGTCCGTCCCCATCTCGGAGCACCGTGCGGATATCTCCGCTGCGGCGTCGTCGATGTACGCCGCGACCGTGCTCTCCGGCGCTTTCGAGTCGGGGTGCCTCGCGACGAAATCGCTGTAGGTCGCGGTCGCCATCTCCTACATCACCGGCGCTTCGTCGATGATCTTCTGAATCTGGGCCTTGGAAGCGTTCCTCGGCACTGAAATGCCCAGCTCCTCGGCTTCCTGGACCAGCTCTGAGCGGGTCTTGTCAGCCTTCTGGCCTGGCTTCTGCTCGGGCTTCAGGTCGGCCTTCTGCTCGGGCTTCGGCTCCCCCGCCTGCCCCGCAGCTTTCGGGTTGATGCGCCTTCCAACAAAAGTTCCCATAATGCACGCTTCCTTACGACGCCTTGGCGGAAAGGTAGATACCCTTGAGCTTGTTTTCGTACAGGAGCAGGTCGTGGTACAGGCGGTACTGCCACTTGTGCGCGTCGTCTTCCTGGTTTACGTCAGGGGCGAAATAGCGCAGCGGGTTGTGCTTCACGACTGCCTCGCCCACGTTCGGGTTGATGATCAGGAAGTTGATGTCGCAACCAGCATCCTGGACCTTCTCGTAGTAAGTCGAAATGCTCGCACTGGAGGGGGACTGAACCGCGGTGTAAACTCCCTCGCTCACGGTGTAGTAGGTTTTGCCCGTCACGCAGGAGGCGTCCTTGGTCTTCTCGTACTTCTCGGTCGCCTTCTGGTAGCCGCCGTCTTCCTCGCCCACGGAAGTGCCGTCGAGCAGTTCGATGCCCGTGTAGAAGCGCACGCCGGGAACGGGGACCATCTTCATCTCGTCAAACGTCATAAAGTTGGTGTTCGGCGCCTCCCCAGGTCGCAGCATGAAGCTCTCGGCGGACGCCTTGCGCAGCAGCGTGCGCATGCGGGACGAGCAATAGAACACGCAGTTCTGAAGCGCGCTGCCATTGTCCTGCATGAATTCCTCGGCGAGCATTACGGCGTTGAGGGCGTCTGTGGCGTCGCTGTACGTCGCAGGAGCCGCGGTGCCCTCGGCCGTCGCGTTGGCTGCCAGCTTCGCGAAACGGATCGCGTCAACCTCGGGGACGACTTCCTCGTCAACGAACGTGCCCATGGCGCGCGCGGTTACGATGCTCATGTTCTCCTCGTCGTCCATCGCGTCGATGTCGAACTGGCGGTCACGATCGTATTCGAGCTGCATGGTCTCCCACGTCAGCGAGACCTTGCCCTTGTTGAACCCGCCGCCGCGCGTGTGGTTGGCGAGGCCCTGCATCGCGATCTTCGCAATCTTGATCTGACCCACGCCGCTCAGCTCGCCAAGCAGCTCACCGTCGATGTTCAGGTCGTTGGTGAGGGCGCCCTGCACAACCTTCTCATCGAGGATTTGCGTGTAGGCGGTCACCTTCTCGGAAAACTCGTTAGCCATTTGTTTCTCCAATCTACAGGCCAAACGCGCGCAGCTCGCGCTCGCTCAGCTTCTTCTCGTCATCTGGCGCGGGGGTGGCCCCTCCCGCGTTCGTCTCGGGAACCTTGGGCTTCTGCTTTTCCACGTAGGCCTTGAACGCCTGTGCCGACGCGCGCAACTCTTCCTCGTCCACCCCATGAATGAGTTCGGCGGGCACCTCTTCCTCGGATGCCACCTTCGCCACAAGCGCGTCATGAGCGACTTTGGCTTCCAGCGCGGACGCCTTCGCCTCGGCTTCCTCGGCGCGCTTGATCGCGGCCTGCGCGGCCTCGTTCGCTCTCTCCAGCTCGGTCTTCTTGGCGGCTTCCAGCTCGTCGAACTGGGCCGCCTTCGTCTTCGCGTCTTCGTAGTCGGCGAACTTGGCAAGCTCCTCGGCGTGTTTTTTCCGCTCGTCCTTGAGCCGTGCGTTTATCGCCGCGTCGATGTCGGCCTGCGTGAACGTGCGCTCGGGTTCCCTCTGTTCGTTCTGGGTGGCTTCTTCGGTGTTAGGATTGGCTTCTGGCATTTGCCGTGTCCCCTTTCCCGCCTTTGGCGGTCGTCAGCTTATATGCCGCCGTCTTTCCGGCTTGTCTGTCGCGGATTGACGCCCCGCGCGGCTATGCCGTGATCAACGCCCACGGCGGCTATCTTGATTTTTGAACGGGAATCTGTCGCATGTTGTCGCGTAGACATAAGAAAAGCCGCCCTTTCGGACGGCTCTGCTGAATCGTTGCCTGCTCGTCGTTCACGGCCCTATGAATATCTCGCCTTCGATATGATCGACCCGTTGGTGTGGCCCATGTCCGCGTTCATCTCCTGCAAGGTGCGGTTTCGCACGTAGGTCGACCAGTCGCCTGGATGCTCCTTGACCTCGCCGTCCTTGGCGCGGGTTCGCTTGACGTACTTCGCCTTCTCCTCTGCCGACATGGACCCCCATTCCTCTGCGAGGTCGTGCATGAAGTCCATGTTCCCGCTGTACGGCGCGTACCAATCGTACAGTTCTCGCGGATCGTATCCCTCGAGCGCGGGGTTCTTCTTGTCGAAGTCGACGACGGTCGTGCACCTGCACCCGTCGTGCCTGATGTGCTCCATAGCCTGCTTCGTGCTGCCGAATCCACGAGACCCAATGAGAACACACCACGCGCACGCGCCGGCATGCGGCACGAGCGCGACCTTCGGGTGTGCCGGGTCTGCGTTTGCTAGCGCGTGCAGTGTTGAATCGGACATGCTCATCGTCCGCTTCGTCGCGAGCTCTTTCATCCTCGCCGCGAACGAGTCAATGTTTGACTTGCCCGAGTACAACCCGCCTACTTCGCGGCGAACGTCCGCGATCGACTCGGCGTAGTCTTCGTCGAAGTCGTCGGTCGGAATGAACGCGTAGAACGGTAGTTTGACTCCCTGCTCTTTCCTCAAGTCCGTGTAGAACTCGAGCGCGACCTGCGCCGCCCTCGTGCCGTACAGCCTGACGAGCGCGGGGTACGCCTCGAGCAGCGCGTCGCGGATGCCGTCCACGTCGGCGGGGTCGAGCGTCGCGATTATCGCGGACAGCGCGGCGCGAGCCTGGCGGTCGTTCTCCGTTAGGGCCGTGGTGTATGCGTCGTATAGGGCGGTGGGTATCATGGTTTACCAGGTCTCGCCTCGCGCCCTCTTCGCGTCGCAATAGACGTTCCAGGCGTCGGGGCCATAGCCCATGTTGTTGTCCACGTAGTCGTTTTCGAGATTCGCCTGCTCACTCTTCGAGAGCGCATTGTACTTTTTCAGGGAATCGTTGTAGCTTTTTCCGTATGCCGTCGCCATGGCTGCGACGATCGGGATTTTCGGCTCTGCCATCTCTGCGACCTCCTGTTACCAAGTCTCGATTCCGTCGCTTACAGTCAGCGCCCTCCTGTCGAGGACGGTGTAGTATCCTCTTCCGTTGATGTCTATCACATTGTACCCCTTCCACAGCGCGTAGATGCTCTTGCGCGCCTCGCTTTTGAACCCGTAGCCGCTGCTGTCCTGGAACGCGCTCCTAACGGTCGCCGATTCCTTGTTCAGCATTCTGCTAAGTGAAGTCTCGGTGACGCTCCTCGCGTTCTGGTTCAGCTTCGCCCGTACTATCGCGCTGTTCCCGGGAACAGACGAACCGTATCTCTTGGAATCGGATTTCGAGTCCGCGAAGTACAGTCCTGCGCCGTATATGCCTCGTCCCGTCGCCGTGCGCTCCCCGTTGATTATCCTGTCGGCCCTTACGGTCGCGGTGTCGCCGGGAACGCTGCTGCTCGTCGTGACGGTCCTGTATATCGTGTCGCCGTCCATCTGTTGGAAGTGCTGGCTGCTGACCACGTTCGGCCTGCCGTTCGCTCCCGTGTCGTATAGGAACCTCTGAAAATCCGCCTCTCGCGGCCCCGGTGCGTAGTAGTTCGTAACGGTGCCGTTGTCCAGACCCGCTCCGTGCGACATGAGCTCTGAATCGCTTACGCTGTTCTCCAATCCCCTCACGTACTTGACGAACTGGGTGTCGCTCATAGCCCGCACCTCGTCCAAAGTATGCGAGGCCCCAACCACGGCCGGACCTTGACGTTCGCCCGACGTGTCGGTGGTGGACATGACGGTTCCGTGCATCCTCTGTTGGACCTGCGCGCCAGAAGCCCCGCCCGTCATGACACGTTGTTTTACGCTTGTTCCCGTCGCCTTCGGGCTGCTCGAACCCCTACCGCCCATCTGCAAACCTCCTAGCCATCGTGTCGGCGTAGCGCACTACCTCCACGCCGCCGAAGTCGAAATCGGCCTTGCCCACGAGCAGCACACGCGCTGGCTCGCATTGGCGCACCGCCTCGGCCATACCGGCGCGGAAGAGCGCCCTGCGCCCCTCGTCGTTCTGCGTGCCCTTGGCTGTCACGATCACGGTGCCGCCCTTGGGGACGTACTTGAAGCACCACTCGAACGAGTCCTCGTCGCTCCATTGCAGCGTGGGGATGACGGTCATGCCCGATTCCTGCCACCACGCGCCCATCGCGGCGCCGCGCCACACGTTGTAACGCTGCATCTCCTCGGGCATGTCGGTCCACGTGCTCCAATCGGGCGTGGCGACGCACTGCGCCCGTCTCAGGTAGCCGTAGCGCGTCGGGTACTGCCAAACCCGCTCGAATTGGTAGTCGTCTATGAAGAAGTGGACGCAATCGCCCGATATGTCGCGGCACTTCGCGTAGTTGAACGGAAGCATGCGGTCGGGCACGATATCGACGGGTTCCAGCTTCGGCCTCGCGTCGAGGATGTCCATGTTGTACAGCTCGACGCTGCGCATCCTCTGGTTCATCGGTTATCACCGCCCCCCGGCCAGTCCCGACGATCGCATCTCGCACAGGCCGAGTCGTCGACCGGCTCGCGTCTTCTGATGCAGTACCAGTGGCCATCGCGCGCCATTTTGAACAACGCCCCGCACTCGCCCTTCTCGGGCTGACGGTATCGTTTGTCGCTTCTAGACTTGATCAGCATCTTCATCGGCCTTCTCGCTCACGGTTCCGTCGTCCACGTCGTCGACCAGCGTCCTCGCCTCTTCGTCGTCCACGCCGATGTAGGCGAGCATTCTCAGCGCGTTGTCCTTCGTCAGCTGGCCGCGCTTGTACTGCCCGAGCACGCTCGTTATCTCGTACATGGTCGCCCTGCGCATAGGGCCTTCCGCTATCTCAGATGCGCCCTTGCCGCCGCCAACCGCCTCCGCGATCTTGTTCAACGACTCGGTCGCCGAAGCTGTCGCCTTCTCACCTTCAAGGCGGTCTATGGTGGCGTGCGTCATTCCGAGACCTTCGTACCACACGCGCGTTCCGACAATCGAGTTGTCTGCGGCGGCTAGCTTCGTCCAACCGTCGGCCCTAGCTGCGAGGGTGGGCTGGCTCGGGTCGCGGAAGTACGCCTCCACCGCCATCTCGGTGTCTGATAGGTCGTCGTACGTGCAGTTCCTCTGGGCGCACATCGCCATTCGCGCGATTTCCGCAAGGCTCTCGGCGTTGTGCATGTTCATTGTCTCGACGTCCAGGATGAGAGGGTCGTTCGCCGCGCCCAGCGCATCCGAGCTCGTGTACGTGTTCGACAGCACGCCGAGCTGGCCGAGCGGAACGTTTGTCGCCCCGCTGAACCTCTGCGCGTCGTTCTCGAAAACGCGGATGAGGCCACCTGGGTCGAGCGGGTTGAACTGCCCCGCCACAGGAAGCTCGCCGTTCGTGTCGCGCGTGAGCGCGAGGATGCGGCCGAGGTAGGTTTCCATGCGGGTGCGCAGTTTGACCTTGTTTCCGTCCTCGTCCTCGACAACACGCTCCGCTTCGGGGACGTCGTCGGCGAAGAGACCTCGCTCGACTCCGAGCAGGTACCTTTGTGGAAACGTCCAGAACGCGGATGCTATGTCCATGTTGAGCACGTCGCGCATTGCCTTCTCGGTTATCCCGATGACCTCGGGCGTTATGCGCGAATGGCCGAGCGGTCGGTCGTCGTCGGGGTCGTACACGAGCGGCTGGATGAGGGGGCGCCCGATCGGGTTCGGTTCAATCTGGAACTCCCACTCCCATTTGCGCTTGTTGCCCTGCTTGCGCTCGCCGACTCTCGTGAACGTGATGACACTATCGGGCTCGTACATGACGTACCTGCTTGCGCACCCGTTAGCGTCGACGTCGGCGCAAACGATGCCGCATGCGGGACGCTCCTCCGCTTTGTCCCAGATGATGCACCCCTGGTTCGCAGAATAGCTCCGTACCTTCACGTTCTTGCCGTTACCGTCTACGGCGAGGAGCGAAATGCCGTGCACAAGCGACCCGCGCGCTGCCTTCAGGTACTTCGACTTAAGCGCGCTCGACCTGGTTATCGCCTCAAGCCCCGGATCGCGCCTGCCGGCCATGACGAACCCGTCGAAGCGGCTCCTCACTGCCATCACGTCGACCGCCTTCTTCGGCCATCCGACTATCGCATTCGCATTTTTAAGCTGATTCGGCAACTTGACAGCTTCGAGGTCAATGAAGTCGTTGTGCATCGTGTAGAAGGCAGTAAGCGCGTAGTTCCTACCCCTGACAGAATGCCATGTGTCGAACAGGTCCTTCAGGTCGTCGCCGTATTTATCCGGCAGGCCTTTGCACAACGGCATCGGAATGTTCGTGTCATCGTATTTGGATTCACGGACCGTCATAAGATCATCTGCTTTCTCCTTGGGTTCCTCTTAGAGTTGCGCGCCGCAGACAGGGCAAGCGCGCATGCTTCCATCACGACGTACCCGGGACCGTCGAAGCCCCAGCCACCTGAATTGCCGATCTTCCTCTTTTCGACCGTAGCCGACGCCGAATCGAGAACCTTCTGGCCCTCGCAGCTCACGTGACCCACCGTGCCGTCGTCAAGCTCCTCGACGAGCCTCCCGCACGCGTTCGCCACGTCCGACGTCGTCGCGGCGACGGCGAACCCCTTCGGCGTTGGGCCCATCGCGTCAAGCACGATCGTCGTGCCGGGCAGTCCGTCCATGAGGACGCACGACGAGGTCGCCTTCCTCTTGGCGAGCTGTTCGCCCAGCGAGCGGAGGTTGCTCCCCGCGTCGCCCACCTCGACGAGCTCGAACGCCGCGAACCCCTTCTTGTCGACAACGCACCCCGCGAGCGCCCACGTGCCGTCGAACCTGCTGAACTTGAGGCCGAACGCCCTCTTTGCGTCATCGAAGCCTGCGAGCGTCGGTATGGCCGTGTCTAACCACGTCATGCGAGGGATGAAGGTCGGCGCGTCATCGTCTTCCGCTTCGTCCGGCATCCACCACCCGAGGCGGTCGCCGGCGAACTCGCGCGGCTCCATACCGTCGAACTCGCCCTCGACCGCCGAGTGGTTCATGATGTAGTTCCAGCCCGGGTTCATCCTCTCCCACAGGCTTCGGTCACGCACCTTGAACGGAAGCTCGGAGACCCTGCATTCGAGCGACCATTCCGCCCATGCCGCGTTGCTCGTGCCGTTGCGCGACCTGTGCCTCATGGCGGGGAACCCGTCGCCGTGGCTGTTCTCGTCCTCGGGCGTACCGAGGTATATCGCCTGCGAGTCGCCGCGCGGCCCTGCCGATATGGTTGGCAGGCTCGCCTTCTGCTGTCCCTTGGTGAGCTCCTGCGCCTCGTCGTAAATGATCACGTCGTAGGACTGGCCGCGCGATTTCATGTTGGAGCGCGTGGTGAAGAAGATGTAGCCGTTCACCTCGTCCATCGCGCCCGTTTCGGGATTCAGGCGCTTGTCGGAATAGCTCACGTAGCCCTGCCCGTTTGCGTGACGCACGACCGACTTGCTGAACAGGTCGGGGTGCTTGTCGCGGTCCATGTAGGGAGCCGAGAAGAGTGAACGCATCTCGTCGGCGGTGTCCTGGTTCTGGCATGTGTAGAGTATGCGCTCGCCCAACACGGTCACGCCGTAGTGGCATCGCGAGCGCACATCCCAGCTTTTGCCATTTTGTCTCGGCACGCTTATTCCAACGGCAGGATGCAGCAGCTTTCCGCCATCATCGCGCGCCAGCATCACGTCGAGGAAGTCGCGCTGCCACGGCTGCGGCTCCTCGTAGTAGGCCACGGCCAACTCGGCGGCGATCTCCCCGTCGGTGTTCTCCCCGACGGTCCAGTTGACGCAGAACGTAGGCTTCTGGTTGTCGACGGCCTGCGTCACTTGAACTCCTTCTCTGCCTTCTTACGCGCTGCGCGGTCTACAGGTGACTCGACGGAAGGCTTCACCGGCACCTTCGCGCTAACCTGTATCCCGAGCGCCGACTTCAGCCGCTCGATCTCGCGGTTGATGCCCGCCAGCTCGTCTATGAACGGGTTCGGTATTTTCTGGGTGTCGTCAGGGTCTCCCGACACGATTCTCCTGGGGACGAGCAGCAGCGGCTTGCCGTCCTTCTTGTTGAAGCTCATGGACTGGCAGTTCTCAGCGAGCGCGTGGCAGTTACACAACGCGGCGAGCGTGAACGCCTCCACGTCCTCGAAGTCGTACGTGCGCGTGTACGCCGCCCAGTACGGCTCCGCGTTCACGGTCACGTAGGCTGGCTTGGGCGGTATGTGACGGCTGCTGCCCATGCTAGTTTTCTACCCTTAGATTGCAGCAATCGTTTTTGTTCGGGTTAACGTGTTCTTGCCAATACGCGAAATGTTCAGGCACGTCCTCGCATACCGTAATTTCCTTACTGCTTTCAAGCAGAGGCGTAATCATCTCGATTTTTGTCGTTAGCGGAAGATGCTTATATCCGCCCTCGCTTAATGTATGGCGGGACAGGTCGACGGTTGCATTCATCCATTTCACAATCCACGAGTTGACGCGAAGAAACTCAACCAGCACTTTGTCTACCCGCGCATTTACGATTTGCTTCAAGTCGAGCCAATCAGGCACAAAGGGCGACAACCTCAGCGAAACGTCAAACCCTGCCTTCTGTAACGTTTCCGCGGCCGATATGCGCTCTTGCGGAGAAGGCGCCCCTGGCTCGTGGAGCGCCGACGTCGCCTCGTCCGTCGACGTGACCGTGACCTGGATGTGGGCGAGGCCGCGGTCCATCGCCCCGATGTACTCGGGCTGCGCGGCCATGTCGCTCTTCGTGACGATGAGGTAGCTCACGCCCCGCTCGTTCAGCGCCCTTATCGCCTCCAGCGTGACCCTCTCGCGCCTCTCTATCGGCATGAAGCAGTCCGTCATCCCCCCGAGCCGCACGAACGACCCGCGTTCGAGCTTGGCGACCTTCCGCCTCACCTTCTCGACGTCGGCGACCCTCGGGGCATTCGGCACCCAGAGCTTGCGGAACGAGAGCAGCGACCGCGCGTAGCAGTAGTCACAGTTGTGCTGGCACCCGCACCCGTAGGTGTCGAGCCTGACGTTGTACCTGCACCTGTCCCCCTCGGACGCTGTGACGCACTTGAAGAACGACTTGAACTCGCTATTCCCCGCCAAGGTCCCCCTCCGGCGCGCCTTCCAGCTCAGCCTCCACGTCGATGCCGACTTGCCGCAACTTGGCGAGCTGCGATTCGTCCAAGTTGAGAACGCGGAGCACCTGATCGAGCGTCACGTACTGCTCCCACGAGTTCACGCTGATGGCCTGCATGAAGCGTTTCTTGCGCGCCTCGTCGTGAAACACGATCGTAGTGAAGAAGTTGATTCCGTCCTTCTCGGCGGTGTCCTCTCGGATGCGCTGGCGCGCGGCCTTGATCTCGGCCATGTCCGACATCGCCCCGTTGACCTCGTCGTTGTCGAGCAGCGCGGAAAAGCGGTCGTCTCCGTCGAACATCATGTCAACGCTCATTTCAGAGAACCCCATGTCGTCGAAGTCCAGGTCAAACTCCCCCGCTAGGTCCGCAAGTTTTCCGAAGTCCCAGTCCCCTTGCAGGTCCGGGTTGTTGAGCTTGACGTTGAGCTGGGCCTCCTCGCGCTCGTCGACATCAATGACGTTGACCATGAGCTCGTAGTCCTTCGACCCCTCCAATGCGTCGAGCTGCGATATGCGTTGATGGCCGCCGACGAGATTCCCTGTGCGCTTGTTCCAGATTGGAAGGTCGACGAGGCCGTGCTCCCGTAGCGACTTGCGCAGGCGCTCCGCGCTGTCGCGGTCGATCTGGCGCGGGTTGTAAGGCGCGTTCTTGATGCGGGCACGCTCGATGACCTCGGGGTTGCCCTTGTCGAACCTAGTTCTTCCTGACATAAGACTTCAGATTCTCCTGTCTGTATACCGACGCGCCGACGAGCGGGAACCACGACTCGATACGCCTGTACTCCTCTGGGAAATGCGCTTTCAGGGCCGTCAGCGATTCGGGGTCCATGCCCGGGTAGCTGTACCCCATGGCGCGGCTGTCCTTGCCGATGCGCAGCTTATGCACCTTGATGTAGTGGAGAATGTCGCCCTTGTTCCAGTTGGCGACCGGGTAGAACCGACCACGAACGGTGTCGATGGTCCCCGAATGCTTAATCATGGCGCGGCGCACGAGCGAGTCGCTGACCCGCTCGCCGGCTGCTATCCAGTGGATGCCCGTCGCCCACCTGACGTAGTTGTAGATGTCATTGAAGCCGATGAGCGGCACGTCGGGGTTCGCTGGCCTGCATGCTCCGTAGTGCATGTTCGCGCTGAGATCGGGGTGCGGTAAATCCATTATCTCGAGGCCCGGGTATCTCCGCTCGTACCAGTCGATCTGCTCGTCCGTGAAGGATAGGTGCGGGAACTCGTACATGTGGAACGCCGCCACATGGTCGAAGTACCGCATGCACATGTCCAGCACGACTATCGACTCTTTTCCGCCCGAGAACGAGACGATCACCGAGTCGGAGACAGCGGAAGCCGTCTTTATCGGGTCGAAAAGCTCGACTCCCACTGTGCTACCGCCCCCTGCTAACCGCCGTAGTTGTTGAAACGACGGCCAGAGTTCAGGTTGTTGAGCTGTCCACGGGAAAGGATGGGACCACCTGCGTTGGTGGAGATGCGTGCTCCGCGATTCATGGTTTCCTCCTCTCGGTTGCGTCTGGCGGCACGCCGTAGAACACCGGCATACCGACGCTCCCGAACGGGTTTCGCTACCCTTGCGACCCGATGGGCGGCTCGCACGTCCGTAGCGTTCCGATAATCGAGTTTCCGGAAACGTTCGTTTCCACCCTCGATTGTGGGCGCTGCGGTTGTCGCATGTTGTCGCACGAATGAAAAGAGCCGCCCCGAAGGACGGCCCTGGAATGTCTGGCGATCTAGGTGTATGCGCTGACTATTCGCCGGCTTCCCTGCTCGGCGCGTCTATCACGACCGCGCCCTCGGGCACCTGGTCCACCGGCACGAGCGCGAGGGCGTACCCGCAGGCGGCGGCGAACTCCGCCAAGGTTGCACTGCGCACATCACCCGCCTTGCGTTTGCTCTGCGCCACGGTCGCGGAAAGGTAGTTGTCGCTCTTGCCCATTGCCACGGAGATATCGCGCCATGATCTACCGCTGGCGTTGACAAGTCGTGTTATAGCGTCGAGAACTTGCATAAATTCATCGCCTCATTTCATCGCCGGAACATTACTAATCATGATATCAGGTATTACTAATCTTGATTATGTGCATTATATGAAGAGTGCTAATCTTTATTGAGTTTGCTAATCTTGACTAGTAATATATGCAGTGTCGAAAGACGAACGGCGGGACCTTGAAAACCGAATACCTCGAAGCCTGGGAATGGTCAAGAGCGATAGCGCGCGAAGACGGGCCACGGTAGGCGGAGGGGAGGCAGGAAAGAGCGGACACGCTGAGAGGGTGAACAAAATGATTAAATTCGCAAAGCTCACAGACGAGCAAAAGCACTACATAGAGCACGCCGGAATCGGTAACGCGATCATCACGGGCGAGCAGGTCAAGAAAACTAAAGAGGTTTTAAAGCTCGATAACATGCTTAGCGACCAACTGAGGGCAGTTAGAAACTCGGTCGTCAAGACTTGCGCGGATGCTGCGGACGTTGCGCGGGCCGCTAACGACTGGAAGCGCGGCGACGAAATCAACAACAACATGAGCGGCATCACGGCGGTAATTGATTCAATGCTTTACGCATAGCGAAAACGGGAAAACGGCGCGCCTATAGGGGGCGCGCCACGACATAAGGAAGGGGCCGAAAATGGCAAACTTCGATTACATGGCAGAGTTCGGACATAGCGCGGACGAGCTGCGCGAGGTTATCGCAGAACTGAGCGAGCAGACGGGCAAACAGAAGCGCGAAATCTGGCACGCGTTCATCACTTACGCAAGTAAGGACTTGGACGACCTTAAAGCCTGGTACGCAAAGGACATCGAGCGAAAGCGGCTCATGGACGCGGGAAAGGCGCTTTTCGTCGAGGTCTACGACGACAACGAAGCCAACGAAAGCTAGACGGCAGGCAGGCGGGGCGCGCTCACGACGGGCGCGCCTCGAAGGTTGCAAAGGGGGAACGAACATGCAGCAGGCAACCTACACAAGCCGGCGCAAGCGCCGGAAGGCGGAACGCGAGGAACGCGCACGGAAACGGCGGGAATGGTTGGAGCTGGCAGGCATCGCGCCGAAGGTGGCGCGGGCGCTGGCAGGTTAGAAAGGGGCGAACAATGAGCCTTAAAGAGCAGATTCTAGCAGTAAGGGACGGCGGCGAGGTGAACATGCTGGACGCCTACGGGGTGCAGTACATCGCGAACGAATGCGGGTTTTACGACCTGGTTGTGTTTATCGAGGAGCGGCGGCGCGATTATGCGCGGTTCATCATGACGGGAGACGAAAGCATTCTTGAAGGGTTCTAAAACGGGCGGCGCGCCTCATGGATGACGGCCACGGGGCGCGCCTGGTATCAGTCGGGACAACTGACGAAGGGATTTTATCATGTGCAGCACAATTGAAATGTACGATGGCAGGGTTTACGGCCACGAAGTCAGCGAGTACGGCCGCGAAAATGGCCGCTTGGATTATCGCACACTTGCGAAAATGGTTGATGACATGGTGCTATGTAACGGCATCATACGCAAAACCTGGAGCATCGCGGAAGACTGGGAGACGGTCAACGGGTGCGACTACGACGAAGAAGCCGATTCTTATGAAGAGGTCTATCAGGAATATATCATCAGCGAGTGCGGCGCGCGGGTGCTGATGGAGTATACCAACGAAATTGTTTATTACTCGGAAGAACTAGATATATACGTTTGGTGCATTACTCATTGGGGTACTGGTTGGGACTATGTTCTAACAGGCGTTCACCTGGTCGAGCAGACAGCATAAAACGGTAAACGGTCGGCGGCTCGTAACGGGCCGCCGGTTCATTTTTGGAGGTTCAAACATGGCGACTTTTTACGGGCACCTGGTCGGAAATCGCGGACCGACAACGCGCACGGGCAGCGCAAAAAGCGGCATTGAGGCGAGTTTGCAAAGCTACGACGGCAGCGTGCAAACAATGCTCACGTACGACGTAAAAACAGGCGCGCTAATGGTCGAGATCAGCACGGCGCAAGGGTCGAAACGTTGGGGCGACTTGATTTTTCGCGGAACGTTCAAAGAGTTTGAGGACATGTGCCGGAACTACAGACCTACACAACCGGAGACGACGCGTGTTCTTGAAGGGGGGTTCAAATGTACGTTACGGAAATAGGCGCGCGATACCTGGAGACGAACGACGCGCGCGTGATGGTGCATATCTGGAAATGGGCGGGCGCCAAACCTTGGCAGGCGTTCATTGTCTCACGCGAGCAGGCCGACAAAGGGCAGGGCTATCTCATAGAATGCAGCAGCGGCGGCAACGGTTATAAGACGCTGAATGGCGCGATAAACGGCGCGCGGCGGACGCTGAAGAAATACGGCTGGACGCTGAACGAGGAAGACGCGAAAGAGATCGAAGCCGGCAGACCTACACAGCCGGAGGTGATCGCATGACGTACGAAATAACCTATCGGTACAAGACGGGCGACGGCGGCGGCGGGATAACCACAGCGTACACGAAGACGCGCGCGAAGACTGAACGCGGCATATACGCGGCGATTGCAAGAGCGATTAAAGCCGATTCGGACGCGTGCGGGGTCGAGTTCGATACTTTAATAGACTTTTGCGAGTTCGGGAGGCGGTTCTAGTGGCTGTTTTTATCAATATCAGATACGCGGACGGGACCGGCGCAATGACGCAATGTGACGCGCAGACATGCGCGCAGGCTATCGACGCGCTGAAGGCGTTTTTTCGGGAACACGCGGACAAGGCGCGCAGCGAGACCGGCGCATGTGTCGAGAAGATCAGCGCAATTAACACGGCGAAGCTAGACGACGTTTACACAGTCGAGTTTTAGGGGGGTTGCCATGTGTATTACGACGAATGACGGCGCCTGGATTAGAGACGCATACGACGCGCGCGAGTTCTTGGAGGGCCACGGGTTCAACAAGTGGGATGTCGACGAGTTCGGCGGCATGATTCAGCCGCTTGAATACGTCGACCTTGAATATAAGCTCGAATGCTTGCGCTCGGAGTTCAAGAGCTACGAAGCGAGCCTGGACGCGGCGCACGGGCTTTTTAATGAGCTTTTGAGCCTATGCGACGAACTGGCATACAAGGCGCGCACGAAAGAGGGTTTAAAGCTGGTTTTGGAGGTCAAGCACACATTGGAGCGTTCGGAGGTGTTTTAGATGGGCTACGAGTCGAGAGTTTACGCGATGAAGCGCACGGAGCGCGGCGGGCATGTTTTCGGGTTTGAGCTTGCACGATTTGAGGTTTTCGCGTGGTCATACTCTGAAATGGTCGACGGGTGGCACGGGCTTTTCACGGCGCCGATTGACTACGACCTACCGGACGACGGCGACGGCGGCGCGCAGGTCGATTGCTACGGGGTCGAGTGTTGCGCGGCGGATGTCGAGACGGTGCACAGATGGCTAAAAGCCTACATTCTGGGGAGATATTGTCGTGACGAGCGCGCGAAGGCGTTTTATTGCTGGCTGGACGCTATCAGGGGTACGGAATGGGCCGACGGGCTGCAACTGGTCGAATGGGGCCATTAGAGACGCTGAGAGGGGCGCAAAATGAGCGAATACGTATATAAAGACGGCGACTGGGTGCCATGGTGGCGGCGCGTTTACGTCGTCATGTGCGACGGCGACGAGGTCGGCGCGCTTTTCGACGGACGGGCGGCCGCTGTTCTTGCTGAGAGCCTGGAGAGCGCCGGCAACTGCGACGTGTGGGTGAATGAATACTTGCAACCTATGGAGCATGCGCGATGGCTTGAAGACAGTTTGCAATTGACGCGCGAGTGAAAACGGATCGCGGCGGTTCGGAACCTACACGGTTTAACCGAGTGGGCGACGGATCGCCGCGGCGGTCTGTTTGGAGGTGGCATAAAATGACGGTGGCGGGATTTATGGCGCGCCTTGACCATATCGAGGACGGCGCATATTTAGCGCAAGCCTGGAAAGAGGGCCGCGCACGCCTGGACGGGTGGCAATTAGAATATGCGGGCAGGGCATACGGGGTGCCTAGGGTGCCTGGTTGCACGCTGAGGCGGTGCGTAGCCTGGTCTGAGAACGGCGAAACATCGTTCTACAAGGGCACGAGGGCGCGCGAGCGTATGACCGTATGGAATTACTACGACAGACTTAAACAGGCGTTAGAAACGGCCTAGGAGGGCGGAAACATGGAAACTATCACACATTGCATTAGCATAAAGGAGCCGTTTACATCGCTGATCGTAGGTAAGCAAAAAACGATTGAATGGCGGTCTCGAAAGCTGATCACGCGGCCGCCTGAGACAATCGCCGTAGCTACGAGCAAAGCGGGCGCGGGCGTATTTTTGCCTGGGGGGCACATAATCGGATTAATGCGCATCTCGTCGGTTGTGAAATGGGTCGATGATAATAAATCATTCTGGTACCGCGCGGCGATGATAGACGGTTATGAAGCTATGATTGACGGCGAATTCGGGGGCATGGGCGGCGGTTACGCAATGATGATATCCGGGTTTGCAGCATGCGAGCCGGTGCCGGTTCGCGGCAACGTCGGCATATATCGGACGCCTGACGGGTTCGCGCCTCATTACGCGGAGAACGTCGAGCAGTTGCGCGAATGGTGGAGCGCGGCGGGCGCGCGCGTATGGTCTGAGGGGCCGCGAGACGACGCGGAACGCGCATTAATGGAGGCTATGGAGCATAACGGCATCGGGTGGAGGATCGACGACTAGGGGGATTATATGAGCTCTGACGAGTGGAACGGCGCGGGTTGGTACGCGATACGATACAGCGACGGCGGGCAGGACTGGACCAACGGCGGGCCTATCTGGATAGAATGCCTGCTAGACTTCGAAGATGAGATGAACGCGGCGCGGGCGCATGACAGCGATTATCATTTAGCAGCCGCGTATTATCTCGGAGACGGCGCGCGACCTGAATAGCATCAATGTGAGCGCCTCGGGGTTATTGCCTCGGGGCGCTTTTCTTTTGCCTGGGGTCGAGCGCGGGGCGGGTCATTGCAAGCCGTGTAGGTTGTGCTTTATCGGATCGCATCGGATCGCGTTGGATCGCGCGGGCCGTAAAAAAGTATTTTTCAGTTTGCTATTGTGTCGGCATTGGCGACATGATATAATAGAGCCACGACGACGGCAAAGGGCCGACGCAAAGCCGAAAGGGGAAGACAATGAAACGCAGCGAAACCATAAAAGCGATGGCACGCCTTGCGATTGACCACGATATGCGCATCTCTGAAATTGTGGAAATGGCGAAGAACTACGCGAGCGAAGCCGACGCGGGTTACTGGGAGGTTTGGAAAGCTCTAAACGCTGAAATCACGCGGGCCGAGTTCGACGAAGAAATGTTTTCGTAGATGGAAAAACAAACGGCCTCGCATGGCACGCGGGGCCGTTTCGATTCTGAAGGGGGCCGACATGGCACGCAAGATTTACGAAATCGAAGTTATAAACTGGGTTGGAAACGCGGCGCGCACGAAGGGCGACAAGTTCTATTATCTGGACCACGAGCAGCACAGGATTAAACGCTTCACAACGATAAAGGCCGCGCGCGCCTGGATTGAATCAAACGGTTTTGTGCCGGTGTTCAAGCACGCAAAGCGGCCGACGATGTACCAGAGCAGGCCGGATCGTTACGGCATGAGCGGCCTACAGCTCACTATAAAGGAGGCAGGCGGGCGCGGGTGGATCGACAGCAGCACGGAGGGCCGCGCGCGTGACGCGGCGATAAGGGCGGCATTTTAGAGATCAAAAAATGGCCTCGCACGGTAAATGCGAACCGCGCGGGGCCGCTTTTTTACATGGAAGGAGCAAGACAGTGGAGAGGTCGAAAGCTGATTTTAAGGCGCTTCGCGAGATGGTCGGCATGAGCCAACAGGCGTTAGCGGACGCGCTGCACGTGGACAAGAGGAGCATTCAACGCTGGGAGGCGCACGGCAACGCCTGGGAGCCGCCGGCGGACGCCTGGGACGTGCTGGACGCGGCACGGGAGCGGCAACGCTGGACGGTTGCGAACGCGATCGAGATCGCGAACGAACCGGGGAACCTACACGCGCCGGTGTTGCTGACTTACTGGAAAAGCCAAGAGGACTACGAGCGCGCGGGGCACGGCGGCGATTATCAGATGGCGAACGCGAACGCGCGCATAATCGCGGCGATTCTCGACGGCGACGGGCGCGCGGTGTCGTTCGGTTTCGGCGGACTGCGCGAAGCCGGCGCGAACGTCGATTTTGGCGGCGAGTAGCGGGAAGGTTTTCTAATGCTGAACTGGGCTAATATGTCAAGTCACGTTTGCGCAGGTCAGCGGGGGGAGAAATCGCACTGGCGCGTGGGGGTTGTGAGCCTAGGCTAACTTTAAAAGACCGGGTGGGGGTTGCCTGGCGAGACCTTCAGGACACCGCTACGGGTATTTTTACCTGGGCTTTTGCTCAATTCTGTTTGTACGGCCTCACCATTCGAACGTGGGCACGACTTGCGATAGGCTCGAACTGGGATTTTCGCCTTCTCGCCAAATGGGCGGCGGCGTTTTCGGAACTATGATGCCGTTCATAACGTCGTCAACGTAGGACATGGGCCTATCTTTTCGCCAATTGTTGCAACATCTGTGCGACGCTTGACCATTCGCGGGATCGTACGGGTCGCCGCCTCTTGATATCGGAACGATATGGTCGACCTCGAAGCTCATAGGGTCGGGAGTGGTCAAGCTGTAGTCGATGTCATGCCAGCATATCGCGCACCTGTCACCTCGGGCGCGTACCTTGCTCGTGAACCTGTTGTATCTCGTCGAGTTCGATACTCTCGGGTTCGATGTCATCTGTACTCTCCCGGTATGAGCGGGTATGCCGCCACCTTTGCGCGCTTACTTAGTCTCTCGAGGTGCTGCCTGTTGTAGTGCAACGCAAGCGAGCATTGCAGCCAGGTCTTGCCGTCGATGCAGCGCATCCGCCATGCCTCTGCCACCTCTGGGGGGCTCACCTGCCCCAAAACCGCGTAGAAGCCGCTTTCAAGCCTAGACTGGCGTAGGGCCTCTTCCGCAAGCCTCTCGGCGTTGCGCACGTTCGCCGCTATCGCCTCTTCCATGCGCGCCTTGAGATCTGAGGGAACGCAGGAGACGCCGTCTCGTATCTGAACGAGATACGAGACGTTCTTCTCCGATGCTTGTTGAGCCGCCTTCGCTATTTTCCAGCGGCGAGATGCGGCGGAAACGTCTTCCAACCACCTGTCGACACGATCTATCTTCGCAGAATCGTCCAAATTCACGCCCCAGTTCGGCCCTTGTTTGTTGGAATTACAACATTTTACCACCTGATTGGGTAGCATATGACCAGTTCGCCTTTTCTCACTCCGCATTCATGACAACATTGGCCGCTTCTCCGCATCCTTATCTCCCCTCAAGTCGCGCCCGCACACAGGGCAGAAGTTCACCGTCAGCAGCCATTGCGGGAAGCACCAATCCCGCTTTAGCGCCCGAATCACGAGCGTCCTGCCGCGAATGCAGAACAGCAGCCTGGGCGTCAGCGGAGCGCCCATGATTGTCGGGTTGCTCTCGCCGTCGCAGTACTCGCACATCACAATTTCCTTCCGCACACTGGACACGCCTTGACGCTAACCAGGTATCCGCTTCCGTAGGATTGCACGAGCGCCAGGTACCAGTCGATTGCGTGCTTGACCAGATAGGCTTCAACATCGCTGGTGTATCCCATGACGGCGCATACCTCGACTGGGTAGCAGTCATCCATGTCGCTGAACACGTCCCACTCGCGGGCGTTGACCCGCTCCATCGGCTCGCAGTAATCGCACATCAGCCCATCTCCCTCCCGCGCTTGTCGAAGCGCCTCGGATCGCCCTCCACGTGTCCCTCGCACTCTCGGTGCTGGTGGTGCGTGTTGAACGTCGGGCACCAGAAGTAAACCGTGCCGACCTCCCACTCGGGCGAACCCTCTGGCGGGAAGCCGTGGTACTCGGCGCGTGCGCAGTGCTCGCATAGGCTCATCGGTCGACCTCGATTCCCAGCTCGCGCATGCGCTTCTCCATTAGCCCCATGTCGGGGAATCCACCTTGGGGATGCTCACGTACAATGCCTGCCCACATGTCGCGTATCAGCGCATCGCGCGCGTCGCAGTCGGCCTGCACCCGCTTGACCATCTCGAAGTAGGCGTCACGCTCTACCGTCAGCTTGGCGATGCGCTCCTGCTGTCGCTTGATCGTCTCGGCGTCGAGGTAGTAACCCTGGCGCTCCTTGCACTCCGAGCACTTGAGGCCCTTCGGGACGTACACGCGCCATTCGATCGCGTTGTCGTGCTCGTCGTACACGATGCACGTCAGCTCGTCGGGGAACTCGGACACTTTCACGCACGGGTTCCCCTTCAGCGCATCCAAGACAATCCAGTTGCCGAACTCCATCACCCCATCACCTGCCATTTCACACCTCGATTCCGAACTCGCGTAGGCGCTCCTCGATGGCACACGGGGCGTCTCCCAGCTTCGCGCTTGACGGACAGGCGTCGCATACCTTCGCCACGCAGCACTCGAATCCGCTATACAGGTCGCGCATCAAGTCCGTGGCCTTCTCCATCCACTCGCCGTACTCCCGCATGGAGTCGCGGTATATGCTGTCGCGGGTGAAGCCCTCTATCGGCTTGAGCACGTCCGATTCCAGGGCGCCTTCGACGCAGACCCACGTCCTGCCGTCGTGCGCGGCCATCGCGAAGTCGTGGTCGGTGACGGCGGCGCGGGTGTTCCAGGCTTCGATTGCTTCTTTCTCCCACTCGCGCCATCCGCCTATCGCACCGCATCCTCCCTTTGTGACATCGCACACAACCGCCCTATAGTCAGAGCATCCGAGGCCCGATTCGTCAAACTCATCGCCCCACTTATCCAAGTACTCTTGCCATTCGGAGATAACAGTTGCGCAATCTCCTCCGCAGTAAGGGCATGGAAGCAATGCAGCCTCGGATGTAATTCCATTAGTTTCGGGCGCGGTTCCATTAGTCATCGCCGTCCTCCTCGATGAACATGAACATCAGCTTCTTGTTCGCCCTCTCCCAGTCGTATGGCATCTCCCCCGTGATCGGGCAGTGCACGAACCTCTCGTCGAGGGCGCACTTCGCGGGCTTCTGAATCGCATTGGTGCGCCAGTCAGCCATCATCGTGCAGTCACCGCATCCAAGCGCCTCGGCGGCAATCTCCCGCGTCCTGCGCATCACAGACTTCATCGGTTGTCCTCCGGCTTCACCTCGATGCCGAGCTCAACCATGACCGCCTCGACCTCCCTGCGAAGCGATGCGACCTCACCGCGAAGTAACTCGACCGCCTCGAGCACCGAATCGGCCCTCTTGGGCACCTTCGGCGTCAGCAGCAGGCTGTCCCACATGCCCTTGCGCACCTCGTCGAGCTGCTTGGGCGTTATCCCGAAGTACGGGGCCATGAACTTGCTCTCGACCTCGCGCTTGTCCTCTGACTTTATCTTCTGCACCACCTCTGCGGTCATGGCCTTCTCGGTGTTGTTGTTCATGGGCTTTACCTTCTTCCTCTTCTTGCTCTCGGCTATCTGGTTGTTCATGCAGCCCTTACAGCTGTTCTGCAACCCGTCCGAGCGCGACCTGTTCGCGTAGAACATCCCAACGGGCAGCGTCTTGCCGCACTTGCAGCAACGCTTGACCATGCCGAGCGCCTTCTCCTGCTCGTCCAGCCCGCGCTCGATCTTTGCAGCCGTCACGTCAGATATGCGCTGCTTCTTTACTCCTTCTTGCGCGTACAACGCCTTGACGGCTCCCTGCTCGACTCCCGACTTGAGGGCTATGGCGCTAACAGCAACCTTCCTCTCGTCGACGAGCCTGCGGATTCTCTTGCGAATCGCATCCTCGCGGTTCTTGTTGACCAGCTTCATCTGACCACCTTCCAGCAAAGAGGGGAAGCGAAGCTCCCCCTCGAATCGAATCTATTTCACCGCCCAGTAGCGTTTTGGTCATCAGTGAAACCGCTCACCCGACCACCTCGCTCGTGCTTCCAAACCCAGCGTCTCCCCTCGGTCCTCCGTTGATCTCGTCAACTTGTACGATTGTCGGGTACATCACGGGAATCACAACCAGCTGACTCACCTTCGACCCTGCGCAAAGAGTCACGTCGGAGTCTCCCTGGTTGTACAGCTTCACGGCGATGCTTCCCGTGTACCCCTCATCAATCAACCCCGTGCTTATGACCCCGTGCTTTACGTTCAGGCCGCTCTTGCTAACAAGAAGACCAGCAGTTGATTCTGGCAACTCGACGTGAACTCCGGTATCGACCACAACAGAGCCACCGGAAGGAACGGTCACGTCATGAGGTGTGAAAAGGTCGGCGCCCGCATCTGTTTGATGGGCCCTGTCTGGCAACTTCGATCCATCATCGAGCTTCACCTTCAGCTCCATTACTCACCACTCCCATCATTCGCCTGTGCATCAAGATATGCCACGTAAGCCTTCAATCCTTCTTCGAGGTTTTCGCGCAGGTAAGCGAGCAGCCAAGCCTTGAACTCGTCTTTCCTTTCGCCGCTGAACCACGTGTTTTCGCAGAACTCTCCATCGTCTATCTTGATGAGACGGCTATCGACCTTTCCGTCGCTCACGGCCACCCACTCGGTTCTCGACTCCTTGACCATCAGCGTGTACTGGAACTCGTGCTCATCGAATTCGAGGATGGTCGTGTAGTCAGCCTTCGCCACGTTTACCTCGTCGAACAGCTGGTCATCTGGAAGGTCGATCCATTCTCTGACGACATCCTCTTTGAGGTAGCCATCCCTGAGCCTGTTCTTGACGTAGTAATCCGAGATTACCGAACCCTTGACGGCCTTGCTCCTATGGTGCAGGTCGGTGATGCCGTACTCGTGGTTTCCGGCGTTCGCTTCATAGGCACGAAGCTCGTTGGCAATCTCCCTGTTCTCTTCCTTTAGGCGCTTGTAGTCCTCGATGAAGTATTGCTCGAGCGTCGTCTCGTTCATCCGTCCTCCTATCTCACGCCACTCGGGAAGTGGAATGACATGATTCTGTGTATCTCGTCTGCCGCATCCAGGACGTCTCCGCATGCCTTGCGCCATGTCTCTGCGTCATCGCGTGCCTTCTCGGCCTTGGCCTTCCAGCGGTCGATTTCCTCTGCCGCGATTTCGTCGGCGGTCTTCGCGTCGCGCTCGTCCAGCTTGGCGGCGCGCAAGGCCAGCGCCTCCTTCTGGCGCCTCAGATTGCCCTTAGCCTGCTCCCAGTTGTTGAGCGTCACCGAGAGCTGGCCCTGGGCCACCTTGAGGTGCTTTTTGGTTGCCGCAAGCTCGTCCCGCAACTCGTCGCGCTCGGCGGTCAGCTCGTTAATGTATCGCCCGATTGTGTTCAGCGTATCCAGTGGTTGTTCCGGGTTGTAGCAATACGGTTGTTTCTTTTGCAATTCGTTAATTGCGTTAATTGTCTGGTCGTGTTCGGCGGTCAGCTCGCACGTCTCGCAGTAGTCCCAGTTCGGCTTGTCGCACTCGCGGCGCGTGATTGCCGCCTGGCGGTCGAGCCATTCCAGCACCATGTCCATCGAGACCGACACCATGTCCGTGTGCTTGTTGGCGCTAGGGGGCCACATGGCCGTGCTGACCGTGTGCGTGTAGTACTTCAGCACGTCCGCTTCCAGCTTCTCGCGGGTATCATCGAAGTCGCGTATTTCATCCTTCGCTGTACTGTTTTCAGTGGTTTTTCCTGATTTCGGCACATCGAATTGGCTGGTTAGCTCATTCGCTGTGATTGCCGCTTGGCGGTCGAGCAGTTCGAGGATGCCGATACGCAGCTCGTCGTTCCATGAAATCGCGCCGTTGTGCTCGCGAAGGAAGCTGTTCGCGAAACCAATCACGTCCGCTTCGAGCTTCTCGCGGCTGTCTGCTCCGTCACTCAATAATTCGATAGTTGACTCAACTTCCTGAATTATTGAGTCATCGTCGGTCAGCAAGTCGATGCACATATCGCGCGCATCGCGAGTCCCGCCGAGCCTGTAAGCTGCTTCGCCAGCGATGGCAACCACGACGCTGGTTGCGTTCATGTACTCGTTCGGAATGCTCCTCAACCGCTCCACCGCTTCCGCGCGGAGCTGCTTCTTGGTCTTGGTCATTCGACGCCTCCTTCCTCGCGCAAGTCGCATCCGCACATCGGGCAGTTGTTGATGCCGTAACCCGCGATGCAGTTGGCGTTCCTGAACGTGAACAGCGCGGCTGGATAGCCGAAGTAGTTGGCGACCCTGATTTCAAAGTAGGTCTCGCCGTCGAAGTCGCTCTCCTTCTTGCCCATCTCGCAGTATTTGCACATCAGCACTCCCCTTCTCCGCGCAGCGCGTCGAAGAACGCCTGCCAGTCGGGCGCGTTGCCGAGCGCCTTGGCGTCCACCTTCGTCGTCGCAAGCGTCTCCCTGAGCTTGCCCGCGTCGGCGTCGAAGCACTTGGCGATTCGCCCGACGTACGCATCCGACAGCTCTTCGAACTTACCCGCCATCACGCGCTCGAAGTCGGCCTTCCACTCGTCGGGCACGCCGAACACGTAGTAGCCGTAGGTGGTATCGAATTCATCGTCGTAGGTCTTGATGAAAGTCGGCAGATCGTAGAGCTTCGACTCGCCGAAATTGAAGTCCGGGTCGCCGTGGTTTTCGAAGCGATTGCCGCCGCCGACCCTCGTGTAGATGACTATGTTGCCGTCCTCCACGTAGCAGTCGCGAAACCTCGGGAAATAGCTCTCGGGCCGATCGTCTGTGAGCATCGGCGCTACCAGCACCGTCGCAGGATTCATCCCGAAAATCGCGTTGTACAGTCCGCTCATGTCACATTCCTTCCCCGCACAGCCGTTCGGCGTGCGCGTTCATACCGTTTCCTTCAACATCGATGCGTCGTGCTTCCACGCGAACTCGCCGCAGTAGTTGCCGTGCCCCTTTTCCAACGCCTTCGGGTAGCGATGGCACACGCCCTCGTCGCTATCCTTGCGTGGTTTCGGCGTGTAGTAGTAGCAGTTGATGCAATTGCCCATCAGGCGCGGCTCGTTGAACTTGCCGCTCATTTCGCATCACTCTTTCGCTCGCTCCACGAGCAGAAGTCATCCCCCATTACATTGAACAGCGCACCGAAAGACAACTCGCCGATTGCGCCGCAATACGGTTCGGAGTAGCACCGCCCGTTAATCTTTCCGTCTCGGTAGTGCTTGCAATCGCGGCAGCGCACGATTTCCTCGTGCCGATGAAACCGTAAGTCGGTAAAAGTCTTTGACGTAAGGCTCACGACGTACTCGCCGACGTACTCGCTCATTCCGCATCACCCCTCAGCTCGCGTCCGCACATCGGGCAGTAGTTGATTTCGGTTTCCTCTGAAATGTCTCCATACCACCTGTCCTCTTGACGTGCCACCACGCTGAGCGTCCAGTCGTAGCCGTCGTGGTAGACTTCAGCCTTACATGCACCGTGATCGAGTAACGGCCTGTTTCCTTCGCGCTTGCCGCAGTAATCGCACATCAGCTCGTCTCCTCCATCATGCGCCACCCAGCCTCTCGCGGGCCCACCCGCACTGAAGGTCGCTTATCTCGCTGCCGATCGAGTCGTATCCCGCCGCCTCGCACGCCACGAGCGTCGTCCCGCTGCCCATGAACGGGTCGTACACGAGCGCCCCCTGCGGCGCGTACATGCCGAGCAGCTTCAGGACGAGCTCCGACGAGAACGTCGCCTTGTTGTACGGGCACGGCCCGTCGTTGTTGGCCGCCTCGACGAAGTTCCACACCGACTCGTACGACTTCTGGCCCGTCTTGCGGACCGACTTCACCCGCTTGTTCGCGTGGAAGTGCGCCAGTTCGTCCTTCCTCGCGAAGACGAACACGAACTCGCATATCCGCGTGAGCCTGTTCGGCGAGCAGTTGTTCGGCATGGCATTTCGCTTCTTCCACACAATCGTGTCGGCGACCGTCCACGACGTGCCCTCGATGACGGCCGCGACCGCCTCCCAGATGCCGAACGGGTTCTCATTGCCGTAGCTGAGGTTCACGAGCACCACCCCACCCCATTTGACTATGCAATCCATGTCGACCATGAACGAGCACAGGAAGTCGCAGTACTCGGCGTTGGTCATCGCGTCCTGCACCGTGTCGTAGCGCACCCATGGCTGGCTCCCGCCGTCGTCGGTGTTCAGCAGCGTTCGCGAGCGCCCCTGCTTCTTGTTCGTGTTGTACGGGGGCGACGTTATCACGAGGTCGACACGCTCGTCCGCGCGATACAGCCGCTCGACGGTCTCGATGTAGTCCTCGTTGTAGATCGCGTATCCCATCTAGCCTTCTCCCTTCTCGGTTCCCGCCACCGCCCGACACCGCACCACCTCGTCGGCGTGCGCCATGGCAGACTTTTCGACGTACTCCACGCCGACGCCAGTCGTTGCCTCTATCCGCTCGTATGCCACCTGCGCATACAGCTCGTTGACCTCGATTCCCACTGACGGAATGCCGGCAAGGGCGCATGCGAGCGTCGTGGTCCCGCTTCCGGCGAATGGGTCGATCACGGTTATCCCGTCTGGCAATATCCCCACCACCTTCTGCATGAGTTCGAGCGGCATCTGGCAAGGGTGCACGGTCTTCTCCTTGGATACGTTCTTGACTTGGTTGCACTCGATCCAGTCGTAGAGCCTGCCCCCACCCGTTCTTTTCTGCAACTCGCGAACGCGCTTGTCGTTCTGGTTGCGATAGGGTTGGCGCACCCTGCGGAAGTCAGGCTTCACGCCGTAGAATGCTATGTCGCGATGCTGCCTCGCCGTGTTCGACGGGTAGACCCACGCGAGCACGCGGACGGGCGCTCTCCCTATTTCGATCGACAGGCGGTTTATGCCCTCTGGGTAGTGGACGAACACGGACGGGGCGCCCATGTTGGCTATCCTGCCGAGCATCGCCCAATACTCCGACTCCGGCAGCTTGTCACGATACTCGTTGTAGTGGTATCCGATGTTAAACGGCGGGTCGGTGACGATAACGGGATTGCTCACGCGCTCTATCGTTTCAGGCAATACGTCGAAGCAGTCCGCATTGACTATTTCCCAGCTACTCATCACGCATCGCCCCTCAGCCGTTCGATTTCACGCTTCAACCTGATGTTCTCGATGCGCAAATCACAGTTCTCCTTCGCAATCTCGATGCCAGCTTCCTCGGCCGCTTTGAGCCGTGTACGCAATTCATCCCACATGAGCAGCTTGTCTATCAGTTTCACTCACTCTCTCCCATCAACCAATCGAGCAGCGCGTCGTAGTTGAACAGCGAACATTCGCCACCCTTCTTCTCGCATGCATTGGTGTCGCACCAATCGCACATCGGTGCTCCATTCTCCAGCGTCCGCGCCGCCCTCTCGGGCGTGCCGAAGAGCTTGGCGTACCTGCTCTTGTCATCGCCGCCGTTTAGCGTGTATACGTAATCGACAATCGGTTCGCCCTCGTTCTTGTGTGCATACATGTAGCCATCTTCGCGCACGACGATCTTGTCTGGCAGCTCCCCGAATCGCTGTTGCTCTACGTGGTAGCTCATCACTTCACCGCCTTCACTTTCTTGCCGCATATCGGGCAAAACGGATACGGCATATCGTCGTGCATCGTGTACGAATGGCCGCACGAGAGCTCGAACTCGTGGAGGTCGTAATCGTCGTAGTAGTAGTGGCTTATGACCTCGCACTCCCCGCCGCCCAGCCAGAACATCATCGGCTCGTGCTCGCCGTTCTCGTCGTTGAGCACTACTTTGTCTAGCTCGCCTTCTTCGAGTAGGTAGCCCATATCAACGTCGAACTCAATCATCACTTCACCTTCTTCCAACCAATCGCAGCCACGCA
>ODAI011829356.1_pt1 | contig 33292 bp, 34 predicted proteins | sample 1539321 | NCBI WGS metagenome assembly ODAI01 (sample SAMN02144231, study PRJEB22623) | gut metagenome | biome: sheep rumen | host: Ovis aries | place: New Zealand
AAAGATTTAATTCAAAACATTTCAGAACGCCCGGAGGCTGTCGTCAATACCTTCCGTGATGGCAAGCATTTTTGGAAAATAAACCAAGATACAAATATGAAGTTATACGCAATAGTAGGCAATCCGCCGTATCAGCTACAAACGACTGATAAAGGAGGACAAGCAACGCCCCTATATAACTTATTCTTTGAGATGTCAAAGAGACTTAAGCCCCACTATATATCTATGATTATGCCCTCAAAATTCTTTGCAGGAGGGATGGGACTTAATAAATTCAGGAATGACTTTATAAATGATAAGTCGATTTCTAAGGTTGTAGATTACGTGAACTCTAAAGATTGTTTCCCTAATATTAGTATAGGTGGTGGGGTTTGCTATGTGCTCAGAGAAAATGGTAGAGAAGGACTGTGTAAATTCATTACAACAAAAAACGGAGTAACTTCTGTTCAAGAGCGAATGCTTAACGAATTTGATGTGCTAGTTAGATATAATGAAGCAATACCAATTATTCATAAGGTTAATGCCGTCAAGGAGAGTCGTTTGACAGATATCATTAGTCCTTTAATGCCTTTTGGATTATCGACAAACTTCAGAGGAGAAAATACTCAATCTGCTATGAATGATATAAAAGTCCTTGCCAGTGATGGCATTTCATATACTAGCATTGATAAAGTAGTGTCGGGTCATGATTATATACCCAAATATAAGGTCTTTATGAGCAAGACTAGTGCAGAACATGCAGGTGAACCTGACAAGGAGGGGAAGTATCGCGTATTTACTTCATCCCTACAAATAGCCCAGCCCCAAATGATTTGTACTCATTCGTACTTTGTGATAGGCTGTTATGATAATGAAACTGAGGCACAAAACCTTCTACTTTATTTAAAATCCAATTTCGTACGATTTCTTGTACTTATGTCACTAAGTGCAATCAATTTATCTAAACTTGTATTTAGTTTCGTCCCCCTCCAGGACTTCACCCGTCCCTGGACGGATGCCGACCTCTATGCGAAATATCACCTGACGGATGAGGAAATCCAGTTCATCGAGTCGATGATCAAGCCGATGGATTAACGATAGGTGGTGGGTGTGCACGCACTTGCTCCGATTAAAAAAAATGATTAAGCAATGGCATCAAAACAGTTAAAAATAGGCTCTAACTCTGGTAAATTGAAGAAGTTCATCATAGCCTCGATGAAAGACCAATTGCACCATACCAAGGGAACCGCAAAGGAACTCAAAAGAATAAAATCGTTGATCAATGAGCAATCAGAAGAAATGAAGAATAAAAGGAACACAAAAACGATGGAAAGGAAAGTGTCCTTTTATTCTTCTGTTCCAGACCGCAGACTAAAAAGCCTGGCAAAGAACGGACGGGACTATTCAAAGCCCACACTGAATGAGCTTGTAGAAGAGGCAAGACGCTCGAATGGGAAGGAGAAACCCAAGGCATGGATGAAAATAGTTTCTGTGCCAATGGGCGGCCAAAACAAATAATTATAAGAATCTAAGCGCACAGCGGGTCTGACCCCATGTGTTTTGCGCTTTTATCTCAGTTCATTGAGGGATTCCTCTGCTGTAAACAGAGGCAGCTGGCTATATGCCAAAAAGTCCTTCTTGTTGTTGGTAATAATGACATCACAGCCGCCGGCAACGGCACATTGATATTGCAGCATGTCCTCAAAGCTCATTTGCTCATGATATATGCTAAACGTTCATCATTGGCAATGTCTTCATCAGTAACATGTCCCATGCCTCGCAATTTTCTGAACTCTTCAGGGAGCTCAGGCAAATTATTCCAATCGATAGCCGTGTCTTGGACTTTGGCGTTAGACGCCTGTTTGCTTCCTGATGTGATAGCTCGAAGTGCTTTTATTGCTTTCTCCATCAACCCCTCATCAGTAACGATGATATTCAGCTCTTTAAATAGCTCAGCATTCAATTGTATTGCAGTCATAATACTTATATTATATAATATCTGTGTCGAGAAATATCAATCTTTGAATCTTGGGGCAAAGATACAAATAAAAACTGAAATAACAAACAAAACTGCCAAAATATGAGCGAACTACGGGATAATTACAATAGCGACCCTATTGGGTATGCACGAACCGCCGTCGTATATCGAGGGCAGGACAGACTTCATGGTGCTGTTTCTGGGGAGCCATGAGCAAGTCCCCATCACTCAGGCAAACCACAGGGAAGTATATCTGCAGATTTGCCGGACGCAGGATGATGCCGCCCGCTGGTGGCACTGCTAAGCTCTACGGCGTGACGCAGGAAGGGCGAAAGCTATTGGCTACAACACCTTCCCCTTCCCAAAAATCTCTGCCGAGAAGAAAGAAGAAATCAAGCAGGCGGCAGAGGAGGTATTAGTGACGCGTGAGTTCTATCCCGACAAGGCCTTGGCAGACTTGTACGACCCGGACAAGATGCCATAGGACTTTTATTTCATCCAGTTTTCAATCTTCAGCCCTGGAATACGACTGAAATGTTCCACATTGCCTGTCACGATAATGAGGTCTTCTTCAAGTGCTGTTGCAGCAATGAACGTATCCATATCGCCAATCTTCTGTCCCTTGCTCTCCAGCAACCAGCGTATCTCGCCATACTTGCGAAGGGATTTTATGCTATATTGCTCGAAAAGATTCATAATTTCCAAAACATCGTCGAAATGCTCCTCTCTTCCAGACTTGTAAGCACCAAAATACAACTCTGCAAGAGTAATGTCAGAAATCTTACATTCATCAACTCCTACCTGCCTGATATGTTCGACTACGCTTGGCAGCCCCTTTATCAGGGCTATGCATGTGCATGTGTCAAGCAAATATCTTCCGTGTGTCAATGGCCGCATACTTACCAAGTTTCTACTTCTTTCACCATTTCAGGCCCTTGCCGTAATTCGTTAGCAATCTCAATAGGACTTTTCTCGCCTCCCCAGTCTTTATGGAAACGGGCAAGTGCAGCGTCTAACATGGCGTCAGAATCCTCTTTCCATGTAGGACGATTACTTGTATACTCCTGCCAAGACTTCTTTGCCTCCTCTTCCTCACGCTTCACCTGCTCCGACATCTGTTCCACCAACCATCGACGGTCATGGCGATCCAGCGTGTTTAGCATAGTGAGCAAGGCATCCATTGGTATCCTTCCTATTGTATTCATACTAAAACATGTTTATTTTATCGCCGCAAAGTTACAAATAAAATCTGAATAAACAAATAAATATGGAACAAAACTCAAATAATATCGTTAATATACGCTACCAGCAGACTGGTGAGGCCAGTGCCACCAATGAGCTGGGCATGCGCGAGATGCAGGCCAAGGCCTACGCATCACAAAGTGTCAGACACTCTGTGATGAGTCCCCATCACTCAGGCAAACCATAGGGAAGTATATCTGCAGATTTGCCGGATGCAGGATGATGCCGCCCGCTGGTGGCACTGCTACGGCTCTACGGCGTGACGCAGGAAGGGCGAAAGCTATTGGCTACAACACTTTCCCCTTCCCCAAAATCTCTGACGAGAAGAAAGAAGAAATCAAGCAGGCGGCAGAGGAGGTATTAGTGACGCGTGAGTTCTACCCCGACAAGACGTTGGCTGAACTTTACGACCCGGACAAGATGCCACAGGATTTGCGTGAGGCTCACGCCCGACTGGACGACATCGTGGAGAGTTGCTATCCCGGCTATCCCTTCGCCAGCGACGAAGGCCGCCTGGAGTGCCTGTTTAAGTTGTATGAAAAGATGACGGCAAACAAATGCCATTAGGCAATATGGATACGGAATGGAGAACTTATTGGCTTCTGAAGAAATGCAAAAGAAAGTCACGCGAAGTCATCAGCGGCAACTGGCAGAACTCACGATAGTCACGCGTGTTGTTCGTAACAATGACGTCGCAGTTAGCTGCAACAGCGCACTGATACTGCAACAAGTCCTCGAAGTCTCGCACGTCATCATGGGCAAGAGCTGTGCTAAGCTGATGTGCGTCGCAAGGAAGTACAGTAACGCCCTTGCAAAGATTTCGGATAAGATTGTAGCGCTCTGCCCTGGGCGTATCACGCTTGATGTAGTTGATATTGGCAAATGTAAGATAAGAAGCACATGCCTCATAGAAGCCCTTTTGAGAAAGTTCATATATCGTCCGTCCTTGCATGGAATACTCCCTTTCGTCGGCAATGTCCAAAAAGACATTAGTATCAAGAAACACCTTCATCGCTCACCTAAAATATATCGTGTACGTTCATCCGCTGCCTCTTCAGGTGTAAGCCGCAGCCATTCAAACAATTCATGCGTTTCTGGCGAAATGTTTATCTCGGCCATTTTCCTTGCAAGGAACTCGTCATCAGCCTTACGCTTGGCCTCCTCCGACTCACGAATAGCCTCGTTTAAAAAATCCACGACAACATTCATGTCGCTGACCGTCATACTCTTCATCACATCGATGTATGGAGCCATCGGCGTTTCTGAAATACGTTGTGCTAATGTTGACATAACTCAATTCTTTTGATTTCTGCGTGCAAAGTTACGAATAAAATCTGAATAAACAAATAAAACTGCCAAAATATGAGCGAACTACGGGATAATTACAATAGCGCCCCTACGGTCATCACCTAGGAGCGCATTTCCTTTGCCGTAAAAAGTGGCAACTGGCAAAATTTTTATGTAAATTGCAACGACTTTGCAAAAAAAGTTGTATATTTGCAAACGAATAATAAAACAACGATCAAAATGAAAAAGAGATTCTTCAAATTATGGATGCTCGCCCTGCCGATGATGCTGGGCCTGGCATCGTGCACAGAAAAGGACAACAATTACGGTGGTATAACAAACGGTGAGGAGATTCCAGACATCTCCGTGTTCCAAGACTGGTGGAGCTACGATGTGCCCGTCTTCATCGATGCTGCCATCAGCGGTGTGGACGAAGACTTTACTGCCGTGCTGAACAAGCAGTTCCCCACAGCCGCCGACTTCTTGACGGCACGGCTGGCCATCGTCTCGGCCGACGACCTGGCGGCAGAAGCCTCGACGCTAAAGGCGATCTATGACGACGGCGGCATCATTGCCGTGGTACACCCGACGGAGGACAAGCTGCAGCCCCTGATGGAGACGCTGGGTAACCAGCACTACCTGCCCACCTACAGTGGCTATGGCATCCTGCTCTATGCCTTCACCAAATACTTCCACCACTACACCATGTTTGAGGGCGACCCCGAACTGGACGCCGACCAGCACAAAGAGGAGTGGGAGATGAGCCAGGAGGACTGGGAGGCCGTGCAAAAGGTCAGCAATAAGCAGGAGGATGTCATGGATTTCTTCAGCAAATACAGCCTGCACTACAGCGACAACGAGGCGGACTTCAATGAGAACTACTATCAGATACACGTCGCACCGTTTGTGGAATGGGTGGCCGAACAGTTCACCGCCGAGGCCAAGGCATCCACCCGTGCCGACAACGTGCAGGAGGAGCTGAGCCGCTACTACACGGAATATCGCCATAACTTCCCCATCACGCTCAACAACAGGATAGACAAGGGCTTCCTTTGCTCCGAAGATCGGCTGAACAAGAGCGGCGTATGCGAGTTGAACTACAAGATCTTCCCCATCTACGTGCTCAATTGCAATCCGGGCGATGCACCTGGCGACTACTACATCGTGGAGGGTTCGGTGAACGTGCAGAACGACAAGCTCTGGGGACCCTATGCGATGGACCACCTTGCAACGAACGACCGTGTCATCGGCTACTTTATGAGAAGTGCCAAGTTCGAGTATCAGCTACGCAACCTCGACGACTCGAAAATCGAAGGTCTGAGATTCTACAAATACCCGTCGCCCACAAGCACCGAGGGCAGCAAGACCTACACCGTAGGCACGTCGTGGAACATTGGCGGTTCCCTGACGGGCGGTTTCATTGGGGACCAAAAATCTGGCAATCTCGGCTTCAGCTTCGGCTACAGCAAGACAAACACCACGAGCGAGACGCTGAGCGACATCAGGGTGGAGCAGACCGTCGACGGCGTGGATGTCGGCTACAAGTATGTCACGCAGAACCTCAATCCGTCGAATCGCGACTTCTACAAACTCGAACGCGACTATCCTCTCCTGAGCCGTGGCAACTTTATAGCCCATAACACCTGGGTATGGAAAATACCCTACGGCAAGAACAACGTCACCGACGGCTCGAAAACACAGTTCAAGATGACCACCCGTTTCACCGGCGAATGGGGTGCGTACAACTGGTGGCGCGGAGCAGTGTGGGGCTATGACCACACCTTCACCAACGACGAAGGCAAGACGCTCTTCTTCACGCAGAAGATCGATGCCCCCTTGCGCCAGCCTTTCGGTGTAATAGCCCTGAAGAATGCCGCCTACTACACCGTGACCAACATCAAAATATGGCGACAGAACGATGCTGCCGACGCCGAACCCTATGCCACCATCCCGTCGACGTACAATATCAACGAGGTAGCCAAGAAGAAGTTGCCCACGGGCACGTACCGTCTGGAGTGGACCACCAAAGATGCCAACCAGGGCAACGAACAGATAGCCACTTGGGTGTATGAGAACGTAGAAGTCAAGCAGGGTCCCACCGAGGAGGCTGCCACCACCCAAATCTCTACTGCCGACAACGCCGCGGTGAAAAAATAAGCAAGTCAGCATACCTGCACGCCCGATCTGTCATGATTCGGGGCGCCCGATTGTGTCGAAGAGCAGGGCAACCTGTTGGGGCGTAAAGTTGCGCTGGCTGGTGCGGTAGCCGAGAGCTGTGAGGGATTCCTGGAGGCCTGGCGTGGCGGTGATGAGGGACTGAAGCCGGCGCCAGGCCGTGCGGTCGGTGGTGAAGGGTGAGTAGAGACGGGCCAGTTCGGTGCGGCCGCAGAAGCGTATGGATGATTTTGTATTCATAACTTAACGAGCTTAAAATGATAGTGCAAAGTTAGCAAAAATCCGTGACATTACCAAATATCACGGACACTAATTGACACTAACGGTCAAAATAACTTCCGGAGGGGAAAAAAGTGGTTGAAAACTTGCAGGATTCGGAGATTTTTTGTATCTTTGCAATGGAAATCAGTTGAGACGGTGGATGCCGCTGCAGAGGTTGAAAGGGACTCTTCTGATGAACCAAAACGTTTAACATCACAAACACAAACACAATTATGAGCAACCAAGTAAAGAATCCACAGTTTGGAATCGTGCTGCGACAGAATCGCAACTCGTCATCCAGCGCCTACAGCAAGTATTTCCCTGAGGCAGCCAAGCGTAAGACCATCTCGATGCGCGGTCTGTGCGACCACATGGAGGATCACAAGACGATCTACTCGCGCGACATCATCGAGGGTGTAGTGACCAAGGCCGTCTTCTGTATGGCTCACCTGCTGGCAGAAGGCAACCCCATCAAGCTCGACGGTCTGGGCACCTTCTCGCCCGTGGTAGAGAGCGAGAAAGGCGGTATTTCGGAGGCAGACCTGAAGGCCGGCAATTGGAACCCGGAGCTCTACATCGCCGGTGTCCACATCCGTTTCCTGCCTGAGGGTGAGACCGACGACAAGATCACCTCGAGGGCCTTCAAGGATAAGTGCTCGTTCACTACCGACGGCGTGCTGGAGGCTGTAGACCTGACACCCACGGAGACTGACCCCAAGAAAAAGAAGTGGGGCTACAAGACCGTGCCCCTGGACACCTGGATCTCCGAGCAGAAGAATGCTGCCAACGGCGGTGGCGGAGAAGGATGACCTCTCTGGCCCGTACCTCTCGCGACCCCTCCCCAATCAGGGAGGGGCTTTCTGTTTATGGTCTGTCGCGCTCCTGGAGCACCTGGAACTTCTGGCGGATATGCTGCAGTCGCTCCATGTCGAGGATGAATGTGGCTGTGGCGGGGCGATTGGAAGGACAGGCTGCCAGCGTCTTGCCAATAGAGCTGACGACGGCACTCTGGCCCCGGTAGTGGCAATACTGGTCGTCGCCCACCCTGTTGCAGGCGATGAGGTAAGCCTGATTCTCGATGGCCCGGGCCCGGGTGAGTATCTGGAAGGCGTTCTGGCGCGACTCAGGCCAGTTGGCCACGCAGATGATGGCATCGAACTGCAGATTGTCGGCATAACGGCTCCAGACGGGGAACCGCAGGTCGTAGCAGGTGAGCAGCAGGAAGCGGAATCCCATGTAGTCTACGATGGTATGGCTGTCGCCAGGCTTGTAGTATAGATCTTCGTGGCCGTAGGAGAAGAGGTGGTGCTTGTCGTAACAGGCCTCTGTCCGTGAACGGCCGTCGATGAAAAAGTGGCGGTTGCGGTAGGTGTCTCCCGTCATGATGGCGAGGCTTCCGCTGAAGGCACACTGGCGGTCATGGGCGGTCTGCCGCATCCATCGGAGGGCAACGGATTCAGCCTCCATTTCGGCGATACCATGAGGATCGGTGGCGAAGCCTGTGGCCCACATCTCTGGCAATACGTAGAGGTCAGAGTCAGGGGCTTCTGCCATCAGACACTCTGCCCGGCGAATGTTTTCCTGGGGATTCCCCCACTCTATGTCTGTCTGTAGGATTGTAACTTTCATTGAATATTGAGGATTGGATATTTGAAGCGGTTAGCGGATGTAGAAGTCACGCGTGAGTTCCTGGTACCAAGGACTCCGTTCGCCAGAGGAAATCTCCAATACGCAATCTTTGATATTTATCTCATCAACAGGATGTTTTGTGATTTCGATTAAGTGACGCTTTGGAGGCTTTGCGGGCGTAGTCCTGACAGACCAGTGGCGTGAGACGAAGAATCCCGCCAGGTGGATCTCAGCCATCAGGCTGCTGAGACAGTCGTCAGGAATTATCAGTGAGAATCTGCCATCATCTTTGAGCAGGCGGAAGGCCGAACTGATGAGCGAGGCATAACTCAGCGAGGATGTGTGACGGGCAGTGGTACGCTGACTGTCGGGGCACTCAAGCGATGCCTGGAAGTAAGGCGGGTTGCTGACAATGGCATCGAATCGCTCCTCAGCCGTGAAGTCGGCCACATCGGCCAGAATCACCTCTATGCGGTCGGCAAAGGGAGACTCCTCCACATTCCTTGCAGCCTGCCGACAGGCCTCAGGGTCGATGTCGATGGCCTTCACCCTGCAAGCAGGATATCGCTGGGCCATCATCAGGGCAATCAGTCCGGTGCCGGTGCCGATATCGAGCACCCTCCCCTCGCCTACGGCCATCTCAGCCCAAGCCCCGAGGAGTGTGCCGTCGGTGCCCACTTTCATCGCACAACGGTCCTGCCTGACGATGAAATGGCGGAATTCGAAGTGATCTTTGCTCATTTTGGGTGCAAAGATACTAATTATTTGTTAATTCTTAATTCTTAATTCTTAATTCTTAATTAATATTAGTACCTTTGCACCCGAAAATAATAAAAAAATACAAGGTAAAAGGAAAAAAGTAATAAGACAAAGATGAGTCAAGAGAAAAATACAGCCTTCCAAATGATAGCTGACATAGACGGAGACCTACAAGACCTGCTGAATGAGCACACCCCATCGGTAGTGCCTGTACTGGCCGTACGCAATCTCGTGCTGTTCCCCGGGGTGGTGAATCCCATCCTGATCGGACGTGAGACCAGCATGGCGCTCGTGCAGAAAGCAGAGAAGAAGAACCAGATAATCGGCGTGGTACCCCAGCGCAACCCGGAAGTGGACGATCCCCAGAAGGACGACCTCTACGAGACGGGCGTGTACGCCAAGGTGATGAGGATACTGACACTGCCCAACAACAATGTGACGGTCATCGTACAGACCTATGGCCGCCTGAGGTTAGGGCGGCAGCTGAAGAGCCTGCCCTACCTGGAATTCGAGGTGGAACCGCTGCAAGAACTGGAGCCCCAGAAGAAGGACAAGGAGTTTAAGACCGCTATGCTCGACCTGCGTGAACAGGTGACGCGCTATGTGGAAATCAATGAAGACATCCCCGACGAGGCCAACTTTGCCATTCGCAACATCACCAACGATATCATGGCCCTGAGCTTCGTGTGCACCAGTATGCCCTTCTCGGTGAAGGACAAGGTCAGCCTGCTCCGCATCGACGATGTGAAGGAGCGCCTGTTCAATGTGATGAAGCTCATCAACCGCGACATCAACCTGCTGACGCTGAAGGCAGACATCCGCAACAAGACCCGTGAAGACATCGACGAACAGCAGCGCAACTACTTCCTGCAGCAGCAGATCAAGAACCTGCAGGCAGAGATAGCCCACGGAGAGTCGTCGCCCGAGAAGGCCGAACTGCTGCGCAAGGCAGAAGGCAAGAAATGGACGAAGGAGGTGGCCGACCACTTCTACAAGGAAGCCGACAAGCTGGACAACCTGAATCCCCAGAGTCCCGACTTCAACGTGCTGCTGAACTATCTGCAGACGATGGTGAACCTGCCCTGGGGCGAATATACCGAGGACGATCTCGACCTGAGCCGTGCTCAGAAGATACTCGACCAGGACCACTACGGCATGGAGAAGGTGAAGGAGCGCATACTCGAATACATGGCCGTGCTCTCGCTGAGGGGCGACCTGAAGAGTCCCATCCTCTGTCTCTACGGCCCTCCAGGCGTGGGTAAGACCTCGCTGGGCAAGTCGATAGCGGCAGCCATGAAGCGCAAGTACGTGAGGGTATCACTCGGCGGTCTGCATGACGAGGCAGAGATACGCGGACACCGTCGCACCTATATCGGCGCCATGCCCGGCCGTATCATCAAGTCGATACAGAAGGCAGGCTCCTCCAACCCCGTGTTCATCCTCGACGAGATCGACAAGGTGACGCAGATGACCCATAACGGCGACCCTGCCTCGGCCATGCTTGAAGTGCTCGACCCGGAGCAGAACAATGCCTTCCACGACAACTACCTCGACGTGGACTACGACCTCTCGAAGGTGCTCTTCGTGGCAACGGCCAACAACCTGAGCACCATCCCCAAGCCCCTGCTCGACCGAATGGAGATTATCGAGGTGAGCGGCTATATCACGGAGGAAAAAATAGAGATAGCAAAGCGTCACCTGATACCCCGCGAGCTGGACAATACCGGTCTGAACATCCCGAAGAACAAGCCGACGTTCACCAAGCCTGCCATCGAGAAGATTATCGAGCAGTACACCCGTGAGAGCGGTGTCAGACAGTTGGAGAAGATGGTCAACAAAGCCCTGCGCAAGATAGCCTACAAGCATCTGCTCGACGGTACGCCCTCGAAGGTGAAGATCACCCCCGCCGAACTGGAAGACCTGCTGGGCAAGCCCCCCTTCTACCGTGACATCTATCAGGGCAACGACTATGCCGGCGTGGTGACCGGACTGGCCTGGACAAGCGTGGGCGGCGAGATACTGTTCATAGAGACCTCCCTCTCGAGGGGCAAGACCGGTAAGCTGACACTGACGGGCAACCTGGGTGACGTGATGAAGGAATCGGCCATCCTGGCTCTGGAATACGTGAAGGCCCATGCTGACACGCTGCACCTGGACTACCGCATCTTCGACAACTGGAACATCCATATCCACGTGCCCGAGGGAGCCACTCCCAAGGACGGTCCGTCGGCTGGTATCACCATAGCCACCTCGATTGCCTCGGCCCTCACCCAGCGCAAGGTGCGTAAGAACACCGCCATGACGGGTGAGATAACCCTGCGCGGCAAGGTATTGCCCGTGGGAGGTATCAAGGAGAAGATCCTCGCTGCCAAGCGGGCCGGAATCACCGACATCGTGATGTGCCGCGAGAATGAGAAGGACATCCTCGAAATCCCAGACATGTACCTGAAAGGCGTCACTTTCCACTATGTGGAGAACGTGCAGGACGTGTGGAACTTCGCCCTGACCGATGAAATCGTAGATAATCCCCTGAAGTTTGAGATTGCCGAGGAGGACGACAAGAAGAAATGACATTCGAAGTACAGCATAGCGACAATGCCTCAGACGCCCGTGCAGGTCTGATTAAGACTGACCACGGCGAGATACGCACCCCCATCTTCATGCCTGTCGGTACGGTGGGGTCCGTGAAAGGTGTGCATTTCTCGGAATTGCGCCAGCAGGTGAAGGCCCAGATCATCCTGGGCAACACCTACCACCTCTATCTGCGCCCCGGCCTTGACATCCTGCGCAAGGCTGGCGGACTGCATCGGTTCAACACCTGGGATCGCCCGATACTGACCGACTCAGGCGGCTTTCAGGTCTTCTCGCTGACTGGCATCCGTAAACTGCGTGAGGAGGGATGTGAGTTCCGCAGCCATATTGACGGTTCGAAGCACATATTCACCCCGGAGAACGTGATGGACACCCAGCGCGTCATTGGAGCCGACATCATGATGGCCTTCGACGAGTGCCCTCCGGGAGATAGCGACTACCACTATGCCGAGAAGAGCCTCCGGCTGACCCAGCGCTGGCTGGAACGCTGCGTCAAGCGGTTCAACGCCACAGAACCCCTCTACGGCTATCGGCAGACACTCTTCCCCATTGTGCAGGGCTGCGCCTATAAGGATCTGCGCCAGGACGCAGCCAAGCATGTGGTCGACATGCTCGGCCAGCTGAATGACGGTGGCGGTGTCAGTATCGGAGGACTGGCTGTGGGAGAACCTACGGAGGTGATGTACGAGATGATTGAAGTAGTCAACGAGATCCTGCCCAAGGATCGTCCCCGCTATCTCATGGGTGTGGGTACCCCGCAAAATATCCTTGAGGCCATAGAGCGCGGTGTGGACATGTTCGACTGTGTGATGCCTACCCGTAACGGCCGGAATGCCATGCTCTTCACCTACGAAGGCACGATGAACATGCGCAACAAGAAATGGGAGGACGACTTCTCACCTATCGACCCTGACGGGTGCGACATAGACCGCATACACTCGAAGGCCTACCTGCACCACCTCTTCAAGGCCCAGGAACTCCTGGCCATGCAGATAGCCTCCATCCATAATCTGGCCTTCTACCTGAGGCTGGTCACCGATGCACGAGAACATATTATAAACGGAGACTTTACCCAATGGAAGCGCTCTGTGATAGAACAATTAGGACAGAGACGATGAGCAGAAAGAAAGACTTTTCGCAAATCAGGGAACACGTAAAGAGATACCACCGCCGGAGATCAGTTTCCAGGGGGTGGAGAGCCTTCTGCAGGTTTATGAAGAAGTGGTTCGGCTGGCTGCGCGTGCTGAAATACCTCAACCCCTTCCGCTATCTGAAACGGCTCGACCAATACATCATCGCCAAGTTTATCGGTACCTACATCTATTCCATCATGCTGATTATCAGCATTGCCATCGTGTTCGACGTCAACGAGAACCTGGCGAAGTTCTCAACCTACGGTGCACCTCTGAAGGCTATCGTACTCGACTACTACGCCAACTTCGTGCCATACTTCTCCAACCTGTTCTCGCCGTTGTTCGTGTTCATTGCCGTCATCTTCTTCACCTCGAAGCTTGCGGGCAACTCAGAGATCATCGCCATGTTGGCAGCAGGCGTCAGTTTCAGGCGGCTTATCAGGCCGTACATGATATCAGCCGCCCTTATCGCCGTAGTGAACCTTTTGCTCGGTGCCTACGTGATTCCGAGGGGAACAGTGGTCAGACAAGACTTCGAGGCCAAGTACAAGAACTCGAAGAAGAACCTCTCAGCCTCGAATGTTCAGCTGATGGTAGGCCCTGGTATTATAGCCTACATGCAGCAATACGACGACCGCTCGAAGACGGCTTACGGATTCTCACTCGACAAGTTTGAGAACAAGAAGCTGGTCAGCCACATGACGGCATCGCTCATCCGCTACGACTCTATCAGTGAATCGCGCTACCACTGGACTGCGCAGAACTACAAGATCCGCACGCTGAAGGGCCTGAAGGAGGAAATCCAGTCGGGAGTCAAGATCGACACGATGATCATGATGGAACCCATGGACCTGGTATTCTCATCAGGCCAGCAGGAGACGCTCACCTCGCCGGAACTGCGTCAGTATATCTCTAAACAGATAGACCGAGGGTCGGGCAATGTGGTGCAGTACGAGGTGGAGTACCACAAGCGCATAGCCACCTCGTTTGCCTCGTTTATCCTGACCATCATCGGTGTCAGTCTGTCCAGTCGCAAGCGCAAGGGAGGCATGGGTCTCTACCTGGGTATCGGTCTAGCCCTCTCCTTCTCCTATATCCTGTTGCAGACCATCAGCTCTACGTTCGCCATCAATGCCGACACCCCTCCGATGCTGGCTGCCTGGATTCCCAACATCCTATACGCATTTATTGCATACTTCTGTTACAGGCAGGCTCCGAATTAAAAATGAAAGAATGAAATAATGAAATTCGAAGAGACATATCTTAATGACAATATACTCGATGCGCTCTACGACATGCGCTTCGATGAGATGACCCCAATCCAGGAACGTTGCATACCGGAAATACTCGACGGCTACGACGTACTGGGCGTGGCACAGACGGGCACTGGCAAGACGGCAGCCTACCTGTTGCCCATCCTCTCACAACTCGACGACGGAGGCTATCCCAAGGATGCCATCAACTGCGTGGTCATGTCGCCCACCCGAGAACTGGCCCAGCAGATAGACCAGGCTATGCAAGGCTTCGGCTACTATCTCGACGGAGTCAGTAGCGTGGCTGTCTATGGCGGCAATGATGGCGGGCGCTACGAACAAGAGTTGCGCGGCATGCGTCTCGGTGCCGATGTGCTCATTGCCACACCGGGGCGATTGCTCAGCCACCTGAAGGTGGGCAACCTCGACCTCTCGCGCTGTTCCTTCTTTGTGCTCGATGAGGCAGACCGGATGCTTGATATGGGATTTATCGACGATATCATGAAGATTGTGCAGCAGCTGCCCCGTTCGTGCCAGCGCATCATGTTCTCGGCAACCATGCCTCCAAAGATCCGTGAACTGGCCGTCAACCTGCTCCACGACCCCGTAGAGGTGAAAATAGCCGTGTCGAAACCCGCAGAGAAGATCCGACAGAGTGCCTACGTGTGCTATGAACCTCAGAAACTGAAGATTGTGAAGCACCTTTTCAAGCAGGGAGACCTGCAGCGCGTCATCATCTTCTCGGGCAAGAAAGACAAGGTGAAGGAAGTCACCCGACAGTTGAAGCAGATGCATATCAACTGCGACCAGATGCACTCCGACCTCTCACAACAGGAGCGCGACGAGGTGATGTATCGCTTCAAGGCCGGACAAACGGACGTACTGGTAGCCACCGATATCGTGGCCCGAGGCATCGACATTGATGACATACGCATCGTGATCAACTACGACGTGCCCCATGATGCAGAGGACTATGTGCACCGTATAGGCCGCACAGCCCGTGCAGACCGTGACGGACAGGCTATTACTTTCGTCAGTGATACCGATATCTACCGTTTCCAGCAGATTGAGCATTTCCTTGGCAAGGAGGTGGAAAAGACCCCTCTGCCCGAAGGTCTGGGCGAGGCTCCGGAATACGTGAAGCGCGAGAAGAAGCGCAATGACACCCGCCGTCATGGCCGATGGCACAGCAAGGGTGACGGAAGCCGTAACAACCGCAAGCGCAGGAAAGGAAAAGGCGGTCAAAAAAAAGGAGGCACCCCAAAGACGGATGCCCCGAAACAATAGAATAATCTCTTATTACTTCACTTTCTTAGCCAGTTTCTCAGCCTTGAGCTGGGCAGCTGAAGCCTTAGCTCTGGCCTTGTCGGCAGCAGCCTGAAGCTTCAGGTCGCCAGGAGCAGCAGCAGCCTTCTCGGCAGCCTTCTGGGCCTTCTCAGCAGCCTTCTCGGCAGCCTTCTGAGCCTTCTCAGCATTCTTTACGGCCTTATTATGCTTCTCGATCTCCTTCTCCTTTTTCTTGGCTTCCTTCTCAGCCTTCTTACGAGCCTTCTCCTGCTTCTCAATAGCCTTCTGCTGCTTCTTGGCCTCCTTCTCGGCTGCCTTCTGAGCCTCGGCAGAAATCTGCTGCTGAGCAGGATCGGTGATGACGTCCTGTGCCTGAGTCTGGCCTACATAGGCAAAACTGGCGATGATGGCCATAGCCATCGACAATACGATTTTCTTCATAATTTTCTTCTTTTTAAATGTTTAATTAATTAGTTGCTTATGTACATTATCCTCCTTGGACGCTGCAAATGTACTGAAAATATGATAAACGGCCAAGAAAATTTGGAAAAATTAATGTATTCGACGTTCTATGCGAAGAATAGAACACGTGTTTGTCGTCACTTTAAAACGATCATCAGTACGATGACCTACAAGCCAGACAATGCGCCCACAAGCATCTGTTACTACCAGTTGACGGCGCTTCTCCAACAAATTCAACTTGTGGTCTGTCAGGTAATCGCTTACGAGACGAGCCCCCTTCATACCATAGGGTATGAAACGGTCACCAGGCTCTACTGTACGGATAGTCAGAGGAAATTCTACTGATTCTTTATCAATCGTAGCGCAATCAGCTGATTTTGAAACCTCTACGACATCAGAAAACGAAAATGAGAAACGCTGTCCGTCAGACAATCTATATGTACCAGCCTCAGGAATCTTCATCGATGGAATCGCAGTTTCCTTAGAAGCCAATACAAGACGTCCCCGGTCAATCAGCAAGACATGAGAGGGAGACAAGAACTCCTTGCCTGTCTGATGAGAAGGAAGTGTGGCGATATCGCTGATCTGGGCAGGAGTAAAGCCGTAAGGCGTAAGCCATTTCAACAAGAAATAGCCAGGAGAAGGTTGTACTGCCAATGCTTCGATAGAGACAGAAGCCACAGAATAGTCCTTGCTATCACCGTCGATATCGATGAGATCGGCCATTTGTTCTTCCAGATAAGCATCAAGACATCTGTCAGCCTCCGCCAGATGCAGAGCAGTACGGGCAATGCTTTCCGATGAATTGGGAATAATCTGCTGCATCAATGGCACAAGATGCAAGCGGATCTTATTGCGCAGGGCATCATCCTCAAGATTAGTAGAGTCGGTCACAAAGTCCTGGCCGATGGAATGGAGATATTCTTCAATCTCCTGCCGACTGACACAGAGCAAAGGCCGTACGATATGGCCATTGACAGGCCGGATGCCCGTCAGACCGTGAATACCCGTACCGCGCATCAGGTTCATCAACAAAGTTTCCACGGAGTCATCGCGGTGATGCGCCACACAGATGGCATCAGCCCCCATGTCTTGCCTAAGCTGTTCGAAGTAGCGATAGCGTAAGTCGCGGGCAGCCATCTCAATGCTAACCTTGTGCAGGGCGGCATATTCCCGCGTGTCGAAATGTGCCAGATGGAGGGGAATGTGCTGACGCTCACAAAGTTGTCGTACGAAGGCCTCGTCACGGTCGGACTCTTCTCCTCTCAGGTGGAAGTTGCAATGAACAGCCTCCAGCCGGTATCCAAGACTTTGGAGGATGAGCAGCAGTGCCACACTGTCGGCACCACCGCTAATAGCCACCAGGTGAAGCTTCCCAACATCCAGTAAGCTATGCCGGGCAATATACGATGAAACCTTGTTATTCAACATAAAGTACCAACCCCTTCAAGTATTCACCTTCGGGGTGAAAGATGTTGATGGGATGATCTGCAGGCTGATGTAGCTGATGCAAGATACGCACCTTACGTCCAGCCTGGGCAGCTGCCGTGAAGACAGCGTTGCGGAAATGTTCCTTGGTAACCACTTGCGAACAACTGAACGTGAAGAGTATTCCTCCCGGCTGTATCTTCTGTAACGCCTTATTGTTCAGTCGGATATAACCTTTGAGAGCATTGTGAAGAGCTCCCCTGTGCTTGGCAAAAGCAGGAGGATCGAGAATGATCAGATCGTAGTTGCCACCCGCTTCCTCCAGATATTTGAAGGCATCTTCGCAGAAGGCCTGGTGACGTGTATCACCAGGGAAATTGAGGGCCACATTACGGTTGGTCAGTTCGATAGCCTTGGCACTACTGTCGACGGAATGCACCAGTTTAGCCCCACCTCTCATCGCATAGAAAGAGAATCCGCCTGTATAACAGAACATGTTGAGCACAGTCTTATTCCTGGCAAACTTCTCCAGCAATGAGCGATTGTCGCGCTGGTCGACGAAGAAGCCAGTCTTTTGTCCGCGCAGCCAGTCTACATAGAACATCAGTCCGTTCTCTATGGCTGTGTTGTCATCGGAACCTCCGAAGATAAAACCGTTCTCCTGACCGAGGTCAGCCTTATAGGGCAGTGTGGTCTCACTCTTATAGTAGATGTTCTCTATCCTACCCTCCATCACCTCCATCAGTTGCTCGGCGATCTGCACACGACTGGCGTGCATGCCTACACTGTGAGCCTGCATGACGGCCGTCTTGCCATACACATCAATGACCAGTCCCGGCAGAAGGTCGCCCTCGCCATGTACCAGTCGGTAGGTGTTGTTTTGCGGATTGTCCGCTATGCCGATACTGCGGCGCATCTCAAGAGCCGACTTCAGGCGGGAATACCAGAATTCACCGTCGATTTCCACATCGCGGAATGAGAGTACACGCACAGCAATAGACCCTATCTGATAGTGCCCTACAGCGATGAAGTCGCCACTGGATGTCACAACGCGTACCACTTCACCCTCCTCAATGCCCTCGTCCATCTGCTGGACAGCACCCGAGAATACCCAGGGGTGGAAACGACGCAGGCTTTCCTCCTTACCTCTTTTCAGCAGCAATCTTTTCATATAACTTGAATTCTTCTTCTATTTCCAGTTCGGTTTCCTCGTCTACCAGCTCGTAGTCACCTGTGGTCTCCAGTCTGATCAGTTCCTCATAGAGTCGGATACAGGCCCAGGCATCAATGGCAGCATATACCTTTTGCTTATCCTGAAGCACGTCGCGCTCCCAGTTCGATAGTCTGTCGGTCTTGCTGATACGCTCTGCAAAGAGGTTGGCATACAACTTCTGCAGGCTCAAATCCTCAATGCCTATCTCACGCATGTGGTGCTGCAGGTCGATGAAATTGCCTGGTTCAAACTGCCCCAGCTCTTTCAGCGAATGGATATCGTCATGCCAGGAGAGTCCCACCTTGGGCACGGTCTTGTCTTCCAGCAGCCTGATGATGTCGGGGGTCAGTCCGGTGTAGTTCAGCCGGAAAAGGAAGCAGTTGTGATGGGTGGCCACCTGAAGCAGCGAGCACTTGTATCTGACATTCTTCGCAAACGATGGACGCGTCTCTGTATCTACGCCGAGGATAGGCATCGTCAGCAGATAGTCGACGGCTTTCCTGGCTTCCTCAGCAGAGACGATGACGAAAATCTTGCCTGTGTAAATCACACGGGGAAGGTCGCTGAGCCACGCTTTGTTGAAACGATTATAAATGATCTTTTTCATTCTAAGGTGCAAAATTACAAAAAAAAAGGGAAAACATGATGAAATGTGAGTTTTTTACGCTACTTTTGCACAAAAATTAGAATAATCAGCGATTATGGCGAAGAAAAAACAACAAAAGAAAGAACAAACAGCCTCCAGCTTCCTTGATGCGATAGGCTTCAAGAATATATTCGAGAATGAGCGACTAAACTTCTTTGTCGGTCTACTACTATTCATTCTCGCCGGTTATCTGGTGCTCGCATTCATCTCCTATCTCAGTACAGGTGCAGCCGACCAGAGCATGATCGAAGCTCCTCGCGAGGGGGAGTTCCTCAATCAGCACCAGGAGTTCAGCAACAGCTGTGGCAGTGTAGGAGCCTATGCCGCCTGGTTTTTCATCAAGCGTTGCTTCGGACTGGCAGCCTTCATGATTCCGGCATTCCTGATGGTGATGGGCATTCATCTGATGAGGGCTTATCGTGTGAACCTGCTGAAATGGTTCATGTCGACGATGATCATCATGATCTGGGCATCCATCACCCTCGGAAAGTTCCTTTCGCCTTTCTTCATCGACGCCTGCTTCAATCCCGGAGGCGACCACGGACTGTACATCTGCCAGTGGATAGAGAACCTGGTGGGAGCTCCAGGCCTGACAGCCATCCTGGGACTTATCGCCATTGCGTTCCTGACCTATATCAGTGCCGAGACCATCTTTATCATCCGCAAGATACTCAATCCCACGAAGTTCATCGACAAGGTGAAGTTCAAGATCACCAACAACGACCCCACGGAACCTGTAGAGTCGTATGAAACTCAGTTGGAGCCAGCACCTGTATACGACGATCCGGACATCCAGCAGGTGGTATTCCATGAGGATGGCAGTGCCAAGATTATCGACAATGGATATAAAGCAGACCACGCCGATGAAACCGAGGATTCTGACCATTCTCCCAAACCGTCTTCCAAGCCTGACACCGATTTCACCGTAGAAGAGGCGAAAATCGAAGAAGTCGCCGAAGGCAGTACGATGGCCACAGCCTTGGAGGATCTGGAACCCTACGACCCCAAACGCGACCTGGAGAACTACCACTATCCGACACTCGATCTGCTGAAGAAATATGATAACGACGGCAAGCCCTATATCGATATGGCTGAGCAGAATGCCAACAAGAACCGCATCGTAGAAGTGCTGCGCACCTTTGGTGTAGAGATTTCCAGCATCAAGGCCACAGTGGGTCCCACCATCACCCTCTACGAGATCACATTAGCTCCAGGCGTGCGTATCACAAAGATTCGTTCGCTGGAGGATGACATCGCCCTCTCGCTGGCAGCCCTCGGCATACGTATCATCGCCCCGATGCCTGGTAAGGGTACCGTGGGTATCGAGGTGCCTAATGCCAAACCCTCGATTGTATCGATGGAATCGATACTCAACTCCAAGAAATTCCAGGAGACAACGATGGAACTGCCTTGTGCCATCGGTAAGACCATCACCAACGAGGTCTATATGTTCGATCTGGCCAAGGCTCCCCACCTACTCGTGGCCGGTGCCACAGGTCAGGGTAAGTCTGTTGGTCTGAATGCCATCATCACCTCTTTATTATATAAGAAGCATCCCGCAGAACTGAAGATTGTGCTCGTTGACCCGAAGAAAGTGGAGTTCACCGTCTATAATCCCCTCATCAACCACTTCCTGGCCAAGGTGCCCGACGAGGACTCTGATCCCATCATTACCGACGTTACGAAGGTGGTGCGCACCCTCAACTCCCTTTGCAAGCTGATGGACACCCGCTACGACCTGCTCAAGGAGGTTGGTGCAAGGAATATCAAGGAATACAACAAGAAGTTCATCGAGCGCCGTATTCCACCTCGCGGTGGACATGGCTATATGCCGTATGTCGTAGTGATTATCGACGAGTTTGGCGACCTGATTATGACTGCCGGCAAGGAGATAGAACTGCCCATCGCACGTATTGCCCAGCTGGCTCGTGCCGTAGGTATCCACATGGTGATTGCCACCCAGCGTCCTACGACCACCATCATCACGGGTAATATCAAGGCCAACTTCCCTGCCCGTATTGCTTTCAAGGTATCCGCAGGTATTGACTCTAAGACCATTCTCGACCGTACAGGAGCCCAGCAGCTCATCGGACGAGGAGACTTGCTGGCACTTATCGGAGGTGCAGAGCCTGTGCGTGTGCAGTGTGCTTTTGTCGATACGCCCGAGGTGGAGCGAATCAACGAATTCATCGCTACTCAGCAGAGCTACAACATGCCCTTCGAATTGCCAGAGCCAGATACCCCTGAGGCAGATCTGGGTGAAGGTGGCGATAAAGATGTCGACATGCAGCATCTCGATCCCCTCTTCGAGGATGCAGCCCGTCTGATCGTTATCAATCAGAGCGGTTCCACATCCCTCATCCAGCGTAAGTTTGCTATTGGCTACAATCGTGCCGGCAGACTGATGGACCAGTTGGAGAAGGCTGGTGTGGTGGGAGCAGCTATGGGTTCGAAGCCCCGCGAAGTGATGATACAGGACGAAGTCAGCTTGAACAACCTTTTAAACAGCTTAAGATAATGAAGAAGATAGCCATTCTTTCATTGGCACTCCTGTTGAGTGCAGGAGCCTGGGCTCAGAGTGCCCGTAGCATCCTCGACAAGGCCGCAGCTACCGTGAGCAATCCCAGCGGCATACAGGCCCATTTCCAGATGATCACCAAACAGGGGACTACCAGCGGTGACATCTCCGTGAAAGGCAATAAATTCCATGCCACCACTCCAGATGCTACCATCTGGTTCGACGGCAAGACCCAGTGGACCTATATGAAGGGCAACGAGGAAGTCAATGTCAGCAATCCCACTGAGGCAGAACTGCAGGCCATCAATCCCTACAATTTCATCAATATCTACAAAAAGGGATTCCGGCTCTCATCCAGAAGCATCAGCAGATTCTATGAGGTTCACCTGACACCGACAGGCAGGAAGCGTAACATTGAAGAGATGTACATCATTGTCGACCAGAAGACCTATCACCCCACACATGTGAAGATGCGCCGCAATGGCAAGTGGAGCGTCATTCTCATCAGCCAACTGAAGTCGGCATCGCTCAGCGACGGCATCTTCCAGTTTAATGCAAAGGATTTCCCCAAGGCTGAGATTATCGATTTAAGATAGAAGCAGATTATTTATCCATCCATCGCTACTCATTATGAACAAGTGGAGTTTGTTCAGACTCTTGCGCAGTCACGTCAACCTGAGTTATAAACGCAGTCCTGCATTCGACCAAAACCGCTGGGCGAAAGTATTGATGTATTTTGGTGGGGCTTTCTTCGCCCTATACCTTATTATATATGGTACGGCCATAGGCGCGGCAGCTGATGGCGAGGCAGGAACCATCATCTCACTGATGGTAGTCATATTGCCCATCGACTTCTTGCTGCGCTTCATCTTCCAGTCAACACCGGCCATGATGGTCAAGCCCTACATCCTCTTGCCCATCTCGCGCTATACGGCCATCGAGTGTTTCCTCCTATCGTCACATATCAGCGGGTACAATTTCTTGTGGCTCGCCATGTTTGTGCCTTACACCATCATCGTCATTGCAGGCGGCGCTTCCTGGGTAGCCGCGCTGATGGTGCTGCTGTCGTCACTCCTGTGCATCATCCTCAACAGCCAGATATACCTCTTCTTCCGCACGCTTGTCAATCGCAACGTGTTGTGGATATTGCCTGGCATAGCCCTCTATGCCCTGCCCTATCTGTCTTTTGCCTTCGACAGCAAGGGCAAACTGTTTAAGAAGATGCTCGACACCGTGCAGGAACATGGGGCCGACTGGTGGATGCTTCCTGCAATACTCTTCCTGTTGGCTGTCCTTTTCTTCGTCAACCGCCATTTCCAGTTCAAGTATGTCTATGAGGAGATATCCAAGAAGAAAGAGAAGGAACTCAAGAAGGTCTCAGACTTCAAGTTCTTCAACCGTTTTGGCATCGTCGGCGAGTATCTGAAGCTGGAGCTGAAGGCGAACATCCGCAACAAGGTGATGCGCTCGCGTACCATCATGAGCCTGGCACTGGTTGTGGCCTTCTCTCTGCTGGTAGCCTATACGCCTGTCTATGACAATCCGATGATGACCAACTTCTGGTGTCTCTATTGCTTTGCCATCTATAGTGTCACTTCGCTGATCAAGATCATGGGACAGGAAGGCAACTATATCGACCTGCTGATGGTACACCACGAGAGTATCCTCTCGATACTCAAGGCCAAGTACTGGTTCTATTGCGTCGTGCTCATAGTGCCCTTCATCCTGATGCTCCCAGCTGTCTTCACAGGCAAGTTCACATTGCTGATGCTGACAGCCTACATGCTGCTCACTGCCGGATTCATCCATTTTATCATCTTCCAACTGGCTGTCTATAACAAACAGACGCTCCCTCTGCAGCAGAAGATCACGGGTAAGGGAAATATCGAGAACGGCATGCAAATCGTCATCGAACTAGTCGCACTCCTTGGCCCCGGAATCATCGTCGGAGTGGGCTATCTGACGGTAGGCCTCACGGCCACCTATATATTTATGTGTGTCACTGGTCTCGCCCTGGTACTCACATCCTCACTCTGGCTCCGCAACATCTACAACCGTATGATGCAGCGCAGATATGAGAATTTGGAGGGCTTCCATGCCACCAGATAGGCAAAGAACGAAAAAAATAGAAAGAAAAAGCCGAAAAAATTTGGTGGAATGGAAAAAAGTGCGTACCTTTGCACCCGCTTAGAAAAAACAGATGCACCCGTAGCTCAGTTGGTAGAGCACCTGACTCTTAATCAGGGTGTCCAGGGTTCGAACCCCTGCGGGTGTACAAGGGAGGTTAGGCGAAGCCTCCTTTAATTTTGAAAGAATGATGCACCCGTAGCTCAGTTGGTAGAGCACCTGACTCTTAATCAGGGTGTCCAGGGTTCGAGCCCCTGCGGGTGTCCTTTTTTAATTGGTTAATACGAAGGTTGCCGATATGGCTCAGTTGGTAGAGCAACGCATTCGTAATGCGTCGGTTCGCTGTTCGAGTCCAGGTATCGGCTCAGAAGATAATCAGGATTTTATTTTTTATCAAAGTCAATTGCGGAATTAGCACATCGGTAGTGCACGGGCTTCCCAAGCCTGGGAGGCGGGTTCGATTCCCGTATTCCGCTCCACTAATTGATAAACAATCACAATATGAAGAAATTAATTGGTATTACCGCGCTGCTCGTCGGAATGGCGGGTGTCGCCAGTGCAGAAACTGCAACTGAAGTGGAAGAGGTAAGCGAAGCCACAGCAGTACAAGAAACACAGGAAACGACAGGAAAAGCCCCGATAGAACTCCCCCAGTGGGTGAAAAACATCAAGTTCAGCGGCTACGGTATCCTGCAGTACCAGGGAGAAGATACAGAGGGGAACCACACCAACTCATTCAACCTCCGACTGGCGCGTTTCATCCTCGACGGTAAGATTGGCGACTTCGACTGGCGTGCACAGATACAGGGCACCAACAATACTGGCCCCGGACAGCCCACCGTACAGCTGGTAGACCTCTATGCCGAATGGCGCCGTTTCCCGGAGTTCAAGATCCGTGTGGGACAGTTCAAGCGAGCCTTCACCTACGAGAACCCCACCCACCCCATCACACAGGGCTGGTATGCCTATGCGATGGTTATCAACAACCTCTCGGGCTTTGGCGACCGTACGGGTGAGAAATCCTCGGGAGGTCGTGACATCGGTCTCCAGATTTCTGGCGACGTCCTGCCCAATGCCAGTGGTCGCAAGCTGCTCCACTATCAGGTGGGCATCTACAATGGTGAGGGTATCAACGAGAAGGACAAGGACAACAAGAAAGACATTATCGGCGGTCTGTGGGTGATGCCCATCAAGGGACTCCGTATCGGTGCTTTCGGATGGACTGGTACCCGAGGCGACATGCTCGACCCAGTCAGTGGCGACAAACTCAGCATCAGGAAGAATCGCTACGCCCTGAGTGCTGAGTACGACCTTAATGAGTACACCTTCCGTGCAGAGTATCTGCACAGCCAGGGATGGGGTGCTGCCAAGGCCGGCAACAACGTGCGCGAGATTGACTACAGCCTTGGAGACAAAGCCGACGGCTGGTATGCCTTTGGCATCGTACCTCTCATCAAGTCGAAGCTGCATGCCAAAGCCCGTTACCAGACCTATCGCCCGCAGAAGGAATGGGGCACGTCGAAGACCATGTATGAGGTGGGTCTCAACTATTACTTCACCCCGCGCCTGCAGCTCAATGCCGAATATGGTATCGTCAACGAGCGCTCAACCCACAAGAATCATAATTTCGTAGACGTAGAGTTATCCTTCAGATTCTGAGTACTTTCCTCAAGCGACGCAAGAGCGCTTCCCACAGACGGGTCTTCTGATGCAGTATCAGCAATGAGAAGAGCAGGCTGACAAGTGTCAGGCCGATGCCGAAGACCCAGTAGACATAGCCGTCGACCGTGATGGTGGTAAAGAATGCCAATAGTCCGATAAGGATATGAATGGCACTATACCGCATCACGGTCGACGATATTTTATAGCCATAGCGGAAGCGTGCCACAGCATGAATCATCAGGAAGTCGAACACATTAGCCAGTGTGATGGCCACACCTGTTCCGAAGAGCCCCCACTGGCGATAACCAAAGATGATGAGCATCACGAACACCACGAAATAGGCCGACTCCAGGAACAGGTACATTCTTGAGTAGCCCCGCGCCAACGTGATATAAGCAGCGGGCAGGGTGACAGACTTGAAGAACATGGCCAGCACCGCCACCTGCGTCATAGCTATCACAGGCAGGAACTCACTGGAGAATAGCAGAGGTATCAGTACGGGCAGGAAGATAATCAGACCTACAAGCATGGGCGACGATATCAGCAGCGATACCTCCATCTGCTTGTTCACCGTCTCGTTGGTAGCATCCACATCATGGCTCACAGCCGACAAACGGGGGAAGTAGTCGCTCTCCATCGCCGAGAATACCATGCTGGCATAGGTGACAGTTATCATATAGCCGGCATTATAGAGTCCCAGCTCACCAAGGTCGCCCGTCACGTTCAGCCATGAACGGATGAACATCTCTGCCCCACTCCCCACTATGCCTGCCACCGTGAATGCCACACCCAGGCGTACCATCTCCATACCCTCACCCAGTATGCCTTTCGTACCCCTCAGTTGCAAGGGGAAAAGACGGTACGAATGCCGCACGGTAAGCACCATGGTGACCAAGGCCATCAGCACGATGACAGGTACGATGGCCGTCTCGCTGAAGAGATAGTATAGCGGCACCGACACCACGAGGGCCGCCACTACCGTCAGCACCTGGATGACTGCCAGCGCACCCAGTTGCCGCATCCCCTTGAGGATGGCCGTTTCACCGCCTGTAATAGCCATCATGCCGACGGCGGGAGCCAACAGGATAAAGTGCAGCGTATGGTTGCCCCAGGCGAAGGTCGTATGACTCAGGAAAGGGCCTATCACCACACAGAGCAGCATGCCCAGCAAGGCCGTCAGCAGGCACCAGCCTCGCACCAGCTTCACGAAGTGAGCCGTCTGTGCCTCGTCGCCTGAATCATAACATTCGGAGATATGGCGCACCGCACTGAACGAGATGCCCAGACTGGTGGCCTGTGAGATGAAGTTCACCGTGGTGTTGAAGAGTGTGACGAGCCCCATGCCAGCGGGGCCCAGCAGCAGGGCAACAAATTTATTGCGCACAAGGCTCACCAAGATATTCAGGCCCTGTACGCCGCCAAAGACTCCTGTGTACTTCAGCACATGGCCGTAGCTGTCCTTGTCGCGCTGTTCCATTCTTCTCTCTTAATAACGTAGAAATCGTGTTTTTATTATACAATTGATGATTTCTCAATTATTTGTCGTATCTTTGCAACCAGAATGAAAGAAGATAAACCGCTGGTCAGTTTTATCCTGACATGTTATAATCTGCCCGTGGATCTCATCTGCCAGTCTATCGACAGCATCCTCAGGCTCTCCCTCCGTCCCTTCGAACGGGAGATCATCGTCGTCGACGATGGCTCAGACACCAGTCCGATGAACGACCTGCTCTGTTATGGTTCCGACATCGTCTATGTCAGGAAGGACAACGGAGGCATCAGTACCGCCCGCAACCAGGGATTACAGATAGCACGGGGAACATTCATACAGTTCGTCGACGGCGACGACTACCTCATCCAAGCACCCTACGAACATTGTCTCGACATCATCCGCTATCAGGAGCAGGCTGACGTGGTGCTCTTCGACTTCACCCGCGATGCCACCACCCGCATGTCACAGTTCTGCGATGCTGAACCCATCAGCGGTTCCGAGCTGCTGCGCACCCGCAACCTGCAATGTTCGGTGTGTTGCTGCCTGTTCCGGCAGAGCGTACGGGGCAATCTCACCTTCACGCCAGGCATCAGCTACGGCGAGGATGAGGAGTTCACGCCCCAGCTGCTACTGCGCGCCTCCAGCGTGTGGACTACTGATGCCAAGGCTTACTACTACCGCCAACACGAGGCTTCGGCCATCCACCAGACAGACGCTGCGCACATCGCCATGCGGCTGGATCAGAACCTCATCGTCATCCGTCACCTGAATCAGCTCAGCGATCGTCTGCCCGCTGCCGACAAGCCCGGCATGCAGCGACGCGTGGCACAGCTGACGATGGACTTCCTCTACAACACCATCATGCTCACCCGTAGCGGCAGCGCACTCTCACGGCGCATCGACGAGCTGACGGCAGAAGGGCTCTTCCCCCTGCCCGACAAGGACTATAGTGCGAAATACACCTGGTTCCGACGGATCGTCAATAGCGAGAAAGGCCGCAGATTCCTGCTCATCACCCTTCCCCACCTCAAACGCGAACGATGATGGAACAGATGATCTCCGTAGTCGTTGCCACCTACAACCAGGAGGCCACCATCAGCCGGACGCTCGACTCGATACTCTGCCAGCAATGCCACGTGCCGCTGGAGATCATTATCGGCGAGGATTGTTCCACTGATGGCACGCGTGCTGTCTGCGAAGACTATGCCCGCCACTATCCCGACACCATCAGGCTCATCAGCAACGAGCATAACAAGGGCATCATCGACAACTATTTCAACTGTCTGCTCGCCGCTCGCGGAGCGTATATAGCCGACTGTGCAGGCGATGACTTCTGGACAGACCCGCTGAAACTGGAAAAGGAACTCTGCGTGATGGAGCAGCACCCCGAGGTGACGATGGTGATCACCAACTGGCAGCTCTTCGATGAGACCACGGGACAGACGCGCCCCAGCCAGCAGCGTCAGCACAAGCCCGTCACCCCTGGCCGTGAATTGCTGGAAGCCATACTGACGCAGACTCACATGAACTGTTTCCACCTCTGCACCTCGCTCTATCGTACCTCCATGTTCCGCGAGGCTTATGAGAGCGACACCTACCTGTTCCGCAACAAGGATTTCGGCTGCGAGGATATCCAGGTGGCATTTTCGATGGCCCTCCGCGGAGCCATTGCCTATCTGCCCGACGTGACGCTCAACTACAGCGTGGGCCATCCCTCCGCCTCGGCCTTTACGGACGAGAGCCGACAGTTCCGCTTTGTCCGTCAGGTGACGTCGCTCAGCCATTACCTGGCCCGCAAGCACCAGCTGTCCATCGACGAATTCCTCCGCCAGCGCCTGTTTGCCTTAGGCATGCATGCCTTCAGGAGCCGCGATCCGCAGCTCTTCCTGCAGGTGCAAACGTGTAAAAAGGAGTGGAATGTCAAGCCGCCCCCGAAGAACCGGCTGTTGTTTTTCATCATGCAGCATCCCTGGTTGTGGCGACTGGCTTTGGTAGCACGCCAGCTCTTTGTCAGCGCGAAGCGACTATCTCACTGAAGATGGCTTCCAGTCTCCTGCCCACCACCTCTGGCGATGCCAACAGTCTCACTTGTTCCGAAATCTTCCTGCCGTCAGCCGGATTGCTGCGCCTCGCCAACGTTGCCATCGCTTCAGCCAGGGCGCGAACATCGTCAATAGGTACGATGGTACACCCTCCCTCGATGCGGAGGCTCCGGGGCACGCACTCGGTGGATATCACGGGGATGCCTGTCGACATGGCCTCGAGCAGTACCAGCGGCTGTACCTCGCTACGACTGGGCAGCACCAGGCCGTCGCTCTCGTAGAGCAACTCGCGGACAGCTGTCTTGTCAATGCGTCCGAGACTCCTGACGCCCTTCAACTGATACTTTGATAACTCATTCATAAACTTCTGGTTATCAGTGAACAGTCCTGCACAGACGATATCAACGTTAGTACCGCTTTTCTGCATCAGTTGCAAGGCCTTGAACAGCACGTCGTAGCCCTTCCGATAGTAATAGTCAGCCAGGCAACAAAAGCGGAAGCTGCGCCCCTCGCCCCTCTCTCGTGGCTGATAGCCGAAGAAATGCGTATCAATGGTGTTCGACACGTATTGCCAGCGATAGTCCTTGCCATAGTAACAAGCGATATCCTCCACCAGCTCCTCCGACACGGGAATCACCATGTCGGCCTGCTCATAGGTCTGGCGCAGTAGCGGTATCTGCCAGGCATGGCTGGGTGCCTTGCCGAACTCCCCTTCGAGCAGCATCAGCGGCAGGTGCTCCGTCACCACGTATGGAATTCCGTTCGCCTGGCTTATCTGCATCGCGGCATAACCTGCCCACTTGCCGCAGTGGGCATGCAGGATGTCGGGCTTGCCGTATTTCCTCGCATAGTCCTCATACATAGAGCGCACGATCGACACCCAACGGTCCACGTTCCACCGTATCAGCCTCGGGATGCCCCGCTGATACGACTGGCAGACGGTGATGCCGTCCATCACGTGCTCGTAGCGACGGAAGGGCAGCTGGAGGTATCCCTTCGCCCCGATCGTCAGTCCCAGCTGCACATTGCTCAGTATACGCACCTCGTGGCCCAATGCCGCGAGGGCCTTGGCCTGATCCAGACAGAACAGGCCTCCATAGGGCGGGAAGAAGGAAGGTATCTCGAGAATATGCATTTACGAATGAAGGAATAAAAAAAGAATGAAGGAATGGCTGCAGGAGCGATCCCGCTTTCATTCTTTCATTCTCTCATTGTTTCACTTTCTTAAGCTTCTGCAGCAGGAGCAGCCTCCTCGGCGGGAGCCTCGGCAGCAGCAGCTTCGGCAGCCTTTGCAGCCTCTTCCTCAGCCTTGGCAGCAGCCTCGGCTGCCTTCTTCTCAGCCACCTTCTTGGCGATGGCCTCGTTGACGGCCTTCTCAGCCTTCAGGGCCTCTGCGGCAGCCTCCTTCTTGGCTTTCTGCTCAGCCTCGGCGATCTTGGCCAGACCGTTCTGCTTGTCAGCCTTCCAGGCGTCGAACTTCTTCTGGCAGGTAGCCTCGTCGAAGGCACCTTTCTTCACGCCACCCTTCAGGTGCTTCATCAGATACACACCCTCACGGCTGAGGATGTTGCGTACAGTGTCTGTGGGCTGGGCACCTACCTCAACCCAATAGAGTGCACGCTCGAAATTCAGGTCTACTGTGGCAGGATTGGTGTTGGGGTTGTAAGTACCAATCTTCTCAGTAAATTTACCATCACGTGGTGCACGAGCGTCGGCGATGACGATGCGATAGAAGGCATAGCCTTTGCGACCGCCGCGCTGCAATCTGATCTTTGTTGCCATTTCTTTTAATGATTTTGTTGTTAAATAAATGAATTTCAGTGCTCTTAACTCGTAAAAGCGGGTGCAAAGGTACTACTTTTCTGTCGAATCTCCAAATTTTTCGGCACGTATTACGCCGTTTACGCGAATTTTTTGTAATTTTGCCCGCCGATGAAGACTATCTCGATACTGATCCCCACCTACAACGGGACTTGCACGCAGCTGGTCAGCCAGTTGCAGCAGCAGGCGCAGGCCTTGCCGATAGACTATGAAATCCTCGTTGCCGACGATGGTTCTACCGACAACGCCGTCGTCTGTGCCAACCGTGCCATCAACCAGCTGCCCTGCTGTCGCTACATCGAGCGGCCTACCAACCAGGGGCGTGCCGCCATCCGCAATTTCCTCGCCCATGAGGCGCAGTACGACTGGCTGCTCTTCATCGACAGCGACATGTCCGTCGTCCACGACGACTTTATATATAAATATGTGTCCCACCCCGAAGCCAGCGTTATCTATGGAGGGGTAAGCATCGGGGGCGATGCCGAGGCACTCAGGGGCAACCTGCGCTACCGCTACGAGAAGGCCTCCGAGCCCGACCACACGCTGGAGAAGCGGCAGCAGCAGCCTTACCACGACTTCCACACGGCCAATTTCTGCGTCAGCCGCCAGGTGATGCTCTCCCACCCCTTCGACGAGCGAATCCGCTGCTACGGCTACGAGGACGTGCTCTTCGGCAAGCAGCTCCGCCACGACCGTATCGCCATTACCCACATCGACAACCCCATGGGCTTCTGTTCCTTCGAGCAGAATCCCGACTTCATGGCCAAGACCGAAGAGGGTCTGCGCACGCTCCACGCCTTCCGCAGCGAACTGCGGGGATATTCCCGCCTGCTCACCCTCGTCGACGGCATCCACCTGCCCGTCGTCCTCGCCGTCATCCGCCTGCTCTTCCGACTCTTCGGCCCGCTGGTGCGCCGCCAGTTGTGCGGCTCACGCCCCAGCCTCCGCCTCTTCTCCCTCTACAAGCTGGGCTACCTCGTCACCCGCTGCCCCATCTCGCCCCCGCGGATGTATTCCCCTCCTAAGTAGGAGGGACCAGGAGTGGTCTGAACTTTTGGCACGCTTTTTGCATATCTGTCAGCAGGAACATTCGAAAACAAGACAATAATATGCAAAAAGGTAACATCGGGGTTACTACCGAGAACATCTTCCCCGTCATCAAAAAGTTTCTCTACAGTGATCATGAGATCTTCCTCCGCGAGATGGTCAGCAATGCCGTCGACGCCACACAGAAGATGAAGACCCTCGCCGCCAGCGGTGAGTACAAGGACGAACTGGGCGACCTCACCGTGCGCGTCAGCATGGATGCCGACAAGGGCACCATCACCATCAGCGACCACGGTATCGGCATGACCGAGGAGGAAATCGACAAGTACATCAACCAGATCGCCTTCTCGGGCGTCACCGACTTCCTGGAGAAGTACAAGGACACCGCCAACGCCATCATCGGCCACTTCGGACTCGGCTTCTACTCATCCTTCATGGTGTCGAAGAAGGTGGAGATCATCACCAAGTCCTACCGCGAGGGTGCAAAGGCCGTCAAGTGGAGCTGCGACGGATCGCCCGCCTACGAGATCGACGATGCCGAGCGCGCTGAACACGGCTCCGACATCATCCTCTACATCGACGACGACTGCAAGGAGTATCTCGACAAGTCCAAGCTCGAGGGCCTGCTACAGAAGTACTGCAAGTTCATGGCCGTACCCATTGCCTTCGGCAAGAAGCAGGAGTGGTCGAAGGAAGAGAGCAAGATGGTAGACACCCAGGAGGACAACATCATCAACGGCGTCGAGCCCCTCTGGACCAAGACACCGTCGACCCTCAAGGACGAGGACTACAAGTCGTTCTACCGCACCCTCTACCCCATGAGTGATGAACCCCTCTTCTGGATTCACCTTAACGTCGACTACCCCTTCAACCTGACGGGTATCCTCTACTTCCCCAAGATCAAGTCGAACATCGAGCTGCAGCGCAACAAGATACAGCTCTACTGCAACCAGGTCTTCGTCACCGACCAGGTGGAGGGCATCGTACCTGAGTTTCTCACCCTGCTCCACGGCGTGATCGACTCCCCCGACATTCCCCTGAACGTCTCGCGCTCTTATCTGCAGAGCGACCGTGAAGTGAAGAAGATCTCGACCTACATCACCAAGAAGGTGAGCGACCGCCTGAAGGCCATCTTCAACGAGGACCGCAAGGCATACGAGGAGAAGTGGGACCACCTGAAGCTCTTCATCAACTACGGCATGCTGACCGAGGAAGGTTTCTACGACCGTGCCAAGGATTTCGCCCTGCTGAAGGACACC
>ODAI014460043.1_pt1 | contig 33291 bp, 19 predicted proteins | sample 1539321 | NCBI WGS metagenome assembly ODAI01 (sample SAMN02144231, study PRJEB22623) | gut metagenome | biome: sheep rumen | host: Ovis aries | place: New Zealand
ATTGCAATCGCAGACGCTTTTTGTTATAATTGGTACTGTTGTTGTTTCGTAAAGAAAAACCGAGGAAACATAACGGAGGAAATTACAAAATGAAAATAAGAAAGTACATGACGATCGCCCTTGCAGCAACTATGCTTACGCTCGTTGGCTGCGGAAACAAGAATGACAGCTCATCTTCTGTCGCAGACATTCCAGCTTCTGCCGAAGCGACTACTAAGGCAGAGGAGGCTACTTCAACTGCCGTTGAGGTGAAAAAGACTAAAGCTGAGAACACGGCAACGGAAACGACACCCACAACAGAACCGGCTACAGAAGAAACAACTGAGCCTGCCGTCAGCAGCATGGCGTTTGCTGACATTGAAAATGCTTTCAGCACAATAATGGCAGAACAGTTGAATAAACCTGCTGACAGCATTGAGGACAGAGAGAGCATCTGCGACAGCTACTTTGAAGGCCTTGAGGCTGCCGGTTTCACATTCTCCAGCTATCCCACCTCGGACAAGTTCGGCAGAAACGGCAGATTTTCAGATAAAGATTCGTCAGTCGTTGACCGGGCATTAGAGGAGAAAATCTCCATAACGGACTTTGAAGATGCTGCTTACTTTGGTACCTGCGTCGTTGTCAAAGCTCCGGGTGTAAAACAAGACTATTTCATCTCAGCTAATCTGTTTATTGATACCGGCGTCAAAGAAAGATATGACTACGAAAAAATATATCCTGTATATGAAAAAGTCTTCAGATATTTCATAGATAACGGCTATACTGACCGCGGAGACGGTGAAACAACGCTTGCTGAAGCTCTCAAAGCCGTACAGAACAAAGATACCGAAGCATGGTTAAGATGTGAACTCAAAAACGATCAGTTCAGCAGAGTTACGATCATGCCCTATGGCTACTTGAACACCATAAGCATCATTTATTATATGTAATGATGACACGATACCGGTAATGATAGAAATGTAATTTCTCTGCGCTGCAAAAGCTCACAATATGACAGTATTCCTTCACTTTTGCGCCTTGATAAATTCCATTTTCGTCAGGCATCAGATTCAAGATTTGGCTGGTACATCAATAACAGCCTCAAATCCCCTTTGTTCCTTAACCGGAGCAGAGGGGATCTATTTTTTATCATAACGAATCCAAATCGACAGCGCTATCGTTATCAGACTTCTCAAGACTATCCTCAAGTTCCTGTGCGGCAGAGATGCGGTCAAAAGCGCGATAGAAACACAACACGACACTGACAGCATAACAATTTTTACACTGTACGGCAAGTGTTCGACAATGCTGCGGTTTTATCCACCAAAATTAGCATTATAAGAAAAGGGAATAATGTATTTTATTCCTTTTTTATTTTTGTCTGATTTCAGACGTTTTTTGTGAAAATTACCCGGTCGTATAATCGGGAAGGCACGTTCGCATAATTGATACGGCTGTCACGCTATTTGCGCGGCAGTTTTTTTGATAAGCGTTATTCAGTCTTACTAAGTTAGCTTTGTGTAACTTCATGATTGAAATAAGCTGAAATAATAATAGTAAATTTTAAAATCGGAAGCTTTTTGTGTGTGCTTTTACCAAAAACTAAAAATAATGCTTGACAAGCTTTTATCGAAGTTTTATTATAAATATGTTATCGCACACTAACATTAAGGAGAGTATCATGGGAAATCTGACCGCAGCACATTACGTTTATTTGTTCATCACTATCTGGCTTTTTGTCAGGCTTATCAAACAGAAAGAGATCGTTTTTCTAAGCATTGTCGGAATACTTTCCGTTGCGCTTATATACACGAAAAATTTAATTTCCTCTGTTCAGGTACTTTGCAGGGCTATAATTGCCGGATTTGAGGATCTTCTTCCTATATTCATCGGTATCTCGCTTATACTTGCGCTGGGCGGCGCAATAAAAAGCTCCGGCGCAATGTCCGCTGTGTTTACCGGAAACTCTTACCTCGGAATCGGACCGCGCCGTGCTTTTCTTCTGACAGGCGTGGTCATGATGCTTGTTTCGTTTGTGCTCTGGCCCTCACCGGCGGTCGCACTTATTGCAGCGTTTGTCATTCCGCTTTCGGCAAAAATGAAGCTCAACCCGCTTTATATCGCTTCAGCTATGAACATTTTCGGCCACGGCATCGCACTTTCTGGTGACTTCTTTATACAGGGTGTTCCAACGGTCGTTGCTGAGGGTGCAGGCTTCAAGACCGGCGATATACTTCCTTATCTTGTTCCTCTGTGGGCAATAATGGGCGTCACAACAGTAATTGCGGCAATGATACTGATGAAAAAGGACAGGCATATTGTTCCGGTCATGCCCGTACAAAACGAGCCGAAGCAGGAAAGCAGGGTTTCTCCGTTTAAGGGCAAGCTCATACTTATACTGATCTCGGTATGCTTTGCGGCTGATGTAGCTGCAATGCTTGTGTGGGACGTTTCCGGAGACGATGCAACCTTCTTTATCGCGGGAACTGCTCTGCTGCTCACCGGCGTGGTAAGCTTTATCACTTTTGACAAAAAGGAGGCTGAGGAGAAGATAACTGACTTCATTACAAGCGGTTTTTCTTCGGCTATGGAGATTTTCGCTCCGGCGCTCGTTATTATTGGATTCTTCTCGATTGGCAATCAGGGCTTCTCGGAATACATTCTCGGCGAAGGAGCTCCCGGAATGATTGGCGACTTTGTGAATGTTTTTGTTGACAACGTTAAGCTTCCGGAGTTCCTGCTGGCATTTTTCCAGACGGCTGTTGGCGTGATATACAGCATTGACGGATCGGGATTCGCGGGACTTACCGTCATCGGCGAGATAACAAGAGGTTATTCGCTCTCTGAAGAAAAGGTCAAGCTTCTCATTTCTCTCGGACAGATAGTTATAATCTGGGTTGGCGGAGGTACACTCATTCCCTGGAGCGTTGTACCGGTCGCCTCAGCCTGCGGAGTTGCTCCGCGGGAGCTCGTCAAGAAAAACCTGATCCCCGTAATATGCGGACTTGCAGCGGTCACTGTTGCGGCAAGCATCTGGCTCGTTATCCTGTGATGATATACATATTCGATGATATACAGGGATTTTCCTATGAGGAGGGTGAGAGGCTACTGCCGCTTCTGTCCGGGCAGAGGCGCGAGAAGTACGACCGTTACCGTTTCTATAAGGACAAGCGGTTGAGCGAGCTTGTCTATCTTCTGCTGAGGTACGGACTTCTCGCTGAGCGGGGAATAACCTCACCGCCGGAGCTTGTGACTGCTCCGGGAGGAAAACCTTCTGTTGCCGGTGAGAGCTTCGGGATTAGCCTTTCGCACTGCTCCGCCGGAGTGATGTGCAGCATCACTGAGGGAGCGTCAGGAGTCGATATACAGGAGACCGTCAGAAGCTTCAGGGATATCGCCGGAGCTGTGCTTACCGATGAGGAGCTTGCAGAGATCGAAACTCGGGAGGACAGCTGCGAACGGTTTACCGATATATGGACGAGGAAAGAGTGCTGCGGGAAGTATTCCGGTGAGGGGATAGCTTACCAGATGAACCGGACCTCGCTGCTTGGAGATAACGGAAAATGGCTTAGATTCGGGGGAAAGTTCATATTCACCGGCAGAGGTGAGGGCTACTCCTATTCTGTCTGTGCAGATTCGCCGCAGACGATCATCCGAGTGAGCTGCGAAAGCCTTATCATGGAAATGGACGAGTTGTTTATATACACATAAACAGGTCGCAATTTTTTATAATTAGTATACAATCTGTATGAAAAAATGTTTTCTTATGCTAACATATTGACAAATATGAGGAGAAATGGTATAATCTATTTTTGGTTAGCATCAGCTAATATGCAGCAGACAGTCATATAGCAAACGACAAGCACGTTGACGTTTGCTATAATTTTTGATTATCTGTTAGCTATATATAACGAAAGGATGATCTGTGTGAAATTATTCTGCATCGCCGGCGGTGTGGGAGCAAATATTTTTGTGACTATGGCTGCTTCTATGCCTGACAGTATTCAGGTGAAGGGGCTGGATATCCCGGCAGAAGCACCTGATATCAGAAGTATCTCCGAAAAGCTTGCCGCCGAGATCGCCGGGAGTGTTGAAGCGGGAGAGAGCTATGCTCTGTTCGGGTACTGCATTGGCGCAGTGACAGGCTATGAGACCGTGTGCAGGCTTGCCGAAAAGGAGCAGACTATGCCATGTATGCTTATTGTCAACGGAAGCGAACCGCCGGACAGCCAGAGGCTTGCCGGTCCTGAGGGTGCCGAGGCTGCGGAAAGTCCTGAGTTCCGTGCTATGCTCTCACAGTTCTTCAGCGATGAGCTCCTTGAAAATGCTGAGGATTGCCGCAGAAGATACCTTGAGATATATCTGAAACGCCTCAGGGATGGCGACACGTCAGATATCACCGCTGCGGAGGTTGCTGACGGTAGCGACGACGAATTCATCCTGGAACAGCTTATCGGGCTGGTCAACAGCTTTGCGCTCCGACTTGACAGCGACAGAAAAATGCTGAGAGAGTATATGTCCTCAGACCTCACGGGAACTACCATAAGCTGCCCGATAAAGGTCATGGCCGGTGAAAGCGACGATTTCGTTGACAAGAATGCGCTCGAAGGCTGGCAGCGCTTTACGACCGCATCAGCAAGCATTGTTCCGATATCCGGCGGCCACCATATGCTGATGAATGACACCGCAAATTTTGCCTCTGCTCTGGGGCATATCATCAATAGCTGAAATGAAGGTTTAAGTATGAATAATGATAAGATAAGACAGGTCACATATATTGATATACTCAATGAGATAACCCTGAAATTCGCCGGAAGAACGGCTGTTATCGACTCTGAGGGAAGTATCACCTACAGCGGGCTTGACAGACTGTCCTCAGCCTATGCGTACTATTTCACAAGCGAGGGCTTCGGCAGAGGAAGCAAGATTATGGTTCAGCTCGAAAATACCATACTCTTTGCAGCCTGCTATTTCGGAATGATAAAGGCAGGCATTATCCCCGTGCTTATATACCCGGCGTGCAGGGAGAAGGAGATTCGCTCCATTGCCGAGACCTCGGAGCCGGAGGGCTATGTCGCATTCAGCAGGAACAGAGGTGCCGACTTCAGGAGCGTCGCTGAGAAGGCTGTCGAGGGCATCAGCTCCGTGAGAAAAATCTACTTCGATGATGAGCTGAATGGGATCGACCTTACGGCTTATCCGGAAAGCTTTACCCCGGAGGTGCTTCCCGCCCCGGGAGATACGGCTGTTATCATCCTCTCAGGCGGTTCTACCGGCATCCCGAAGCTTATCGCCCGTACTCATGCCGACCATATCTTCACCGCTGTTGAAACTGCTGCTAAGTGCGGATTTGACGAGGATACAAGATTCCTTGTCTCAATGCCGGTCGAGCATAATTTCAGCCTGACAGGTCCGGGTCTCGTCGGAGCCCTCTGCTATGGCGGAGCTGCGGTCATGTGCCGGACAAATTCGGTTGCAGAGATCGTGAAGTGCATTATGGAGCATAAGGTCACTTCAACTGCGCTCGTGCCGTCGCTTGCGGTAGAGTGCATCGCCTATGCTGAGAAAATGGGCTTCGGCGATGCCTTTGCAAGCATGAAGCTTGTACAGCTCGGCGGTGCTGTTTGTACTCCGGATATCATAAGGACGGTCAGCGATAAAATGGGCTGCCGCATACAGCAGATATATGGTATGGGAGAGGGTATCGTCTTCTGCACATCCTATGATGATGATATGGACACAGTGCTGAATTATCAGGGCGAAAATATCAGCGCCTTTGACGATATAAGAATAGTCGATGCGGAAGGCAGGCAGCTCCCCGACGGCGAATTCGGCGAGCTTATCGGCAAGGGTCCGTGCATCATAAGCGGCTTTTATAATGCTCCCGAAATAAACAAGGTCAAGATCACTCCTGACGGCTTCTTCCGCACAGGCGACAGAGCAAGGCTCGTTGAAGGCAAATACCTCCAGGTTCAGGGAAGAATAGATGATGTTATCAACAAAGGCGGCGAGAAGATATCTCCTGCTGAGGTCGAGTCAATGCTGAATTCCTGCACAGGCGTTACGGAGTCTACTGTATTTGCAGTGAGCAGCAGTACGGTCGGAGAAAAGATCGCGGCTGTTGTAGTTACTGCTGACGGCACAGGCTCGCAGGTGCAGATCAGGCGCGAGCTCGCAGCAGCAGGCGCAGCTTCGTACAAGATACCGGATATCATCTGCTTCATGGCTGAACTGCCGACTACTCTTGCAGGAAAAATAGACAAGAATGCTATCAGAAAGGCTGTTCTTGATTCTCTGAGCGAGACAGTAAGCATAAGTGAGGATGAGCCCGATAAGAGCGATAAGCGTGCAGTTGTGAGATTTGTTATAAGAAAGCTGCTCGGCATAGATGACAGCTTCGATGACAGTGCGACATTCCTTGAGCTCGGCGGACAGTCGGTGCTCATGGGCAATCTCCAGAATGAGCTGTTTGAGCGTTTCAGCGTTATGCTGCCCTTTGACAAGCTGTTCGCGGAGGGCTCGGTGAACGGCATCTGCAATATGCTCGAGACCGAAAGAAGAAACGTTGTGACCGGACGCGGAGATGTGGAATTTTCGCTCTCTCCCGACAAGCGCTTCGAGACCTTCCCCATAACTGACCTCCAGACTGCCTATCTCATCGGCGGACGCTCCGACACTCTGCTCGGCGGAAATCCCACAAGGGGCTATTCGGAAATAATCTGCAAGGATTACGATAACGAGCGTATGGAAGCTGCGATAAACAGGCTTTTTGCCGCACATGACATCTTCCGTTTGAGAATATTCAGCGACGGAACACAGAGAGTCGAAAGAGAAATGGAGCACTACAGCCTTCCCTTCGAGGATATTTCATCCATGAGCGAAAAGGAGCAGGAGGCCTATATGCTCGAAAAGCGCGATAGGATCTTCAATACCCTTTTCGATACCGAGAAGCTTCCGCTTGTGAGATTCTGCGCTACTAAGCTCTCCGATGAAAAAACTGTCCTCCATTTCAGCCACGACGGCAAGATAATCGACGGCTGGAGCCATGAGAATGTCATACACGAGCTTGATGTACTCTATTCCTTCCCAGAAAGAGAGTACAAGGCTCCGGAGATACAGTTCCTTGATTATGTGAATTACCTTGAAGCGGTTAAAAAGACCGACAAGTACAAGGCTGATATGGACTACTGGATGAAAAAGGCTGACAGCGGCCATACAAGCCCCTCGCTCCCGCTGATGTGCGACCCCTCACAGATAAAGGACGTCAGCACTCGCCAGGTCGTAAGGTACATAAGTCAGGAAACATGGGAGAAGGTCAGGAGCTTTGCGGCTAAAAGCGGCTTTACTCCGTTCGCGCTTATCTTCACAGCCTTCGGAAAGGCTATATCAAAGTACAGCTCAAGCAAGGACTTCCTCATGAATATGCCGGCGTCTGTAAGACCTGCTATCCATCCGGAGATCGACGAGCTCATCGGAGAGTGCTCCAACTTCTACATATTCGACTTTGAAAACAAAAACGGCTGCTCTATCGCTGATACCGCACGCGATAACCAGAAGCAGATCGCTGAGATAATGCAGCACGACTACTTCATGGGTACGGATTTCATCCGCGAAATGCAGAAACGCGACGGCGGAAGCATCGTTGCACCTATCGTTTTCACAAGCATCATCGACACTCCCGACAGAGAGAGCATCTCACTCAGAAAAGTCTATACAAAGACCCATACCAGCCAGATCTGGATAGACGCTATCGCTATGAAGAACAACGGCGGCATCATGCTCATAATGGACTGCGTAAGAGAGCTCCTCAGCAGCGATGTGACTGAGGCGATCGGCGATACCTTCGTAAGGCTTCTCGAGCTTGCAGCAGATCAGCCGGAATTCTGGAACGAGTCATCCGTTGCTCCGATGCTTTCAGGAGAGCTTGCAGTAACAGTACCCTGCACTGCTGAGGGTATGGGGCAAAATGGAAGTATCCCTGCGATGATGAAGGATGTTCTCACTAAATTCTCCGACCGGCTCGCGGTAGCTGATTCAGCAGGCGAGCTCACCTACAGGGAGCTGTTCCGGAAGGCAAATTGTCTCGCAAAGACTGTCAGAGATGCTGCCGGTGCGGAGAGCGGCTTCCGGTTCGGAGTATTTGCGGACAAGGGCAGACTTCAGGCAATTGCGGCAGCAGCCTCGGTGATACTCGGCTGCCCGTTCCTGCCGCTCGATATAACCTATTCCGCCGAGCAGGTAGAATATACCGCAGGCTGCGCCGGACTTGCGGTTATCGTTGCGGAGGGCGGACTCGCCGGAAGGCTCACTGACGTTCAGGGATGCAGGGTCATCAATGCTGACGATACCGATTATTCCTATGACGGCGAGATTAGCTTTGCTGAGGCGAAGGATGACGATATTTCCTTTATCATCAACACCTCCGGAACTACCGGCAGACCCAAGAGCGTTGCCGTTACCCACAGGGGACTTGTGAACTGCCTGCTTCAGTCGATAGATGAATTCGGCATAAATGAGAACGACAGGTTCATCGCTGTGACGAATTACTGCCACGATATGGCGATGTACGATATCTTCGGAGCCTTCACGGCAGGCGCGGCTATGATAATCCCTGACGCCCGGAGACAGAAGGAGCCGGAGCACTGGTGCGAGCTTATTGAGAAATACGGAGTGACGTTCTGGAATTCCGTGCCGGCTTTCCCGGAAATGCTTCTCGATTCAGAGCCTGAGGATGCCGAAAGACGTCTTTCAAGCGTAAGGCTCATGGTGAACGGCGGCGATGTTCTGCAGGTTTCCCTCGCAAGAAGGATAAAGAAAAACTTCGTGAACGCCCGTCACTATAACGTCGGAGGTCCCTCGGAGACAACTATCTGGAGCATCTGGCACCCCGTTGATGACAGCGACCTCAGCAGTACGTTCATTCCCTACGGAAAACCGATAAACAGCGGAATACAATACTATATCCTCAGCGACAGCGGAAGCCTCTGCCCTGCCGGAGTTGAGGGCACAATGTACATCGGAGGAGTGAGCCTTGCACTTGGCTATCTTGGACTTGACGAGGAAACTGAAAGGAAGTTCGTCCGCTTTAACGGAAAACGTGTCTACAATACCGGCGACAGAGGCTATTATCTCAGCGACGGTTCGATAAAATTCGTCGGAAGACAGGACAATCAGGTGAAGATCAACGGCAAGCGCATCGAGCTCGACGGCATTGCGGAGACACTTTGCGGACTTGACAGTGTACAGACCGGTACTGCTGTTCTTGACAGGGAAAGAAATACTATCGTTGCGTTCTATATCGCCGATGAGGAACTTTCTGCGGAGGAAATGAAAAGGGAAATGGCAAAGATCCTGCCGGATTATATGATACCCTCCGCGTTCATCAGACTTGATGAGATGCCGCTTACCAAAAACGGAAAGGTCGATATCCCGTCACTTGAAAGAAAGTGCTCTGAGCGTGAGGAGACTATCGCTGCTGCACCCGCGGAGCAGTCCTCCGATCCCGTCATCACAGAGCTCTCTGAGCTTCTGTGCACTCTCCTGAAGCAGAAGGATATAAGCATTTCCCGGAGCTTCTTCGAGATGGGCGGAAATTCGATATATGCTATCCGCCTTATAGCAGCTATCAGGAAAAAATGGGGAGTTACTCTTTCGGTATACGATATAATGAACAATCCTTATGTCAGTGAATGGGCAGGATTGATAAAGACTAAAGCTTGAATTCTGAGGTGTGATGTGAAATGAGTATTTTATCTGTAAAAGGGCTTAAAAAAAGCTATAAGAAGAACCCGGCAGTCGAGGATGTGAGCTTCGAGGTAGAAGCCGGCGATATTTATGGTATTCTCGGTCCGAACGGTGCGGGAAAAAGTACGACTATCAATATGATAGTCGGATTCCTTGCCCCGGACGCCGGCAGCATTTCCTTTGAGGGAGGCTCGCCGGTGAAGTCGTGGAAAAAGAACATCGGATATATCCCGCAGGAGCTCGCCATTTATGACGACCTTACCGCTGAGGAGAACGTGAGCTTCTTCTGCTCGCTCTACGGCTACAAAGGCAGCGAGCTCAGGGACCGTACCCACAGCGCTCTGGAGTTTACGGGGCTTGAAAATACCGGAAAGAAAAAGGCCTCAGAATTCTCCGGAGGTATGAAGCGCAGGCTCAATATCGCAGCCGCTATCGCTCATACTCCCAAGCTCATAATTATGGATGAGCCGACCGTCGGCATAGACCCGCAGTCCAGAAATCACATCCTCGAAAGCGTGAAGAAGCTCAACCAGAACGGTTCTACTGTCCTCTTTACCACCCACTACATGGAGGAGGTCGAGGAGATATGCAGCAAGATAATCATCATCGACCACGGCAAGGTCGTTACCAACGGTACAAAGGACGAGGTCAAGTCAGTATTCTCCACATCGCGCAAGATAACCTTCACTGCTGACAGCGATATCGACTCAGGTGTCATTTGCCCTGCTGTCCTCACTGTTGAAGGTGTGAAGGAGTGTGAGGCGGAAGGCAGCAAGCTCATCTGCACCTGCTCGAAGGACAAGAACGTAATAGGCGATATCCTCGGCGTGTTCGCAAGAGCCGGCATTTACGTCATTGATGTAAACAGCGAGTCACCCTCGCTGGAAGATGTGTTCCTCTCTGTGACAGGAAAGGAGCTGAGGGACTGATGCTGGTCATGATGAAAAAGGAGCTCAGGCTCTTTGTTAAAAATAAGGTCAACCTCGCATTCGTCGTGATAGTGCCTATCGTGGTAGTCCTTATTTTCAGCGCCCTTATGGATAATTATATCGGCAACAATACCAATACCGAGGAGCTCGGCGGAAAGGTAGTCTGCGTGGTCAACAAGGCGCAGGAGGACAGCTCCTTCCTTGCGGATTTCAGGAGCTTCGCCGAGACTTCATCAAGGGACCTCGGCATTGTCTATGAGGAGCACAGCGACTACGATGAGGCTGTGAAAATGACCGACAAGCAGGACGCGATCGCGGTCGTTACCGTTGAAGACGACGGTATCAGTCTTTACAGAACTGCCTTCAACAGAACGGATTCCGCCGAGCTTTTCAGAGCCGTTCTGGAGGAGGGCCTCGGCAACGATACTGACAAGGCGCCCGCTGCTCAGGAAATAAGCATCGGTATGCCTTCGCTCAACGCTTCCGCTTACTACACCTTCGTCGAGCTCGGCTTCATGATAATCTATATCGCGGTAATGGTCGCACATTCGGTATACAACGAGCGTTCAAGCAGGACTATAAACAGGATATACCTCTCAAAGTCGGGTATACTCACGCTTCTTGCGAACAAATTCTTCATCGCAATGGTAATGACGGTTATCCAGATAGCTGTTGTTTACCTGTTCTCGACTCTCGTGCTTGACGTTGACTGGGGAGAAAAGCTGCTGATGATGATAGTCGTGTACCTCTGCCTCGGGATATTTGCAGGCTAGCTCGGCATCTCAGCCGCCATGACGCTGAAAAAGCGCACATCCGTTGACAATCTGCTGCTGTATGTGGCTATACTCTGCGGATATATGGGCGGTGCATTTACGCCGGTATCAGTGCTTGAATCAAAGAAGGTCATCGGCACGCTTATAAAGATCGACCCCCTATACTGGGCAAGCAAGGCTGTTATGGCTCTCAGCAGCGGAAAATACAACTCGGATGTTACAACATCTATCGTGTTCTCTCTGTCAGCAGCAGCGCTATTCTCGGTGCTGGCAGCAGTGAAGTATAAGAAAAACAGCAGCAAGGAGGGTAATCTATGCGCTCAGTTATAAAGAATTCGTGGCTGGTCTTCAAGCGTAACAAGGATTATTTCGCTGTAATTATAGTTGCGCCGATCATCATGCTCATCATTGCGACTATATTCATCGCCTTCGATTCAAAGTCAACGGTCGCCTATGTCAAGACCGGCAGCAGCGCTCTCGATTCAGCCGTTGAGGAGACCTTCTCACACAGCGCTGCATTCAGCTATAAGGTCATTGATGAGGACAAGATCTCCTCTGAGCTCGTTTCAGGCAACGCTGATGTCGTCATTGCTGACGGTGGGGGCGGCCTTGTTATGTACACCGCAAAGGAGGACACTGACTTCCAGAGAGCTGTTTCGCTCATGATAAAGAAGGCTGAACTCCGCGCAGAGGGCAGAGACAAGGATGTTGACGTAAGCGTGAACAAGGCACCATTCAGGACTGCACCTATAACGAACTCGCTGGGCATGACGCTTTTCAAGATCATAACCGGCGGTGCGCTTCTGACTATCATACTCCTTGAAAACAGGTACAGGGGAATAAGCCAGAGGATTCTTCTCAGCGGCATACCGGTCTCGCAGTACCTCACGGGAATGAGCGTGGTATTCTTCGCAAGCTCGATCGTATCCTCGCTGGTATACTTCCTTGCGGCAGAGATAGGAAGGCTCGATATGGGGCTTCCCAACGACCTGCTGATAATACCCGTTCTCATCACATCAAATATTTTCGCGGTAAGTCTGGGACTTTTCCTGGGTGCATTCAGGATAAAGCCCGACCAGTCGATACTCATTTCATCCGGCGTTATCATGCTCATGGCTATCGTTTCAGGCGGTATCCTTCCGTATGACAAGATGCCGTCAGTTTTAAGGCATATCGCCGATTTCATGCCGCTCAGATGGATGCTCAGGGCTCTTGAGATAATGCAGCGCGGCGGAAGCTTTGCAAGTGCGGCTGTATACCTGCTCTACACCGTGATATTCTGCGCGGTCCTGTACATCATCGGAGTTATCGGAGTAAAAAAGCTTGAACACGCCTGAGCTTTGAATGGAGAATTAGAATGAATAAAAAAGATGCTATCTTCAAAAATGATGACATATGTATCATAGGTATGGCGGGGGAGTTCCCGAAAGCCGGGAATATCGCTGAATACTGGCAGAACCTTGTGGACGGCAGATGCTGTATCACAAGAAACAGGGAACTCGATTCCGGCAGCTTTGTCTCTGCCTTCGGTGTCCTTGACGGGCTTTACAGGTTCGACAGCGAATTCTTCGGGATAAGCGATTTCGACGCCGAAAAAATGGACGTCCAGCAGAGAAAGCTCATCGAGAACGTTTACCTTGCCCTTGAAAATGCAGGGTACGCCGACAGAAAAAAGGACAGCTCCGTAACAGGTATTATCTGCTCCGCCCACGCTGCACATTATGTTTGGGAGGACTACTACATCAACCGCTCCTACGAAAAGGAAAGAGGCTCGATGACAGGTATGTACAACGGCAGCGCCTTCGCCTCGAGGATAGCGTATCTCCTGAACCTTACCGGACCATCTCTCACGGTGGACTGCGCCTGCGCTTCCTCGGGAGTTGATATAGAGGTCGCCTCAGCCTGCCTCAGAGCGGGCGAGTGCAGACAGTGCGTGGTCGCAGCAGCAAGCGTTCTTCCCTCGCAGCAGGGCTATTATAAGGCTGAAAATGCGCTTTCTGCCGACGGCTGCGTAAGACCCTTCGACAAAAACGGCACCGGCTTTGTGCCGGGAAGCGCTGCGGCTGCCGTTGTACTGAAAAGGTACGCAGATGCTGTTGAGGATAATGATGAGATACTTGCCGTGATAAAGGGCTCGTATGTCTGCAACGACGGCTCACGCAAGGTAGGCTTTGCCGCACCGAGCGTGCAGGGTGAGTATGAGGCGGTTTCAAATGCTATGAAAAAAGCAGGAGCTGCTCCCGGGGATATCGGCTATGTTGAGTGTCACGGCACAGCTACTCCCCTGGGTGACGCTATCGAGATAACGGCCCTGAAAAAGGTATTCAAGGGCAGGGAGGGCAAGTGCGGCATCGGCTCGGTCAAGTCAAATATCGGCCATACCGACACAGTCTCAGGTCTTTCAGGTATCATCAAGGTGATATGCAGCTTCCGCAGCGGCATCATCCCGCGCTCTATAGGCTGCGATGAGGAGAATGAGGAGATAAAGCCGAAGTCCCCTGTTTTCGTCGTGAAAGAAAATATAATGTGGGACAAGGAAAGCGTAAAGCTTGCCCTTGTGAATTCCTTCGGCGTCGGCGGTATAAACGCAAGCATTGTCCTCCAGGAGCCGCCGGAGAGAGCTTCCGTCAGCAGCAGCTCAGTCTATGATATAATCCCGCTGAGCGCGAAGAATGAGGCTTCTCTGAAGGCTCAGATGAGCGCTCTGAAAAGCTCCTGCACCGACACAGGTGCGGCAGCGTGGACATTCAGGTATGACCGTCCGCATTTCAATAATCGCACATACCTTGTTAACGATAACGGCTCGCTTAAAGACGGCTGGGGCGGCATAAGAGAGGCTGTTCCGGCAAGGAAAAACAAGCTCCTGTTCATCTTTCCCGGCGGCGGCAGTCAGTTCACTTCAATGGGCAGGGAGCTCTATGCGGGCGACCGGCTCTTTCGTGAAAAGGCAGATATCTGTATGGAGGTCATGCAGAGGACTGCCGGCATAGACCTTCGTTCATACATAACAGGTGCCCGGGAAACCGACAGCTTCTCGATAGCAGAGGGCTTGTGCCTGATATTCATGTTCAGCTATGCAGCCGCGTCGGAGCTTATCTCGCTTGGCGCAAAGCCGGATTATCTCCTCGGTGAGAGCTTCGGCGAATACGCTGCTGCCTGCATTTCCGGAGTGCTTACCCTTGAGGACGCTGTAAGGCTCATCGCTGCAAGAGGCGAACTCCTTGAAAAAACTGAGCCGGGCGCAATGCTGGGCATATCGGCGGAGCGCGGAGCTGTTGAAAGGCTGATAGCCGGCACAGGCGCAGAGATATCCGCCGTAAACTTCATCAACAGGATTACCGTTTCCGGCACTGCGGAGGACGTTGAGCTTGTCAGGAAAAGAGCTGAGGAGGAAAATATCTACGTCAGCGTGCTGCCGGTATCAAGAGCTGGTCACAGCAGTCTCCTGAACGGTATACTCGGGGATTTTGAAAAGGCTGCAAATGATGTCAGCTTCGGAAAAATGGCTGTACCCGTCATTTCCTCATGCGAGGGCGGATTCGTCGCTGAGGAGCGCATTGCAAGCGCCGGCTTCTGGGTGAAGAACCTGAGCGGCACCTCGGAATTCTACAGCGCTGTATCGGCAGTTTCCGATATTGAAAACCTTGTCATCATAGAGGTCGGGACAGGTACTCAGCTTTCGTCCTTCGCAAGCAAGATACTCAACGCAAATACCACAAAGCGCGTGATCGCTCTCGTCAGTGAAAGCTCTGTTCCGGAGCGCCTTCAGTTCAACTGTGCGCTCGGAGAGCTGTGGGCGTGCGGAGCTGATATTGACTGGGACAGGCTTTATGCTGACCGCGCCGCTGTGCCGGACAGATCGTCTGTACCCGGCTACTGCTTCGGAGGAAGGGAGTTCCGCCATGAGCTAAGGGCTCCGGAAGCCGGCTCGTCCGGCGGAAGCATCGCTGTATTCGGCGGACTCGGGGACAGCAATTTTGAAAAGTCGCGCTATATCGTGACCTCGGGCTGTGAAAGGACAGTTTTCGTTGAGCCGCGCAGCAGCGCTTACCTGACAAGTACGGGAGCTGACAGGCTCTTTGCAGAAAAGGACAGCCTTCTTTCCGCTATAACTCAGAAGTATTTCGCATCGGGAGACATCACTCCGCTCAACGATATCCCCGGCTACAAGGAGCTTGCGGACAAGCTGTGTGCAGCCTGCATAATGGATCATTTCAGGTTGTGTCCGGACTTCGATGAGAACGGTGTATATACATCGGACAAGCTTATCGCAATGCTCGGAGTTGTACCCGTACACCATCCGTTCATAAGATTCTTCATCCGGTTTATGTGTGACTACGGCTATGCCTCGGATGACTGCGGCCTTGTGACTTTCACAGAGAGAGCAAAGGCGCTTCCGGACAAGAGGACTGTGCTGGAGGAGTGTCACAACAGGCTCGGTGAGTATACAAAATATATGGATTTCTGCGTCCGTGTTTCTGACAGCTATGACGACGCATTCAGGGGAAAGATCGACTCAGGTTCGGTCCTTTATCCCGGCGGCAGCATGGACACTGTCATTGAGCTGCACAAGAGAATGGAGTCAACGACCTTCAACCGCCGCTGTATCGAAGCTCTTGCCGAGATAGTAAGAAAGGCGGCGGAGGGTTCAGACCGTCCGCTCAGGATACTCGAGGTCGGCGGCGGTACCGGTGAACTCACCGATCCGGTTCTCGGAGCACTGGAGGGGCTGGAGATCTCCTACTGCTTCACCGATATTGGTAATTCATTTGTCGCAGCAAGAAACAAGCTCGACAGTGAGCAGGGAAGAAGCTTTGTCAGCCACAGAGTGCTGGATATCTCGTCATCGCCTTCAAAGCAGGGCTTTGCAGAGAGCTCGTTCGATATCATAATATGTCTTGACGTTGTTCAGGCAACCGCCGATATCCGCCGTACACTGGGAAATATTGCCTATCTTCTGGCTGACGGAGGAATGTTCGGAATGGCGCAGACCTGCGGCGGAAACGACGTCACAAATATGATATTCGGATTCGCGCCGGGCTGGTGGAACTATGAGAACGACCCGGAGCGTGACCGTATAACCATGTCCGAGGACAAGTGGCGGGCTGCAATGACTGCTTCCGGATTCCGGGACGTGATGTCTTTCCCGGAGAATATGAGCTCCGACTGCTATGTATTTGCAATGAGGGCTCCGGAGGAATGCAAGCCCGGTGAGCACAAGCTCTGCATAAGCGAATATGAGAGAAATTACAGAAGACTTTCAGCGCTTAGCGACGGCGTTTCACTTACATTTGCAGACATTTCCTCGGCTGAGGAGGCTGAGGCTCTGGCGGGGTCGCTTGAATGTGCCTGCGTGATAAGTGACAGGAGAATTCTCAGTTCAGATACGGTGAGCAGCAGCGAGCCCGGAGATGAGGGCGATGACGAAAAGCTCACCGCCATAGTCAAGGATATACTGGGAGTTGAAAGGGTGTCCTTTAACGATAGACTGGCGGATATCGGCTTTGATTCGCTTTCGGGACTGATACTCTGTTCACGGCTGAAGGAGAGCTTCGGGGTGGAGCTTGGATTGAATGACCTTTCAGGCTGCGACAGGATAAGCGACATAATGGAGCTTGTTTCCGGCTCGGACAGCATTGAGATGCCTGCCGTAAGCACTGAGCCTGAATCATCGGCGCCTTCAAAGAATATTGATGATCTGATTTCAGACATGGGATTATGAGTTTCGGAGGAGCAATGGATAGGATCTTAATTTCGGATAACGGAACAATTCATACATATGCTGAGCTTGCGGGAGCTGCGCGGAGTATCGCGGGACTGATAGGAGAGGTCTCAGCCGGAGCGCTGATCGCTGTTGAGGCAGGCAGCAGGCTGAACAGGCTGGCTGCTGTTTACGGAGCGTGGAGCAGAAATTGTGTGCCGCTCCTGCTCGACAGCAGCACCCCGGAGGCTTACCGGGAAATGATACTGGATGACATCGGAGGCGTGGCAGCAAGAGTTGATGATGCGCTTCTCAGCAAGCTGGAAGGCAGCGCCGCAGCAGGCGTTCCGGATGATGAAATACTGCGTATCACAGGCAGCATCGCCTGCCCTGCCGTTAAGGACGGAGGCTTCGTTCTCTGCACTCTCACAGCCGGCGCACTGGAGGAACGCTTCCGCTTCTGCAAGGATGTGCTGGGAATATCCTTCGGGCAGACATTTTTCCCGGAAAAACCGCTCTGGCTGGAGGTTTTCACCGTCATGGACGGCGGAACGTTCTGCGGCGGAGCTCAGGCTGACTGTACTTGCCTTGCTGCTCCGGCGGGAAGGTGTATCGGGCTCCTTGAGGGCAGCGGGTGCAGGCCGGAGAGCGTTCTTACCTATGGCTGTCAGCCTGTGGAGGGACTTCATGCTTACTTTAAAAAAGCCGGCATAAAGCACTACAATATCTTCGATATGCCGTACTTCCGCTTCTTTTCATCCGGCGAGGGCATGGAGGCAAGACCTGCTGCATTTGTCAGAGCCTATGCGGTAAGCAGCTCCGGAGCTGTTCAGCCTGCCGGGATGAACGGAAGACTGTACGTTGTTACGGAGGACGGAGATAAGGCTGTATGCACTGCGGACGGCGGATTCAAGGCTGCTGACACCGGATTTACTGCGCGCAGGCTTAAAAAGGGCTCGTTCGGGATAAGCGGAGCTTCCGGCTTCGCGGTGTCCTCGGAGGGGGAGACAGTTTCCGGAGAGCTTGCCAGGAGAGTGCTCGAAGGCTCGGGGCTGACTGAGAAAATGACGGTAGAAGAAAGCGGCGGAAGGGTCGATATCTTCTGCCGGACAAACGCTCCGCTCCGTGAGATATACAGGGTGCTCGGAGAAGGACTTCCGGTAGAGTACCAGAGCGTGCGCGTATATAAGACCATGAACACTAAGCTGAGGGAGCTTCTCTTTACCTTTGCGGATTCCTCGGAGCTTGAAAGGCAGCTGAGTGCTGCGTCCGGCTCGGATGTGAAGTGCGAGCCTGTTCCCGATGAGCCGGGAGCAATGTTCATCTCGTGCGGCGGGGATATCTCAGCCTGTGACGCTTTTCTCTCAGCGGACGGAAGGGTCAGGACGGCAAGATTTCTTCTCCCGGACGGCAGCATTACTGTGAAGGAATACGGCTCAGCCGACGAAAGGCTCGTGGAGGTAACGGAGCTTTTCAGCATGGCAAGCGGAAAGACGGACTATCTTCCGGACGACGATTTCTTTGATGCCGGAGGCGATTCGATAGCATTTATCCAGCTCGTTACTCTGATACAGGAGAAGCTCGGCGCAGTCGATGTGAACAGGCTCTATGTCATGCCTACGCCGCGGAGCTGCGTAAGCCTGCTGAGCGGTGATGAGGTCAGCACAGCGGCTTCAACTGCGGGAAAGGAGCAGCTTCTTGCGGATATCGTTCCGGATAAGCTGAGCGTTCCTGAGAGAGTATCTGAGGAGCAGGGGATTTTCCTTACAAATGCCTGGAGCTTCGCGGGGACTTTTATACTCTCAAAGCTTCTCAGCTCGTTCAGCGGAAAAATATTCTGCCTCACCTCCGGAAATGGCCATGACAGCATAAGGCAAGCGCTTGAACGCTGCGGCATCCCGGAGGTGCCGGGCGAAGGCAGGGTGATACTGCTCTCCGGAGACCCCGGCAGGGAACGCTTCGGACTAAGTTCCGCTGACTATGAAAAAGTGGCAGAGCATACAGGTGTCATCATCCATAACTGTTCAAGGGCGGATATGCTTGCCTCCTATGATTCGCTCAGGGAGCTGAATATCGGCTCAGTCAGGGAGACCCTGAGGCTTGCCGCGGAAAAAAGCCGCAAGCGTGTGATATACATTTCGGCTATGGGTGTGTTTGAGGAGTTCATGAAAAGCGGCAGACGAGCCGATGAGCGTACCGATCTTTCAGACTATCCGCCCTCTGTCTATGCCTACAACCAGACGATGTGGGCTGCCGAGAGGCTTGCGGAGCAGTCGCGTGAGCAGGGTATCAGAACGGATATATTCCGCATAACCACCCTCTGCGGCGATTCTGAAAGGGGAGTTTGGCGCTCGGATGAGCTTATAAAGCACCTTTGCAGGATATGTATCGGTATCGGGGCGTACTCTGACTTTTCAGTGAGGACACGGCTGATACCTGTTGACAGGGCTGCTGCTGCGGTCGCGGCAGCAGCTATGGACGTTCAGAGAATTGAAGGGATGACCTTCCACATTCTCGGCGACAGAGCCATTGAGGTAAGCGAGCTGCTCCGATGGATCGCAGAGGACGGCAAAGCTTTCGAACACCTCAGCTTTGAGGAATGGCTTTCAAGAGCCGAGAGCTTCACCAAAAGCTCCGGTGAGCCTGAGCTGATGGCAGTAATGGGAATTCTCAGCTCCGGAAAAAGCAACGTCTACAGCGAGATAACCTCGTTGATAGATTCACAGAAAACGACGGATTATTTCAGCGCCCGCAGCACGTTCCTCGGCTCCCCGGACAGGGAGGAGTTTCTCAGGAGCACACGGTATATTGCGCTGAAGGATAGGATATGAGCTATGAAACAAGCAGAACTTATAAAAAAGCTGAAGAGCGTACCTGCTGAGCGTACTGACGAGCTCATCAGGAAGCTCACTGAGAACGGCAGCGAATACAATGTCTTCCCGCTTTCGGCTGAACAGCGGAGAATGGCGTTCCTCCAGAATTACACGGAGTACGGCAGATATTCCTACATCTGCCCCTATGAGATACAGGTGGACACTGAGGAAAAGCTGAAAAAGGCTGAGGAGGCTATGAACGGCATAATTGCCGGATATGTGAGCCTCAGGACGCTGTATTTCAGCATCGGCGGAAGATTCTTCCAGACTGTATGCCCCGCAGAGGAGTGCATGACAGATACTTCCTGCGAGGACCTTTCTGAGGTGTACAGCAAGGATCCGGACGGGTATGCGGCTCTCATAAAGGAAAGGACAATGATACCCTTCGACCTTGAGCAGGAGATACCGGTAAGGTGCTTCTCAGTGAAAAAGGCGGAGGACAAATACTCCCTATACGTCGTGATGCACCACATCTGCCACGATGCCTGGTCGATAGGACTTCTCATGAAGAGTATGCAGAATTACTTCAACACAGGCAAGGTCCTGCCGGAGGCGAAGTCCTACATAGACTATGTGAAATGGCACGAGACTGACGAGTGCAGGGCAATGCTCGCAAAGCAGCTCGGCTTCTGGAGGGAGACACTGAAGGGGCATGAGAACAGTCTCCTCGGACTTAAGACCAAGCCGCTTGCTGCGGATGAGGAACAGATGTTCTTCAGGTCTGTCATGCTTGATGCCGATACTGATGCCCGGATATCCGCCCTTCTGAGGGAATGGAACGGTACGCCCTTCAATTTCTTCCTTGCAGTGTTTTTCGCGGTGCTGACAGGGTTCTTTGGCAGGGATGACATAAACGTTGGTACAGTCACCCTTAACAGGAACGACCCGCGCTTCCTGAGCACGTTCGGTTTTTTCGTGAACACTATCGTGATAAACTGCCAGAGAAAGGGGAATATGAGCTTCCGGGAGCATTTCAGCTTCGTTTCCGAAAGGTCGATGGCTGCCCTGAATAATCAGGACATCTCCTTCGAGACAGTCGTTGATGATATATGCACTGACAGAGACAAGAATATGCAGCCGCTTTTTGACGTGATGTACTCCTTTTACGGAAGGAACCTCGTCGGCGGAGAGGCTGCAAAGGGCTATGATTTCGGATTCACTAACCTTCCGCAGGGAAGCTCCTCGCAGTACGACATCTTCATCAAGACCGAACAGTACAGGGAAAATACCCAGATCGCTTTCCTGTTCAACAAGGACAAGCTCCCCGAAGAATGGGCTGAACGCTTTGCGGAGGAATACAGCAGGGTGCTTTTCAGGATAATCGACGACCCTTCTCTTACGCTCGATGAGCTGAACGACAGGAGTATCGCCGAAAGCTTCCGCGAAGCCGAAAATTCCGCTGCCGACAGCGCTTCATCCGAAGCTGAGACCGTCACAGGCACCGTCAGGGACAGTATCAACGAGAGGATCGTCACCATCGTTGAGGAGGTACTTGATACAAAGTGCAGCAGTGAGGAGGAGAGTTTCTTCCAGATAGGCTGCAATTCCATGAACAGTATAATCATGCTTGAAAGAATAAACAGCGAGTTCGGGATCGAGCTGAACATCTCAGAGCTGTTCAGGTATTCGTCAGTCGCAATGCTTGCCGGCTATATCCGAAAGCTCACAAAGGCCGGTCAGGATGAGGAAGGCGGACTATTCTTAGGCGAATTTTAGGAGGAATCTATGGGAACAAAGGATATTGCCATTATCGGGATGAGCTGCCGCATACCGGGTGCCGACGGTATCGGGGAATTTGAAGACGTTTTCCGCACACGCAGATGCGTAATAACCGATATCCCGAAGGCGAGAGCTGAGCTCGTCGGCGGCGCCGGGGAGAAGTATATGAAGTTCGGTTATCTTGAAAATATCGAGATGTTCGACAATGAATTCTTCGGCATGACGGGCTTTGAGGCGATGAGCACCGACCCTCAGCAGAGGATAATGCTCCAGCTTGCACAGGAGCTCTTTGATGATGCAGGCTATACCCGCAAAGGCCTTGAAGGAAGCAATGTTTCGGTCAATATCGCTGCCTCGGACGACGATTACAAGTACCTCATCGACGGACTTTCGGCGGTCTCGTTCATTGGCGTTATGCCGGCATTCATTGCCGGAAGGATATCCGACCATTACGGTCTCAGAGGACCCTCGCAGGTGATAGATACGACCTGCTCGTCCTCGCTCATGGCTATACACAGCAGCTGTATGCAGCTTTTGTCCGGTGAGGCGGATATGTCTGTTGCCGGCGGGATACAGCTTTGCGTGTTCCCCATAAAGGCTTCGCAGGACGACGTTGTGGGTATTGCCTCCGGGGACGGTCTTACCAGAAGCTTTGATGCTGAGGCAAACGGCACCGGCGGCGGTGAGGGTGCAGGACTTGTACTTCTGAAAAGGCTCGATGACGCCGTGAGGGACAACGACCATATCTATGCAGTGATAAAGGGCAGCGCAGTCAACTCCGACGGCGGACGCGGAAGCAATATAAGCGCTCCGAGCTCAGAGGGACAGGCAGAGGTCATCAGAATGGCGCTGGAAAAGTCCGGAGTTTCTCCGGAGCAGATAGGCTATCTTGAAGCTCACGGAACTGCCACAAGGATCGGCGACCCTATCGAGGTAAGAGGCGTTTCTGACGCTTATTCAGGCTTCACGGACAGGAAGCAGTGGTGCGCTCTCGGAGCCGCTAAGAGCAATCTTGGACATACATCCATGGCAGCCGGAATTCTTGGGATGATAAAGAGCGTCTGCGCGGTGTACTACGGAAGAAAATACCCTATCTGCCATTTCAGCAAGCCGAATCCGCTCATTGATTTTGCATCCTCACCGCTCTATCCCTGCACCGTGACAGAGGATTGGGATGAAAGTCCGCGATTCTGTGCGATAAGCTCATTCGGACTGAGCGGTACGAATGTACACATGATAATAGGCAGCTATGAAAAGCCGGAGCAGAAGAAGTCTTCTGGAGCTGAGAGAGAGCTGCCGTTCCCGGTGAGCGCGATGGCGGAGGCCTCGCTCCGGGCGAATATCGCAAGGCTGCGTGACTATGTGGAAAAAAGCAGCGCTGACCTGGAGAATATTTCGTATACCCTGTGCTGCCGCAGAGACAGCTACAAATACAGAGCCTTTGCAGCGGCATCGACCCGTGAGGAGCTTCTCAGTAAGCTTTCGGAGCTTGAGAATGAGAAGCCTTCGCCTGCTGAGGGAAAGATAGCTGTTCTCATCTCCGGAGACAGCCTTGACGGTACACCGGAGGAGGTCGCAGGATATCTTGAAAAATGCGCTTCACTTTCTGAGGGACTGAAGCAGTGCAGCTCGGTTTTCCTTGCAAATTCAAGGGGAAACATTGCACTCAGGGTCATCGGCGGCTCTATCGCCCCGGAGCAGGGCGCTGCCGAGTGCATGAAGCTCACCGACCTTAAAAAGGTCAATGCCGAGGCGCTTGTCGATCACCTGAAAAAATACATCTGCGAGGGCTATGTCTTTGCTGAGCTTTTCGGTAAGGGCACCGTCGGCAGGATAACTGAGGAGCTTGGCGGAAGGGTCATAAGCCTCGGCGGATTGTCGGATACAGAGATCATCGGCACTCTCTGGAGGCTTGGCGCCGGACCTGAGCTGTACAGCGGGAGCAATGCCGCAGCAGTGACGCTTCCTCCTTACGCCTTTGACCTTCACAGGTACTGGCCGGAGGTAAAGAATATGACCGCATCGGCAGGACTTCCCGGAGGCAGCGAGGCTGAGGAGAGCGCAGGTTCAACAGTAAAGGAGACCGTCAGAGGCATCTGGGAGGAGCTGCTTTCAGACAGCAGCTTTGCTGATGATGATGATTTCTTCGAGATAAGCGGAAGCTCCCTCATGATAATGAGGATGATAAACCGTATCAAGAAGCTTTACGGCGTTGATCTGGAATTTGACGATATAGACGATAATTCGACCGTTGATGACCTCAGCGCACTGATAGAGAGCAGAATGGCTGCGGCTGAGGGCTCCGTCAGCAGCGGCGGCATAGTCCACGCTGTCAGGGAGAAGAACCCGCTGTCCCACGAGCAGAACAGCATGATATGTATATACGAGCGTGACAGGGATTCTGCGGCTTACAATATGACCTCATTCTTCCGCCTGAAAGGAAGCGTTGACACATCATATCTTGAAAAGGCGTTCCGCTGCGTGGTTGCGGGAAATGAGGTGCTCCACAGCATCTATGTCAAGGAGGACGGAGAATACTACAGCGTCCCGGCATCGGAGGAGCTTTTCAGCTTCAAGGTCGAGGATATGTCCGGAAAGACCGCTGATGAGGCGCTCGGATTCCTCCACAGGGAAGCGGCTGTGCCCTTTGTGCTTGAAAGTCAGCTCCCGATAAGATGCGCCGCAGCGGTAATATCCGCGAACGAGGCATATCTGCTTTTCCAGCTCCACCATATCGCCGGAGACAACTGGTCTGCGGAGCTGATAATCGGTCAGCTCTGCGAATACTACCGTCAGCTCCTTGAAAACGGCAGCATCACAAACGTTATCAGAGAGGAGTACACCTACTCCGATTACAGCGTTTGGCAGAAAGAGCTCATTGCCGGCGAGAGAGGCAGGAAAATGCTCGGCTTCTGGAAGGATTATCTTGCCTCGCCGCCTGAGCTGCCCGTGATACCCACGGACTTCCCGCGCAGCGGAGGAACAGCTCCCTCGGCAGGTACCTCAGCGGTGCTGTCCCCGGAGCTCACACAGAAGCTCCAGAGCTATATGACTGCAACAAGGTCGAGCCTCTATGCAGTTATGCTGGCAGCCTACAGTACACTTATACACAGGTATACCGCTATGGACGACCTCTGCATAGGCATTACCTCAGCCAACCGTCCCGGCAGGGAAGCCGAGCGTATAATCGGCTATTTCGCAAATACTCTCGTGCTCAGGAGCAGCTTCGGAAGCGGTGATTCCTTCAATGATATCGTCGAGAGGACGAAAAACGATATCAGCAGAGTTCTCTCTAATCAGGAGATACCATTTGATATGCTGGTATCCGAGCTCAATCCGCCCAGAAATTCGACCGGTACACCGTTCTTCAGCCACCTTTTCACCGAGCTTTTCAACAGCGATGCCTACAGCGTGCTCGATATCAATATGGAGCAGCTCCCGCCTGAGCGAGGGGATGCGAAATTCGATATCATGATGTCAGTGGGACAGTCAGCCGACGGAAGGGTCACCTGCGTGCTTGAATACAATGCGGGGCTTTATACAAAGGAAACTATGGACTGCTTCCTCGGAAATTATATGCAGCTTCTTGAGGCGATGCTTGACAACAGTCAGGCGGAGGCTGATATGATAGCATTCGGCGAGGATGAGGACGAGGCTGCGGACGACTATGAGTTCTGAGGTGAGCTATGGAGATAAACACAAGGTACATAAAGTATGCAAAGGATATAACTCCGGAGGGCTATAAGCTCATCTGCATTCCCTATGCGGGAGGAGGGGCGAGCTGCTATATACGCTGGCAGCAGCAGTTTGGGGGAGCGGTGCAGGTGCTTCCGATACAGCTTCCCGGGCATGAAACAAGGCTTTCTGAGCCTCCGCTTTACAGCTGCCGGCAGGCGGCAGAGGAGATAGCGGAGGCGGTCATGCCGTATATCGAGCACAGCCGTTTTGCGGTATTCGGTCACAGCATGGGCGGGATAATCGCTTATGAGACCGTGCTCCGGCTGCAGCAGGCAGGCCTTGAGCCGGATGTGCTGTTTGAATCCTCCACGAGCATCGAGGACTATTCCGGGCTTGTGCGTTCAAGGGAGCTGAGCGAGAAGGACTTTATGGAGAGGATCGCGATATACGGTGCAATAGATGCTGACAGCGAGATAATGCAGGTCCCCGAGTACCATGATATGATACTGCGGATACTGCGTGCGGATTTCAGCATCGTTGAGGACTACAAGTGGGACGGCACATTGATACGCTGCCCGATAGTTGCAATGTGCGGCACCGAGGACGGTTCGGAGACCATTGAGAATATGCACTCGTGGGAGAATTACACGGAGTCCGCGGCTGAATACAGGAGCTACCCCGGAGGCCATTTTTACCTGAGTGAGAACACAAGGCAGCTTTGCGGTGATATAAACAAGTATATACAAAAATACTATTGCAGCAGGCTCAGCTGCGTGAAATGAGTGTGGATATGGGCAGAAGTTATTTTGAATATACCTCCGTTTCGCCGAAGGAGCGGGTGCAGCTTTTCTGCTTTCACTATGCGGGAGGAAGCGCTCTGAGCTATGGCTGGCTGAGCGAATATCTGCCGGACTGGATCAGCATATTCCCCTATCAGCTTCCTGGCAGAGGAGGCAGGATCCATGACCGGTATCCGGAAAGCATAATTGAAGCCGCCCATGAGGCTTCGCTCGCCATAAAAAGCGAGCTCCGCTGCCCGTTCATCCTTATGGGACACAGCATGGGCGGGATGATAGCTGCGGTGACTGCCTCGGTTCTCGAAAGGGAACACGGCCTTATACCTGAGAGGCTTTTCCTCACGGCAGCTGTGCCGGATTTTGAAAAGAGCTCGAAGGCGAACGGTGTTCTTATGACAGGTCTGGACGATGAAGGATTCTGCCGGTGCCTGATAGAATTCGGGGCGATAGACAGCAGGATATTCAGGATAAAAAGCTTCCGGGAGGACTATCTTCCGCTCATACGCTCTGATTTCAGGATAGCTGAGGCTTATGCCCTGAGGGAGAGGATCTCTGCCGGGATAAGCGCTTACGCCGGCAGCAGCGACAGGATAGTCCGTCCGGAGGACATTGAAATGTGGAAGGATATCTCAGACGACGTGAGCATCAGGATAATGAGCGGCGGACACTTCTTCACAAAGGAACACATGGAGGAGATATGCCGCGATATAGCGTCGTTTGCGGAGAACAGGCCTTCAGTTGGAGGGAGCTTATGATGTACAGGAGAACAGACAGGCTTTACGATGTGGGAGAGCTTCCCGAGCCGGGAGTCCTGCCTGAATTTATGCACGCATGGTGCCTCAGGAGCGATAACCTCGGAGAGCCGGAAAGAGCTTTCCGGGAGGAAATAGTTCCGGTCCCGTCACCGGGAGCAGGTGAGGTCATCGTTGCAAATATGTCCGCCGGGATAAACTATAACGGCGTCTGGGCAGCACTCGGCAAGCCAAAGAACGTTGTTGCAAACAACGGCACCTACAGCGACGAAAAGCAGGATTTCCATATCTGCGGTTCGGAGGCCTCAGGAATTGTTTACGCTGTAGGCGAGGGCGTTGAAAACGTCCGCGTGGGCGACAGGGTGATAGTCGGAGCCTCGCAGTATGACAGGGACTGCCCCATTGTCAGGGCGGGAGGCGATCCCGTATCGAGCCCGACCTACCGGGTCTGGGGATATGAGGGGAACTGGGGCGCATTTGCACAGTTCTGCAAGGTCATGGACTACCAGTGCAGGAGCTTTCCGGAGTGCCTGAGCTGGTCGGAGGCGGCAAGCTTTACTGCTGCCGGAGCTGCGGTCTACCGTATGCTTACCCGCTGGCCCCCGAATAATGTCAAGGCGGGCGATGTGGTACTTGTGTACGGCGGAACAGGCGGGGTAGGAAGTATGGCTATACAGCTTGCAAAGCATTTCGGAGCGATACCTGTTGCGGTCGTATCTGACGATGAGCGCGGGGAGTTCTGCAAGACACTGGGCGCTGCCGGTTATATCAACAGGAGGAATTTCCGGCACTGGGGAAGACTCGGCGATTATACCAATGATGAGGTCCAGAGGAAATGGAGCGTAGAGGCAGCAAGGTTCCGGCGGGAGATATGGAAGATCGTCGGCTCGAAGCATTCGCCGGACATAGTCATTGAGCATCCCGGTGCAGATACGCTTCCGACGTCGCTGTTCGTGTGTGCTCCCGGGGGAATGGTCGTGCTCTGCGGAGCGACATCGTCTTACCATGCCGATATCGACCTGCGCTTTCTCTGGCTGAACCAGAAGCGGATACAGGGAAGCCACTCCGCGACCCCGGAGGATTACAAGGAATATGTGAAGATAATCGAGAGCTCAGGGATACGTCCCTTCATTGGCAGACATTTTGAATGGTCACAGCTCCCGGAGGCTCACCAGCTTCTCTTTGAGGGAAAAGCCCCGACCGGCAAGCTTGTGATAGATATTGTAAAAGGAGTATAATTATGAATAACACAGAAAAGATAATAGAGATCATCAGACGCGAAATGGGAGTTTTCATCGACAGCAGCGCGGAGATAACTCCCGATACCAACCTCATCAGGGATCTCCACGTTGATTCGCTTGATCTTGTGGCGATCGTTGACACGATAGAGGAGGAATTCGGCATCAAGATCAGGAACGACGACCTTACCAATATCACGACCGTAAATGACATCGACAGGAAGATAAACGAGCTTAAAGCTCAGTAAAGAGGTGCAAGGGTGAAAAGAGTTGTGATAACAGGCATGGCGCCTGTGTGCGCTGCGGGTACGGACCATGAGGAGATGTTTGAAAATCTCTGCGGCGTTAAGCAGTACATAAGACCGCTGGAGAAGAATACTCCCTCACGGGAGGCACTGAAAACGAGCTTCTGCGTGCCTTATCCGGAATATGATGATTCAGAATTTGCACAGAAGCTTATGCCGGTGAAGAAGCGCGGCTCTGTCAGCTCGCAGGCGGCTGTATTTGCAGCTCTGTCAGCTCTGAAGGACGCCGGTATAGAGCAGCCCGACGAGGATACGAGAGTTTTTGTAGGAGTAGGCGCTCCAAATATGCCGGAGCTGAGCAGGCAGATACTTACCTTCCAGGAAAAGCTCGCAACGGACAGAATGGGCGTCCCTATGGCAATGCAGAGCTCTGTTGCGGCATGGATAGCGATAGTTCTCGGCACACACGGGAAAAGCATGACCATAAGCATGGCGTGTGCCTCAGGAACAGAGTCCGTGGGAATGGGATATGAGAGCATCCTTGCGGGAAAGTGCAGCATGGCTCTTTGCGGAGGAAGCGACTGCCTCTATGACAGGAACGAGACACTTCTGAAAAGCTTTGAATATCTCAAGGCGGTATCAGATCTTCCGGACGGCAGCTCAGCTCCGTTCTCGAAGGAGAGGAGCGGCTTTCTGTTCAGTGAGGGCGGCGCGGGAATAGTAGTAGTTGAGGAGCTTGAACATGCCCTGAAGCGCGGTGCAAGGATATATGCCGAGATAACAGGCTTTGAAAGCTCAAGCGACGGCTACAGCATCGTTTCCATGATTGAGGACGGAGCAGTCATAAAGGATATGCTCCGCAGGCTGATCGGAGACAAAAAAGTGGATTATTATAACGCCCACGCTACCGGAACTGTCCTCAATGACAAGGTCGAGGCTGAGGTGATAAGGGAACTTTTCGGGGAAAAGTCCTCCCAGCCCGCGATAAGTGCGACCAAGTCCGTGATAGGACATACTCTCGGAGCAAGCGGAGCCATTGAAGTAATGGTCTGCGCGGATTCCATCCGTCACGGAAAGGTACACGGGAGCACCTGCCGGACGATACTTGACGACCTCAACATCACTGCTGAAACGAGGGATATAGAGGTAAACCGTGCGGTTTCCGCCTCCTTCGGCTTCGGCGGCCACAATGCGGCAATTATGATAGAAAAGTATAACGGGTGAAGCACACAATGATGATAAACGAGATCAATACCAACGTTCAGCCCGCGGGCTTCAATGATACAGCTCATCCCGCGGACTGGATACCTTACAGCCGGCTGTTTCTTGATGCGGCAGAGAAATACAGGGACAGAACGGCTGTCTATACAGACAGCGGCAGCATGACCTACGGCGAGCTCCTTCGCAGAGCAGCATATTCCTGCAAGGCAGTCGCTGAGAGGTGCGGCTCTCCTCAGAAAAGGGCAGCGGTGCTTCTCGGGAAGGGCACAGAGCTTTTTACAGCAGCGCTCGGGATAGTGCTTTCCGGGAACGTCTATATCCCGCTTGACCACGATTATCCGGAGGAGGCAGTAAGGGTATGCCTTGAAAATGCAAAGGCTGACATTATAATCGCCGACGAAAAATGGAGCACTCTCCTTTCTGACGGGTATTCTGACAGGCTTGTAAGTCCCGGGGAGCTCTGCGGCGAATGTGAGGATATGAGCGTATTCAGGGAGTGCGCTCCCGAGGAGCTTTTCTGTATAATCCACACCTCCGGCACTACGAGCTTTCCTAAGGGCGCGATGCTCACACACGCAGGTATAGTGAATACCCTGAGATTTTCCGCGGAATGCTTTGAACTGAGCGAAAACGACACGGCACTTGCACTTACAAATCACTGCCACGATATGTCGCTTTTTGACATCTTCGGACTTTTCATTGCCGGAGCATCTGTTGTGGTGCTGAGCGAGAAAAACTGGCTTGACCCTGACAACTGGATAAGGCTCATAAATGAGCGCGGCGTGACCGTATGGAACAGCGTTCCATCGGTGGCATCGGTAATGATCGCCCGTGCAGGCGGAGTGCCTGCACCGCTGAGAAAGGTCATCCTCGGCGGAGAAGCAATACCCATGACCATAGCAAGACAGATCATCTCAGCTCCGGACTGCCGCCTGATAAGCGTGGGAGGACCTACTGAGACTTCGATATGGAGCATATATCACATCGCCTCTCAGGAGGATAAGGAGCGTGCGGTGATACCCTACGGAAAGCCTGTATGGAACATGAGATACAGGCTCCTTGACGACGAGCTGCGGGACGTTCCTGCGGGTGAGCAGGGAGGGATGTATGTGAGCGGTCCGGGAGTTTCGCCGGGATATACCGTTGAAAGCGAGAACCGCAGGTTCTGCACGGATACTTCGGGGCAGGTCTGGTACAATACCGGAGATGTGGGGGTTTTTGACGAAAAGGCAGGTATCATTTTCTGCGGAAGAAATGACAATCAGGTGAAGCTTTTCGGCAAGCGCATCGAGCTTGACGGCATTGAGGCGCGGCTGCTTGAGCTTGACGGCATAAGGAGCGCAAAGGCTATGATCGACAGGGATAAGCAGGCTATAGTTCTGTTTTATGCTTCCGGCAGCGATCACAGCGAGAGCAGCCTCCGGGAGTGGCTTTCGAGGAATATCCCGGATTATATGCTGCCAAAGCGCTTTATCCGCCTCAGCGAAATGCCTCTTACACACAACGGAAAGACTGATAAGAAGGCACTTGAAACAATGCTCGCGGGAAGCACGTCTCCTGAGCCGGATAAGACCGCACAGACTGTTGCGGAGGTCTGGAGGAAGGTGCTGAAGCTTGAGGGAGATATCCCGGAGGATACGAATTTCTTTGCAGCCGGAGGAAATTCTCTCGGTGCGATAAAGGCTTCCGCCCAGATAAACAAGGCGCTCGGCTGTCATACGACACTCAGCAGCGTGTTTGAAAATCCTGTGCTAAGCAGCTTTATCGAGGCTGTAAGGCGCAGCATCGGCGAAAAAGCGCCGGAGCCTTCCGCTCAGGGAAGCGGTGAGTATTATCTAACGCCGCTCCAGCAGATGATGTATCTGCCGCTTCTCATGGGCAAGTACGTTGATAAGCTGATACTTGTAAATTATATCGACATAGAAGGCGACATCGACACTGAGCGTTTCAGGGATGCTGTCTATGCTGCATATCTGAGGCAGCCGGTGCTTCGCTATGAGTTCAGCCTGGACAGCGACGGTCAGCCGGTGCAGAGGCGCGGTGCAAGGACCTATTCCATAGACGATATCTATACTGAGGTAACTGCTGCTTCCTTTGATGACTGTCTGGAGGAGGAGGCAAAGTGGCAGCCCGACCAGAGCTCCGGAAAACTTTGCAGGTTTGTCCTGATGACCGGCAGCGCTGACCGCAGACGTCACAGACTGTGCATAATCATTCATCATCTTGTGTCGGACGAAGTGAGTTTCGGCATAATCGTGAACGATATAATGAGATTCTACGATTCACCTGAGCTGATCGCAAAAACTGCTGAGGCAGAGGGATATGAAGGCTATCTCATTATGAAGCACGCCGAACCCTCGGCTGAGGATACGGCGTACTGGGAAAAGACATTCAGCGACAGGAGCATTTTCTCTCCCCGGAGGATATCCTCGGTTCAGGAGCGCTCGGACGAGGGCGTTACCGTCACCTGCGCGGTAGACAGGGAGGCGGAGAGCCGTTTCCTCGAAAGCTGCCGCGAGAAGGGCTCGACCGAATTTATCTCGCTTCTCACAGCCTTCTGCGTGAGTCTGTGCTGTCTGAGGGGAGAGCTCAGCACCGCCGTGATGATGCCTATAAGCGACCGCACCGAGCAGTACAGTGATGCGGCAGGAAACTTCATTGACGAGCTTCTTCTGCCGGTCAGCTTTGCGGAGGATGATACCTTTGCAGAAATGCTCGCGCAGGTTCAGGAGAGCTTCCGCCGCTCGATAGCGGCAGGCACCCGCTCGATGTATAAATATATGCATGATACAGGGCTTTCAGGGAAATTCTATCAGAGCCGTCTGGACATTCCTTACTTCAACTACATAGAGGCAGATTCCCGCGAAGTCAGGAGCGAAAGTCTTGAGCTCAGCGCTATGAGGTTCTACGGCAGCGATGATACGGCTGAAACGAGCTTTATACTTCACGTTGACCATACCTCCGGCAGCAATGAATATATACTCGGGCATAAGTATTATTTCCTCGACAGGGAAAATGCAGAGCGCTTCACCGGACTTTTCAGGGAGGTCATCAAAAGGGCTGCTGCGGACAGCGGTGTAAGGCTCTGCGAGCTCATGTCCGGGAAGGCATCTGAGAGCGTTCAGGAGGACAAAAAGCCGGATGAGGAACTTCCCGGCATCACATCCGCAGCGGACGGAGCCGAAAGCATTGCCGCAAAGGTAAGGGATGTCTGGACAGAGGTGCTCGGAAGTGAGCCGGAGTCCGATGAGATCAACTTCTTTGACGCAGGAGGATATTCCTTCCTGCTCTATGAGCTGAGTGCCGCGCTCAACAAAAAAATGGGGAAGAATATACCCTTCATGGCACTGATGGAATACACTACGGTCGCATCAATGGCGGAATACCTTGAGGATTTTGACGAAGACGAGTAATACTTGCAGGAGAGAAAAATGTACACTCTGAACGAATTGATAAAGGCTTCAAAAACGGTCTCTGACGGAAAGACGGTCAGGCTTGCTGTACTTGGCAGCTGCTCGACGCAGTTCATTACGAAGGCAGTAAGGGGCTGCGGGGTCAAAAGGGGGATGAATATCCTCACCTTTGAGTCAGATTATGACCAGATAACGGAGCAGATAGTTGACAGCCGTTCCGCGCTCTACA
>ODAI010919021.1_pt1 | contig 33268 bp, 26 predicted proteins | sample 1539321 | NCBI WGS metagenome assembly ODAI01 (sample SAMN02144231, study PRJEB22623) | gut metagenome | biome: sheep rumen | host: Ovis aries | place: New Zealand
ATCGTAGTGTACCATCTCCCACTTCAGGTCGTTGCCGCCTGCTGTCCAGTGGTTGTGATAGATGGCCTTGTCGCCGTCGATGGTGATGAAGTCTTTCCTCGGGTCGGCAGCCAGCTCGCGGTCGAAGTCGGTGGCGGTGACTACGGTCTCTTCGTTCTCGGCAAAGCGGCGCGCCGTCTCCTTGACAATGGCAAAGACCTCGGGCATCACCTCGTTGAGGGCTACCTCGTAGATGTCGAGCACTTCCTTCTCCAGCTTGTCAATCTGGGCGAAGATGTCGGCGCGCTCGTCGATGGGTGTCTCCTCGATGGTTGCTTTCAGCTTGGCTATCTCGGCCTTCTGCTCGTTAGCCGACGACTGTACTTGCTGTTGTATCTCCTTGGTGCGCTGGCGCAATTCGTCGTTCGACTTCTGCTGCAGCGACGGATAGACGGCTTTCACTTGTTCCACAAAGGGGCGGATGAGCTTGTTGTCGCGCGAGGCTTTGTCGCCGAACAGTGAGCGTAAAATCTTGTTGAAATTCATCTTGTTTATATGCGATTTACTGTTTTACTAATTTGTTTGTTTTCTGAAAAATATGATAATTGGGTGCAAAAGTACGAAGAATTTTCCGTATTCTTGCATAAAAAGCCCGAATAATTTGGCCTTGCCGTCCTTTTTTGTCGTGTAGCCCTTGCTGATTTTTGCCCTCAACAGAGCGGCTCGGCCATGCAGGCGTTGCGATGGCATGCCCTCAAAAGAGTGGCTCGGCCATGCAGGCGTTGGGGGCCCTGATGCGGATGACGCGTGCCACCGTGGGTGCTATGCGGTCGGCGGTAACACCGGTGTTGACACGTTGCGGAGCGATGGTCGCCCCATAGAAAACGATGGGGAAGGGGAGAGCGGCCACCCGTGACAGCGAGGTGGTGCCGGCGTCTTCGTTCACCAGTTCCCATCCCGGCTGGATGTCTATCAGCAGGTCGCCGCAGCGGTCGGCATTGAACGCGTTGCGCACGCGCGCCAGCAGATGGCTGTCGCTGGTCATCAGCTGGTTGGCGGTATAGACGTTGCGCACACCCGAGAGCTGGAGGATAAAGGCTTGCGAGCGCCGCAGCAGGTCGGCCATGTCGATGTTCTTACGCTCTATCAGCTGGCGGTTCACGAAGAGCTGGTTGCGGTAGCAGGCCTCGATATATTGCGCGTTGCCATAGACGGCTCCCAGATAGAGGTTCAGCAGGTTGGCCGTGCGGTTGATGTAGAATTTGCCCGTGGGAATGCGGAAGCGTTCGCGGTCTTCTTTCCGCTCCTGCCGCTGGCTGCCCATGCCGGTGAGCACGAAGAGGGTGCGCTCTATGGGTACTTTCCTGCCGACGGCTGTCACGATGCGGGCTATGGTGTGGTCGAGCTGCACGTAGCTCTCTAAGGTGGGTTGCAGCGACAGCCCTACGTAAATGATGTCGGTGGCTTCGTCGGTGCCGATGTCGCCGCGCTCTATGCAGCTGATGGCCCCGTCGGCAATGCAGTTGTTGACGGAGGCAGAGGGGGCGAAGAAGTGGGTGTATTCGCTGAGCCATTCATCCTGCGGCGAGTAATAGGTGGTGGTCTGCCATGTTTCGTCTTCTATCCATGCTGCGCCGTCGGCAGCGTGCCCGGCTAAGAGTATGGCGCACTCGGCAGACGGGGCGAAGGCATACACATGGGCGGTGCCGCCGGTGGCTATCTTCAGCTCGTCGCCAAGGGTAGAGGTGGCCAGCTGTTGCGGCGACGTGCCGTATTGTGCATCATGGATGGCCGACTGTGGCCGCAGGGTGGTGCGGTTCAGCCATTCGGTGCCCGTAATACTATTATAATAAGGTGTGGCGCCTGTAGCGATGGCTGCTGCAGAAGAGGCTGCATCGACCGGCGCGAACGGGAAGGAACCGTTGGAGAACAGCATGCCTCCGTTGAGCAGCTTCAGCAGGCCGTCGGCACGATAGAGTGGGGCGTATGTCTCCAGCAGGTCGGTGGTCAGCTCGTCGGCATGGATGCTGATCACCAGCCGAGGGGGCTTCTCGGCGTGTTGCGCAAAGCCGTTGGCGTGAAGTCCCACCAGCGACAGCAGGGTGACATACAGATATTTGTTGCTCATTGCTTGCGTGTCAATTTGTTGCTCATTGCTTGCGTGTCAATTTGTTGCTCATTGCTTGCGTGTCAATTTGCTATTCATTGCTTGCGTGTCCATTTGCAGGTGAATACAGCTTTGCAGCAGCAAACAATATGCCACAGCCCATAGTCCTTCGGCATAGGTCTGCAGGGCTTGGCCTGCTATGTAGAGCACGAAGAGCACGGCGACTGCCATCCAATAGCGGCGTGTACGCCCCTTGAACACCGGCCACAGGAACACCCAATGCAGGGGATTGAAGAAGACAAGCTGAAGGTTCAGGCTCACCGTGGGATGCTGCGAGAAGAGCATCAGTGTGAGCACGATGCCCACAGCACCCGAAGCAAGCATCAGCAACAGGTCGCAGGCGAGAAAGGCCTTGCCTCGCTTCCATTGCCACCACAGCAGCAGGGTACCCATTGCCGCGAGTATCCAGCCACACGTACGGGGCGGCAGGGGGAAGCCCTCCTTGACCATCTGTACACCGCCCGGAACGGCTATGCGACGCTCTTTCACCAGTGGGCGGTAGAGACCGTTGTCGTAGATTTGTGCGTGGTCAAAGTCGTACATCAGGTTATTGGGCAGAAACTCCTGCTGCCGCCGCCCAGTGGGTTGGTCGGCTTTTACTCCCAGCAGCACATCGTTGCCGAAGCGTGCCCACGGATGCTGGCGGGTCATCTCGTGAACCATGTCGCGATACGACGGATTATCGCCTTCATTTCCAGCGTATTCTATTTTTCCGTTGATGCATTGCTCGATGATGTCGCGGGCCTTCGTCGTACAGTTGTTGTAGAAGTAGTTGTAGCGGTAGATGCGGTTGGCGGGTTGTAGGTTGGTGTCCAGCGCTTGGTGCAGACGGCTCTTTTCTGCGCCCGTCAGGTTCAGCACTTGCTCGGTGACCATACTGCCAAAATGTCGGTATTCGGCCAGAAAATACTTGAAGGGATAGGCTCCCAGCTCGTAGTCGGTGAGGCCGAAGACAAAGCGTGCTACAAAGTAGGGCTTCTTGAAATCGAAGACGCCATAGTTGAAAGCCAAGTCCTCGCTCTCAGCACCATGATGCAGATTGTGCCACCGTATGGCGGTATGGCCATAGAGGCTGTATATCTCGTCGTGAGGCTGGCAAGTGAGCAAGCTCACCTCTACCGAGTCGTAGTATTCAGGGCTGTAGTCGTGTTGTGCATAAGCCGAAAGGGGCTGCACGGAAGTGATAAAAAGCCCTAAAATAGTCCTAAAAATGATTTTTAAATGTTTCACGATGCAAAATTAACCTATATTTTCCATTTATCGTGCGTTTATTTCATTTTTTTTCGATAATTTTGCAAGCCGAATCAAGTAATGATGAAAGAAAGACAAATGAAAAAGCAAATATTCGGGTGTCTCATGGCGGCTGTTACGGTGTTTCCCGCCCAGGCACAAGTGAGCCGTACGCTGTCGCCGTACAGCCAGTTTGGCATAGGACGCCTGGCCGACCAATCGACGGGCTTCAGCAAGGGCATGGGTGGATTGGCCATCGGGTTGCGCGACGGCAAGGTGGCCAATGTGCTGAACCCGGCATCCTATTCGTCGGTTGACTCGCTGACGTTTATTTTCGACATGGGAGCCTCGGCTCAGATTACGAATTTCAAGGAGGGCTCGCAGCGGGTGAACGGCAATACGGGGTCGTTCGATTACGGTGTAGCCACCTTCCGTGTGTTGCCGAAGGTGGGCTTTGCCTTTGGCGTGGTGCCGCTGGCCAATGTGGGCTACAACTATTACAAGGCCGACTATATCGGCGGCAGTTCCGACTATGTCAACGAGATACACAGCGGCAGCGGCGGCTTCAACCAGGCGTTCATCGGTGCCGGATGGGAGTTTGCCAAGGGGTTCTCCGTAGGTCTTAACTTCGCTTATCTCTGGGGCAGCACCGAGCGGTTGGTGTCGCTGATTAGCAATGATACGTATGTTAACACGCAAACCAAGATATACACCACCTCGGTGAGCAGCTACAAACTGGACTTCGGCTTCCAGTGGCAGAAGGCCCTCAGTGCCAAAGAGGTGCTCACCGTGGGTGCTACGCTGGGGGTGGGCCATAACTTAGGCAACGAAGCGTCGCTCATCAACAGCATCACCGATTCGCAGACGGGTACCGTTACGAACGATACGCTGCAGGTTGGCGATGCCTATGGGCTGCCGCTGTCGTTCGGCGTGGGGGCAACACTGCATCATAACAAGCGGCTCATCGTGGGTGCCGACTATATCTTCGAACGCTGGGGCTCGCTCGACTATCCGGTAGATAATACCGCTGCCGCCGTGAAGAGCATGCGCTACACGATGCAGCCGGGCGTATTGGAGAATCGCCATAAGTTCGTGGTTGGTGCCGACTGGATTCCCAATCCGGAGTACCACAGCAAGTTCTTCAGCCGCATACACTATCGCGGCGGTGTGTCGTATGCTACACCTTATTATAATATACAGGGCACCGACGGCCCCAAGGAGATTACGGTGTCGGCAGGTGTGGGCATTCCTCTTATCAACTCGTGGAACAATCGCTCGACACTCAACGTCAGCGCACAATGGACGCATACTACCGCTCCCGGCTTCATATCTGAAAATACATTCCGCATCAACATCGGTCTGACATTCAACGAACGCTGGTTTGCTAAATGGAAAGTAGATTAACGCGTTGAGCCATGAGAGGCATGAAGGAAAGCCGATTAAAGCATTGAACCATGAGGGGCATGAAGGAAATCAAACATGTGAGCGACGATATGACGGAAAGTCTGGCGCACAGGTGTGTAGGGTTATACAGCTGCATGCCTGTTGTGTTGTTACTTGCCGTGGTCATAGCTTTTGTATCCTTTGTGTCGTGTAGCGAGCAGCAGCAGCATACCGCACCGGCCATTCACGACCGCGACTCGGCATCGATGATGACCAGCTATGGTGTCAACACGCTGATTTCTGACTCGGGCGTTATCAAATATCGCATCGTCACCGAGCGGTGGGATGTCAACACCATCAAGAACCCGCCACGATGGACGTTCGAAAAGGGCATCTTCCTGGAGCAGTTTGACGAACAGTTCCACATCGAGGGATACATACAGGCTGACACCGCCTGGTATTACGACCAGCAGAAGCTGTGGGAGCTGCGCGGACGTGTGAACATACGCAATGTCAACGGGCTGATATTCCGCAGCGAGGAGCTCTTCTGGGACGGCATCAAGCATGAGTTCTATTCTTACAAGTTCTCACGGGTCATCACCCCTGAGCGGACGATGGAGGGCACCTATTTCCGCAGCGATGAACACATGACGCATTATGAAGTAACCAACTCGGTAGGCTCCTTCCAGGCTTCCGACATGGAGCCGGAGCCGGAACCTGCACCGGCTGTTGCAACAACGGGCACTGCATCGCAACCTGCCGACTCGACACAGCCGCCAGCACCACCTGTGCGACAAGCTGCCACAAGGCGTGCTGCCACTCAAAAATCTGTTTACAACCCATGACAAATCTGCTGATAGGACTCATCGTGTCGATGGTATTCTCCGCGTTCTTCTCGGGCATGGAGATAGCTTTCGTGTCGAGCAATAGGCTGAGAGCCGAAATGGACCGCGAGAAAAACGGATTGGCCCAACGGGCCATCGCCGTATTCTATCGTCATCCCAACAATTTCGTCTCTACGATGCTGGTAGGCAACAACATTGCGCTGGTCATCTATGGCATACTATTCGCACGCATCTTCGATGCCACCTTGTTTGCACCGTTGTCCGACGGCATGAGGGTTACGTGCGACACGCTGCTTTCTACACTCGTCGTGCTGTTCACAGGAGAGTTCCTTCCCAAAACCATCTTCCGCTCAAACCCCAACACGATGCTGACTTTCTTCGCACTGCCGGCATACATCTGCTACGTGGTGCTCTATCCTATATCGCGCTTCTCTACGCTGCTGTCGCGATTGCTGCTGCGAATGGTGGGCGTAAGGATGCCGAAGGAATCGGAGGACAAGGAGGTTACAAAGGTCGATCTTGACTATCTGGTGCAAAGCAGCATCGAAAACGCCAAGAACGACGAAGACATCGATGACGAGGTGAAGATATTCCATAACGCCCTCGACTTTGCCGACACGAAGGTTCGCGACTGCGTGGTACCGCGTACGGAGATAGATGCTGTAGATATAGAGGACTGCACGCTAGAACAGCTGAAGAGCAAGTTCGTAGAGAGCGGACACTCAAAAATAATAGTATATCGCGAAGACATTGACCATATCATTGGCTATATTCACAGTTCAGAACTGTTCTCGCTGTCACAAAAGGAAAAGAATGCTGCCGTTCAGAAAAATGCCTCATTGGCCGACCTGCAAACCGCATCATTGGCCGACCAGCAAACCACCTCAATGACTGACCAGCAAACGGCATCGCTGGCCGACTTGGTACACATACAGGACATGCCTTTTGTGCCAGAGACGATGGCCGCCAGCAAGCTGATGCAGATCTTCCTGCAGCAGAAGAAGTCGCTGGGTGTTGTCGTCGATGAGTTTGGAGGCACCAGCGGTATCGTGTCGTTAGAGGATATTGTAGAGGAAATCTTCGGCGATATTGAAGACGAGCACGACAGCCAGAAGTATATTGCCAAACAGCTTGACGACGGCGAGTACATCCTGTCGGCACGTCTGGAAATAGAAAAGGTGAACGAGATGTTCGACCTCTCTCTGCCTGAAAGCGATGACTATATAACCGTCGGCGGACTTATTCTCCACGAATATCAAAGTTTCCCGAAACTGAACGAGGTGGTGAAAATAGGACGCTTCGAGTTCAAAATCATAAAGAATACAATGACAAAAATCGAACTCGTAAGGCTAAAAGTTGATGAATAAGAAGTTTTTTCGGAAAAAATGCCGCCGTTTAAACGGAATTTATTAACTTTGCAGGCTGAAATTTGAAAATTAGTGATTTGATAATCGAAAATAATAAATCGATAATTGAAAATAGTGAATCGAAAATCGAAATGAGTAAATCGAAAAACGAGAATAAGTAATAAATAGTAAATCGAAAATAAGTAAATCGTAAATAAATATTATGGCAGCAATTGGAAAAATCAGAAGCTGGGGGCCTGTACTGGCATCAGTCATCGGTCTGGCCCTTTTCGCATTCATTGCCGAAGAGATGTTCCGCTCGTGCGAGGCAACAAGCAACGAGCGCCGTCAGCAGGTCGGCGAAGTGTTAGGTAAGAAAATCTCCGTGCAGGAGTTCCAGACTCTTGTTGACGAGTACCAGGAGGTCATCAAGATGACGCAGGGACGCGACAACCTCTCGGAAGAGGAACTCAACCAGGTGAAAGACCAGGTGTGGCAGACCTTTGTCAACAGCACCATTCTTGAGGCAGAGGCAGAGAAACTGGGTCTCACGGTTACTGACGAGGAGATGCAGAATGTGCTGAAAGCAGGCACCAACCCCATGTTGGCACAGACGCCGTTTGTCAATCAGCAGACGGGACGTTTTGATGCTTCACAGCTCACCAAGTTCCTGGCCGACTATAAGAAGGCCCAGGAGCCCGGCGGCAATGCTCAGATGTTAGAGCAGTATCAGCGCATCTACAACTATTGGAAATTCATTGAGAAGACGCTCCGCCAGCAGCTACTGGCCGGCAAGTATCAGGGGCTGCTCTCGCAGTGCCTCTTCTCCAACCCCGTGTCGGCCAAGATGGCCTTCAACGCGCAGAACGAAGAGAGCGACATCCTGCTGGCTGCCGTTCCCTACAACACCATCAAGGATGGCGATGTGCAGGTGAGCGATGCTGACCTGAAGGCTAAATATGATGCCGAAAAGGAGCAGTACAAGCAGTATTTCGAGAGCCGCGACATCAAGTATGTTGACTTCCAAGTGGTAGCCTCTGCTGCCGACCGTGCCGCCCTGATGAAAACCATGCAGGAGGCTCGCCAGCAGTTGGAGAGCGGCATGATAGCCACTGAGGTGGTTCGTAAGGCCCAGTCGCAGATTGCCTATATCGGCATTCCTGCTACACGCGGAGCATTCCCCAGCGACATTGCCGCTAAGCTCGACTCTATGCAGGTTGGGCAGGTGACGGCTCCCTTCGAGACCGCCTACGACAATACCCTCAACGTGGTGAAACTCATTGCCAAGAGCCAGCAGCCCGACTCCATCCAGTATCGTCAAATTCAGGTGGGTGGTGCTACCGCTGAGGCTGCTCGCAAGACAGCCGACAGCATCTATACCGCTCTGAAGGGTGGGGCAGACTTCGAGACTCTGGCCAAAAAGTACGGTCAGACAGGCGAGAAGCAGTGGATGACTTCTGCTATGTATGAGCGTGTACAGACCATCGATATGGACACCAAGACTTACATCAACACCCTCACTACACTGGCTGCCGGTGAGAGCAAGAATCTCGAGTTCTCGCAGGGCAACATTGTGCTGCAGGTTACTGACCGTAAGGCTCCCGTCACCAAGTACGATGCTGCGGTGGTGAAGCATACCATCGACTTCTCTAAGGCTACTTATTCTGCCGCCTACAACAACTTCAGCCAGTATGTCAGCGAGAACAACACGCTGGAGGGCTTGGAGAAGAACGCCCAGAAGTTCGGCTACCGCGTACAGGAGCGCACCGATCTTTACAATTCCGAGCACAACGTGGTGGGTCTGCGTTCCACCCGCGAGGCAATGAAGTGGATTTTCGATGCTAAGGCAGGTGAGGTATCGCCTCTCTACGAGTGTGGCAACAACGACCACCTGCTGGTCATCGCTCTTACCAAGATTCACCCGGTGGGCTATCGTGCGCTCGACGATGTCAAGGAGCAGGTGAAGCAGCTGGTCATTCGTGACAAGAAGTTCGACAAGGCTGCCGAGAAGTTAGCAGGAGTGAAGGATATCGCCACTGCACGCCAGAAGGGCGCAACTATCGACAGCGTTCGTCAGATCACTTTCTCGGCTCCCGTCTTTGTACAGTCGGCAGGAGCCAGCGAGCCCGCTCTGAGCGGTGCTGTGGCAGCTGTAAAGCAGGGGGCTTTCAGCCCGTCTGTAGTCAAGGGCAATGGTGCTGCATACCTTTTCCAGGTTCTCAGCAAGAAGCAGCGCGAGGGTGTCAAGTTCGACGAGAAGCAGCAGGCTCAGCAGCTACGCCAGCAGGCCATGCAGGCTGCCGGTCGGTTCATGAACGAGCTGTATCTCAAGGCCGATGTGGTTGACAACCGCTATCTCTTCTTCTAAGCATACAATACCCATTTTTCCCCATAAAATCTGCCATCCGCCGTTTTTCCCTATAAACGGCGGATGGCTTTTCTTTACCAGGTTGGCCGTTCTCTTGAAATCGGGGATGGGTTTTCTTTACCAGAATGGCCGTTCTCTTAAAACCAGCGGATGGCTTTTCTTTACCAGGTTGGGCGTTCTCTTGAAAACGGTGGATGGCTTTTCTTTACAAGGATGGCCATCGCCACACCAACGTGGTAGGACGTATGGTTGTTTCATTGACTTGCCATTATTTCTATTTACCATAATCGCGATTGTACTTATAACTGCTTTGTTGCTTTATTATCTGAAATATATAGAGTTATTCTCTTGGAGTGCAAAGATGAAACCGTTAATTTTTATAGAATTTCCGTAATAGCTTTGTTCTTCTCGTTTAGATTTAGTACCTTTGCAAACTGAAACCGGATTAGACAAGAGACAACAGTAAAAAAAACATATTTAAGGTAAAGAGAAAATATGCTGAGAATTGCCGTACAATCGAAAGGCCGTCTGTTTGACGACACGATGAATCTGCTGGCCGAGGCCGACATCAAGGTGAGTGCCTCGAAGCGTACCCTGCTGGTACAGTCAAGTAACTTCCCGCTGGAAGTGCTCTATCTGCGCGACGATGACATCCCGCAGTCTGTGGCCAGCGGTGTGGCCGACATCGGCGTGGTAGGCGAAAACGAGTTTGTAGAGCGCGGCGAGGATGCTGAAATCATTTCGCGACTGGGGTTCTCGCGCTGCCGCCTGTCGCTGGCCATCCCCAAAGAGATTGACTATCAGGGTGTGGCGTGGTTTAACGGCAAGAAGATAGCCACGTCGTACCCCAACATCCTGAGAAAGTTTTTGGATAAGAACGGCATCCATGCCGAGATACACGTCATCACCGGCTCGGTAGAGATTAGCCCGGGCATCGGACTGGCCGATGGCATCTTCGACATCGTGTCGTCAGGCTCGACGCTGGTGAGCAACAACTTGCGCGAGGTGGAGGTGGTGATGCAGAGCGAGGCCCTGCTGATAGGCCACAAGGCGATGACGGACGAGAAGCGTGCCACACTCGCCGAGATGCTGTTCCGCTTCAAGGCCGTGAAGGACGCCGAGGACAAAAAATATGTGCGCATGAATGTGCCGAAGGCCCGTCTGCAGGAGATTGTCAGCGTGCTGCCAGGCCTGAAGAGTCCTACCGTCATTCCCTTGGCCGAAGACGACTGGTGCTCCGTACACACGGTGTTAGACCAGAAGCGCTTCTGGGAGATTATCGGCAAGCTGAAGGAGATGGGCGCCCAGGGCATACTGGTGACGCCGATTGAGAAAATGATTCTCTGACTGCATGAACACATTATCGACGGGTATGAAGACATATCGTTATCCTACAAGAGAGCAATGGGCCGAGATTGTGGCGCGTCCGCGATTAGACCTGGCCCGGCTGAACGAGACGGTGGCTACGGTGCTGAACGACGTGAGGCAGCGTGGCGACGAGGCCGTCCGCGAGTATGAGCAGAAGTTCGACAAGGCAAGCCTGCAGTCGCTGGCTGTCAGCGAGCAGGAGATGGACGAGGCCGAGACGCTGGTTAGCAACGAGCTGCGCGATGCCATCATCCTGGCCCACCACAACATCAAGGTGTTTCACATTTCGCAACGCTTCGTAGGCCAGAAGGTGAAGACGCAAGAGGGTGTGAACTGCTGGCAGAAGAGCGTGGCCATCGAGCGCGTGGGGCTTTACATTCCCGGCGGCACTGCCCCACTCTTTTCTACGGTGCTGATGCTGGCCACTCCGGCCAAGATAGCCGGATGCCGCGAAATCGTGCTCTGCACGCCACCCAGCCCCGAAGGCAAGGTGAACCCCGCCATCCTCGTGGCAGCCCGCATAGCCGGTGTGAGCAAGATATACAAGATAGGTGGCGTGCAGGCTATCGGCGCTATGGCCTATGGCACGCAGTCGGTGCCTAAGGTGTACAAGATCTTCGGCCCCGGCAACCAGTATGTGATGGCTGCCAAACAGCAGGTCAGCATCGACGAGGTAGCCATCGACATGCCTGCAGGCCCCTCTGAGGTCTGCGTGCTGGCCGATGCGACAGCGCGTGCCGAGTTTGTGGCTGCCGACCTGTTGTCGCAAGCAGAGCACGGCATCGACTCGCAGGTGCTGCTCATCACCACCAGCGAGCAGAAGCTCATTGAGGTGCAGGCCGAGCTGGACCGCCAGCTGCAGCAGTTGCCGCGCAAGGAGATAGCCCGGCAGGCACTGGAGAACAGCCGCTGCGTGCTCGTGGCATCGACCGACGAGATGATGGCCCTCTCCAATGCCTACGCCCCCGAGCATCTGGTCATTCAGACAGCCGACTACGAACAGATGGCCGAACGGGTGGTCAATGCCGGCAGCGTATTCTTGGGGCCATACGCCTGCGAGAGTGCCGGCGACTATGCCAGCGGTACCAACCACACGCTGCCCACGCACGGATATGCCACCGCATACAACGGCGTGAACCTCGACTCGTACTGCCGCAAAATCACTTTCCAGCACCTCACCGCCGAGGGCGTGTGCCACATCGGTCACGCCGTAGAGCTGATGGCTGAAGCCGAACAGCTGGACGCCCACAAGAATGCGATGACGGTAAGACTCCGTGAAATCAACAATAATTGAGAAACGATGAAGAGCTTAGAGCAACTGGTACGCCCCAACATCTGGAGCCTGGCGCCATATAGCAGTGCCCGCGACGAGTATTCGGGCAAGGAGGCACACGTGTTCCTAGATGCCAACGAGAATCCGTACAACGCCCCCTACAACCGCTACCCCGACCCCTTACAGCGCGAGCTGAAGGCCCAGCTGGAGCGTGTGAAGGGTGTCCCGTCTGAAAACATCTTCTTAGGCAACGGCAGCGACGAGGCCATCGACCTGGCCTACCGCGTGTTCTGCGAGCCGGGCCGCGACAACGTGGTGGCTATTGCACCCACCTACGGCATGTACAAGGTGTGTGCCGACATCAATCATGTGGGCTACCGCCCAGTATTGCTCGACGAGCACTTCGAGCTGCATGCCGAGAAGCTGCTGGCTGCATGCGACGCGAACACCAAGATTGTCTGGATGTGCTCGCCCAACAATCCTACGGGCAATTCGCTGAACCGCCAGGAAATCATGAAGGTGGTGGAGGGCTTCGAGGGCATCGTCATCGTTGACGAGGCCTACATCGACTTCGCACAGCAGATGTCTTTACGGCAGGAACTGCCCACACACCCCAACCTCATCATCCTGCAGACCATGTCGAAAGCGTGGGGCTCGGCAGCCATCCGACTGGGTATGGCCTTCGCCTCGAAAGCCATCATCGGCATATATAATAAGGTGAAATATCCCTACAACGTCAATCTGCTCACCCAGCAGCAGGCCATAGAGACGCTGCGCGACCCCTACACGATAGACAAGTATGTAAAGATGCTGCTCACCGAGCGCACCCACCTCATACAGTCGTTTGCCGAACTGCCCATCTGCGAGGAAGTGTATAAGACCGATGCAAACTTCTTTCTGGCCCGCATGACAGACGCTCAGCGCATCTATGACTACCTGGTGGACAAAGGCATCATCGTGCGCAACCGCACGCACATACAGCTGTGCCACAACTGTCTGCGCGTCACCATCGGCACGCGCACCGAGAATGCCGAATTGCTGTCGGCACTTAGGCAGTATTGAGGGTAAACGTCAAACTGCAAACTTCAAACGTCAAACTTCAAACAGAAGTGGAGCGGCTATGGAATAGAAACTATTGCAAGGTGATGACAGCCAACTTTGCGCTGTTCTTCGCCTTCTATTTGCTGACACCACTGCTGCCGCTCTACATCCATGAGACGTTCGGAGCCACGAAGGACGTCATCGGTATGGTGCTCTCCGGCTATACCATCACCGGGCTGCTGTTTCGCCCCTTCAGCGGATTCTTCGTAGATGCCTTCCCACGCAAGACGGTACTGCTCATCGCCTACGCCACCTTCGCCATCTTCTTTGCTGGCTATCTGGCAGCCTCCACGCTGCTGCTATTCACCATTGTCCGCACTCTGCACGGAGGCCCCTTCGGAGCCGTCACCGTGGCCAATTCCACCGTAGCCATCGATGTGCTGCCGTCGAGCCGCCGCAACGAGGGCATCGGCTATTACGGACTGTCCAACAACCTGGCAATGGCCATATCGCCGACATTTGCCATCTTCGTATATAGCCACACGCACAATTTCCAACTGCTCTTCTGGATGGCGCTTGCCATAGCCACACTCGGGCTGGCTGTTGACGCCACCGTCACCCTGACACCCAAGCCGTCGCAAGACAACAAGCGCCGCCTGTCGATGGACCGCTTCTTCCTGCAGCGCGGATGGCTGGTGGGTGCCAACATGGTTTTCTTCGGCTTCTGCTTCGGCACGCTGAGCAACTATCTGGCCATCTACAGCAAACAGGCGATGGGCATGACGGGCGGCACGGGAGCCTGGTTCTTGCTCTGTGCTGCCGGACTGATGCTGTCGCGCCTGCAGGGGGGCAAGGCGTTGCGCCAAGGAAGGCTGGTACATAACGCATCGGAGGGGATGGTCATCTCGCTCGTGGGCTACACGCTGTTCATACTCATGCCCACCCTGGCAGCCACGGAACCGATGGCAGGGCTGGCCCCGATGCTCATTGCTACAGGCTACTACGGGTCGGCCATACTCATCGGCCTGGGCAACGGACACCTGTGGCCCGCCTTCCAGAACATGATGATTTCTATGGCCCACCACAACGAACGGGGAACAGCCAATTCCACCATCCTCATTTCGTGGGACATCGGTATGGGAATGGGCATACTCTTCGGAGGCTTTGTGGCAGAATTGGCAGGCTATTCGGCAGCCTTCTGGATGGTTGCCCTTGTCAATCTGACCGGCGTGGTGCTCTTCTTCATGCACACCCGTCCATTCTTCCTGTCCAGGAAAATCGAGGATTAGGGGGCTCATAGAGGATAAAGACCTGTCAAGACAGGCCCAATGAGGCAAGCCTCTCAATGCTGGCCCAACGAGGCTGGTTCATCAATATAGGTTCATCAATGCAGGCTCATCGAGACACGCTCACCGAGGCGATGAAGGCAAGTCACTGAAGCGTCTTCGCCCCTTGGCATAATACTGCCAAAGCAGCGCAAAGGGACAGCGGTCGCCAGCGTTCTCTGTGTGGCGTGCTTGCTGAATCAACCTCCGGTCTTCATCGAAATCGTGTTTCCATCGGCTGAAGGCCCGGCGTGCGCGACAGATGGCTTTGAAGTCGCCCCAGTTACCTTTCAAGACGAGTGTTTCCCATGCTGCCACATAGTCGAGCATCCATCGCATATGCATGACATGCCGCAGTTCCTGTTCGGGCAGACACTTGTAGAGCATCGTCAGGTTGTTGCGGAAATTCAGGAACGTCTTCATTGGGTTCGACTTAGGCAGCGTGCCGCCCCCCACATGATACACATAGCTTTCGGGCAGGCAGAAAATCTTCCGCCCACGGATGCGCAGCCGCCAGCAGAAGTCAATCTCTTCGTTGTGGGCAAAGAAACGCCCGTCCAATCCCCCACTCTCCCAATAGTCCTTCGAGCGCACCATCAGTGCCGCCCCCGTGGCCCAGTCAATTTCCGTAGCATAGTCGTACTGTCCGTTGTCCTCCTCAATGGTGTCGAAGAGTCGCCCCCGACAGAACGGATAGCCGTAGCGGTCAAGATACCCGCCGCTGGCTCCGGCATACTCGAACATATCCTTATTATATATGGAGAGCAGCTTGGGCTGGCATGCCGCCACTTCCGGGTGGGCATCCATAAACTCCACCAGCGGGGTGAGCCAGTGGTGCGTCACCTCGATGTCTGAATTGAGCAACAGGTAGTATTCGGCCTCTATCTGGCGCAAGGCTCTGTTGTAGCCCTCGGCAAAGCCCCAGTTGCGCTCCAGGGCTATGGTCTTGCACTCGGCGAAACGGCTGCTGAGCAGCTGCAGCGAATCGTCGGTAGAGGCATTGTCGGCCACATATACCGTAGCCTCGTCGCGCGAATAGTTCAACACCGTAGGCAGATACTCGGCCAGCATCTTAGCCCCGTTCCAGTTCAGTATTACAATGGCTACTTTATCCATAACAATGCAGATTGATCGTGATTGAATGCTCCCAGCGTTCCCGTCATCAGCTGGTTGTCGTATTCCGCACGGGCATCGGCTGCCGACAGCTCCACGCGGATGTAGTTGCGGGTGAAGCCATGCATCGCACGCCCCCGTGTGGCTTTCTCGAACAGCACCTCAGCCTGTTGGCCGATGTGCCGCTCATAGAACTGCTGCGTCTTACGGTCTGACAGGGCCAGCAGCCGCTGACTGCGCTGCCGCTTCTCCTTGTCGGCTACCACGTAGGGTATCTTCAGCGCTGCCGTGCCGGGCCGCTCGCTGTAGGGGAACACATGCAGCTGGGTGACGTCCAGGGCCTCTAAGAAGCTGTACGTCTCCTCAAAGCACTCAGGAGTCTCGCCTCTGCAGCCCACCATCACGTCAACGCCGATGAATGCCTGCGGCATCGTCTCCTTGATGCGCTGTATCTTGTCGGCAAACAGCTGCCGGTCGTAATGGCGGTGCATCAGCCGCAGCACCTCGTCGCTGCCGCTCTGCAAGGGGATATGGAAATGGGGCATGAACGCCCGGCTGTGCGCACAGAAGTCTATCAGCTCGTCGCTCAGCAAGTCGGGTTCCATCGAGCTGATGCGGTAGCGGCTGATGCCTTCCACAGCATCCAACGCCTTGACAAGATCGATGAACTGCTCGCCGGTAGATTTGCCAAAGTCGCCGATGTTCACCCCCGTCAGCACCACCTCGCGGCCTCCCTCGCGGGCAGCCTGTTCGGCCTGGGCCACGAGGCTGGCTATGGTGGGATTGCGGCTGAAACCGCGCGCATAGGGTATGGTGCAATAGGTGCAGAAATAGTCGCACCCGTCCTGCACCTTTAGGAAATAGCGCGTGCGGTTTCCCCTTGAACAGCTGGGGGCAAAGCTCTTGATGTCCTTCGTCTTCACCGTATGGTATGGGGCAGCTGTGCCACCAGTCTCGCGGCTGACAAAGGCATCGCTGAGAAACTGTATCAGCTGTGCCTTCTCGTTGGAGCCCAACACCAGACTGACACCCTCTATACGGCTGATGCGCTCCGGCTCTAACTGGGCATAGCAGCCCGTAACCACCACAAACGCCCCCTGATGCTGGCGCACCAGACGGTGAATAGCCTGGCGGCACTTATGGTCGGCCACATCGGTCACCGAACAGGTGTTGATGAGACAGATGTCGGCATGCTCGCCATTCTGAACGGGCCGAACACCCATCTCGCCAAGCATGCGCCCGAAGGTGGAAGTCTCCGAGAAGTTCAGCTTGCAACCCAGTGTATAGTAGGCGGCCTTCTTGCCTTGAAAAACTGAAGAGTCTATCATTGTCTTATTTCATGTATCTCAATTAGCGTCGGCAAAGGTACACAAAAAAACGCATTATTTTGCCTTTTTTAGTGAAAAAACGATTAAGTGTAAAAAATGCACGAATTTTAACATTTCGCAATCACCTGATAAACAGGCACTTGCGAAAAAGTTACAAAAAAGGACAAAAAAAAGTCCCTAAAAAATGAACAACATATCAAAAAAATGCCTAACTTTGCAGCGTTTTAATAAACAAATGATTGTTTTACAGATTTAAAAAGCTTAGAAAAATGAAAAAATTAGTATTTATGTTCGTAGCTGTTGCAGCTATTTCGTTCGCTTCTTGTGGTAACAAGACCGCTCAGTCTGACGCTGCCGTTGACTCTGATTCTATCGCAGTTGTTGACAGCGCTGAGGTTGTTGACACTACCGCTGCTGCTGACACTACTGCCGTTGACAGCACCGCTGCTCAGAAGTAATCAGTACGAACTCGAATTGAGAGAGAATGCCGCCGGATGTGAATCCGGCGGTTTTTTGTGCTCGTTAGACTCTTCACTTATTCACTTATTCACTTTAGACATTTAGGTTTTTAATTTCCAAGATACTAAGTTTTCATGCATAAAGGATAATATAGTATGATAGAATTAATAATTTATTATTAATATTATATATATTATATTATATTATATATATATTATAATATATATATGATATAAAACTTCTTTTCTGATTTTATCCGAATTGTAAATGTCTAATGTCTAAAGTGAATAAGTGAATAACTTTTGAAGTTGGTAATCGCATAGGTCAGATAAAGAAATCGCGAAGATGGTTGGGAGTTTCGGAAATTATTCGCACCCTTGCAGCCTGCATAGCTGCAAGCAACTGAGAATAGGAAAATGAGTAACGGAAACAGAGAGGCTGGTAACAGGAGACAGCAGCAGAGTAGTACGAATTTAAGCAGCGACTAACAGAAGGGAGAGAAAAACATTGAAAAAATACTAATACTAAGGAGGCGGAGGGAAGATCACCTACGGACACAAAAAAAATTGATTGTCTCACGACAACCAATCTTTAAAATTAACCTTAATAATCTAATACCATGAAAAACACAGTGCAAATTTACAAAACTTTTTCTTGTCTGCAAATATTTTCTCTACAAAATACGTTTTGTTTAACTTTAATTAAATCTTTTGCCATCCCATTTTAGGATTATTGACATTTTAGGATTGTTTTTTTGCTCTTCGTTGGCTGGTGTATCAAAATAGCCGGACGGTTTCAATACCAGTTGAAATTCGTCGGAAAACGAAGCAGTAAACATGTCGTCAGGAAGAAGTGCAAAGCGGTTCGTAGGCAGTTCATGCCATGCTGTCGTAAAGAAATGCACCACACTTTCGCGAGTGTCCGTGCCATACGTCCAGATCATGCAGACTATCTGCGCCATGCCGTTATAGGCTTCTGTACTATCCAGCAGCAGTAGTTCGATTTGCGAGGACTCGCTAAGCGTCAACAAGGCGTGGCGGTCGGTCATCTGGTCCATACGGCTTTTCCCGTCGAGGCTATTGGGAACCTCGGCTTTCATGCCAGAGTCGATGAAATCGGCAAAATCGAGCCGGTTGTTCTGTGTAAGGTACGGCACAATGGTGTCGGGCATCGCTATGAACACCGAGCGCATGGTGGTTTGCGCCCATGCGCCCGATGTAGCCATAAGCAATATGATAAATAGAATATTCCTCATAATCAGGTCTATCCCCTACCCGGTCTTAAATCCTTCACGCGCACGGCCTTGCCTTCACTCTGCGGCAGCGAACCCTTCTTGACCAGTTTCACACGCGGCGTGAGCAGGATTTCGTCCTTCAGCGCACGCTGTATGTCGCGTGTCATCTTCTGTAGTTCTGGATATACGTCGGTAGTCAGTCCGTCCAGCTCTACTTCGACGGTCATGATGTCGTTGTCGTCTTCGGTATCCAGGGTGATGAGATAGTTGCTGCCCAGGCCGGGGTATTGCACCAGAATCTTCTCCACTTGCATGGGGAACACGTTGACGCCCTTGATGATGAACATGTCGTCGGTACGGCCCTTGATGCGGTCTATGCGGCGGTGTGTACGCCCGCACTTGCACTCGCCGGGAATGATGCGCGTCAGGTCTCGCGTGCGGTAGCGCAGGATGGGCATCATGGTACGGTCGAGGGTGGTGAGCACCATCTCGCCTATCTCCCCGTCGGGCACGGGCTCCAGCGTGTCGGGATCTACGATTTCGAGGATGTAGTTGTCTTCCCAGAGGTGCATGCCGCACTGCTCCTTGCACTCGAAGGCCACGCCGGGACCATTCATCTCGGTCATGCCGAACGAGTTGTAGGCCTTCACGCCCAACAGTCGCTCTATGCGGCGGCGCTGCTCTTCGGTATGCGGCTCGGCACCGATGAAGAGTGTGCGCAACTTGGTGGTCTTGGGGTCGATGCCCTCTTCCTGGAACACCTCGGCCAGGCGGATGGCATACGACGGAATGGCATGCAGGCAGGTGGTTCCGAAGTCGCGTATGAACATGATCTGCCGCTTCGAGTTACCGGCAGCGGCGGGCACGGTGGTGGCTCCAAGCTTCTCGGCACCATGCTGGAAGCCCAGTCCGCCGGTGAACATGCCGTAGCCGCTGGAGTTCTGGAACACGTCGGTGTCGCGGCATCCCACCATATACATGTCGCGGGCTATCATGTTGGCCCACGAGTCGATGTCGTGGCGCGAATAGGTCACCACTGTAGGATGGCCCGTCGTGCCGCTGGTAGAGTGGATGCGGATGGCGTCCTTCATGTCGCCGCCCACCAGTCCGAAGGGGTAGTTCTCGCGCAGGTCCTGCTTGGTGGTAAACGGCAGCTTGCGGATGTCGGCCACCGTCTCGATGCTATCGGGGGTGATGCCGTGCTCGCGCAGGAGCTTGCCGTAGAAGGGCGACTTCAGGGCTATTGCTATCGACTTGCGCAGCTTTTCTACCTGTAGTTTCTCCAATGCCTCGCGGGGCATGGTCTCCAATTCCGGTTGCCAGTATTCTCCGTCTTTCGTCACGGAGCTTAGCAAGTAATTTTCTTTGTTCTGCATAATGTATGGTTAGTTTTTGCTTAATTGTATCATCATTACTGCCGACAGACCGGCGGTCTCCGTACGCAGTCGGCTATCACCAAGATGTACCGACAAGAAGCCGCAGTCCATCGCCTCCCTTACCTCGTCTATTGAGAAGTCGCCCTCGGGGCCTATGAGCACCGTGGCGTCCTGAAAGCCTGCATCGGGTAGCACCGTGGCATCGGGGCTGACGGCAGGCTTGCGCAACTCGTCGAACAGGTAGCTGCGCGGTATCTCGTCGTAGCAGTGGGCAATATATTTGCGGCCTTTGCGGGGCTGCCGGACGAAGTCGCTGAAGGCTGTCATCCCGTTGACCATGGGCATCCATGCCTTATGGCTCTGCTTGGCCGCCGAGACGACAATCTTCTCGATACGCGGTGTCTTTACCACTCGTCGCTCGGAGAATCGGCACAGCAGGAACGACAGCTCGTCGATGCCTATCTCGACAGCCTTCTCGGCCAACCACTCCATGCGCTCCATCATCTTCGTGGGGGCTATGGCCAGATGGATGCGCCCCGTCCATTGTGGCTGCTGCAGCATCGTGGCGCGGATGGTGAAGCGGCAGCGGTGGCCGTTGGTGTCGCTCACTTCTGCCTGATAGAAGTTGCCCCGTCCGTCCATAAGCATGAGGTCGTCGCCCACCTTGAGGCGAAGCACACGCAGGGCGTGCTGCGATTCCTCATCGGGCAGCTCGGTGCTCTCGGGAGCATCGGGGGCGTAAAAGAATCTTACTTCCTTCATCTGTCTATGGTCATTTTTCTTATCGTCTGTCTATGCGTGCTTCATGTCGCGCTGGCTCTGTGATAGCTGGTTCAATTCGCGTCATGCCTTAGTGGCGGATGTCGCCTATGGGCTTCTTCTCAGGCTGGAACACTAGGGCGAAGGCGATGCCCACCACCAGCGCGAAGCTGGCGAAGATGAACCAGCACGTCTGCCATTCGCCCTCAAGGAATCCGTTTTCCCATTGGCAATAGCTGTTCACTATCTCGCCGGCAGCTAACGTACCGATGGTGGCCCCCAGTCCGTTGGTCATCATCATAAACAGCCCTTGTGCCGAGGCCTTGATGCTGGGTTCGCACTCCTGGTCGACGAAGATGCCGCCCGAGACATTGAAGAAGTCGAAGGCCACACCATAGACGACACACGAGAGTATGAAGAAGATGACGCCCGGCATGACGGGATTGCCTATGCCGAAGAATCCGAAGCGGAACACCCAAGCGAACATCGACATGAGCATGACCACCTTGATGCCGTATCGCTTCAGGAAGAACGGTATCATCAGAATGCACAGGGCCTCGGAGATCTGAGAGATGCTGGTGAGCAGCGTGGCGTTGTTGGCGGCAAACGAGTCGGCAAACTCCGGCTGACCCTTGAAACTAGTGATGAAGGGACCGGCAAAGCCGTTGGTCACCTGTAGGCACATACCTAGCAGGGCCGAGAAGATGAAGAAGAGGGCCATCTGGCGACGCTTGAACAGCTTGAAAGCATTCAGCCCCAGACTCTCGACGAGCGACACCCTACCCTCTTGCTGCTTTTCCAGACGGCAGCTGGGCAGCGTGAAGCAATAGGCGCAGAGCAGTACGCTGAGCAGGCCTGACACGAAGAACTGCATATAGGTATATTGGAACTTGTGCAGGTTCTCGCCCAGGGTGAAGCCGAATCCTGTCTCATCGACGTAGGCACAGTTGACAAACCACATGGTGGCGATAAAGCCCACGGTGCCTAGTACGCGGATGGGCGGGAAGTCGCGAACGGTGTCCATGCCGTTCTTCTTCAGTATCGTGAAGGCTACGGTATTGGCCAGGGCGATGGTGGGCATGAAGAACGCCACACTAAGGCTGTAAAGGGCCACGAAGAGCGTCTTGTCCGTCAGCTCGTTGCCGAAGCCGCTCTGTAGGCCCAGCCACCAACAGCCCAGCATGAAGGCACCGGCGGCAAGATGGCACAGCCCTAAAAGCCGTTGAGGCTGTATGTACTTGTCGGCAACGATACCCATCAGCGTGGGCATGAAGATGCTCACGATGCCCTGAATGGCATAGAACCAGCTAATCTTGTCGCCCAGTCCGGCCACACCGAGATAGTTTCCCATACAGGTGAGGTAGGCTCCCCATACGGCGAACTCCATGAAGTTCATGATTGATAGTCGTAGTTTCGTATTCATAGTCTTTTGTTTTTAAGTAAATGGTTTCTCTTTCCTTACTTTAGGTGATTGGCTTCTCCTTTCTCTTTCCTTACTTTAGGTGATTGTTTTCTCTTTTATAATACGCGCGTATATTGCCGCCTTCATCTCTTAAGCTGATGGTCCCTGACCACCACTCGGTCCGGGGCTGTTCGCTCTTCAACGGGTAGTACGTAGCGACCTTGCCGTCCGACAGTTCTACGACGTAGCGTGTCAGGTGCTCCCCCTGCGGGGTAATCAGCTCGCCGCAGGCTATCCGTCTGCACCGAGTCTCTTCGTTCTGTTTCACTCTCTTCGGGTAGTTGTTTGTTATGGAATCGTATGAGCTGTATCTGGCTGATGAACATCATCTTGCGCGACTCCTGCTCGTCGCCGCCGTCGTTCAGGTAGATATATCCCTTTAGCTCCTTCAGCAGGCGGGTGTTGCAGGCCGGCACGCGAATCTGCGCCAGTCCGGCTATCGTCACGTGGCTGGCCGTCTGCACAATGCTGTCGCCATCGTATTTCGTCACCACGCACACCACGGCATCCTTCGTTCCGTTCTGGCATATCCATTCCGTTTTGAACTGCAGCATGAAGGCATCGCCCTTCTTGTAGGTGGAGTCGGCCGTGATGCTGAAGTCGAAACGGTTCATCGTCGGACGAGGTATCAGCAGCGCCGTGGTGCCCATCCGCCATACGTTGGCCGTGTCGCCGTCCTCGCTGTACTGTGAATATTGGCTCAGCGCACCCGTCGAGGCTCCCAAGGCTGTAGCCTCGTTGGCCATGCGCTCGTTGACGCGGCTATAGATGTCTTTCAGATAGTCTATACGCTTGTAGTAGAACACCATCGACGAGTCGAACTGCTCCTCCGTCACCCCGTGCTTCCTAAGCACGGCATGATAGCAGACCATGCGCTCATAGTCGGCCTCTTCGCCGCTCTTCAACCGCCCCATGGCCTGAGCCATGTGGTAATCGTAGAGGATGTCCTCTATCTTGTCCTTGGCAATGATGCCCGGTGGCAACGACGGCTTACAGCTCCAAAGCATGCCTGCCGTCAGCAACACGATGACTGCCAGACTATTCTTCACTTGCCACAACCTCCTTTCTCTTGCTGAACGATATGGCTGACAGCTCCTTCCGGTAGAACAAGAGCAGCAGCACTACGCTGACCGATATGGCCGAGTCGGCAAAATTGAAGATGGGGCTGAAGAACACATAGGGATTGCCGCCCACCCATGGCATCCATTCGGGCCATGTGGTGACAATGAGCGGGAAGTAGAACATATCTACCACCTTGCCCATGAGGAACGGCGCATACCCCGTGCCGAAGGGCACGAAGTAGCTCACGTAGTATTCCGAGCTCTGGTTGAACATCAGCCCGTAGAACATCGAGTCGATGACGTTGCCCAACGCTCCCGCCACCACCATCGACAGGCACACGATGTAGCCCCAGCGGGCCTTGACGCGAACCTGCCCCCGAAGGTAGTAGATGAGTGCCCCGATGGCTACGATGCGGAACAGCGAGAGGAACAGCTTCGAGCCTATTTCCATCCCGTAGGCCATGCCGTTGTTCTCGATAAACACAATCTTGAACCACGAGAAGATTTCTATCTGCTCGTGTAGCGTCATGTGCGTCTTCACCCAGATCTTGATAACCTGGTCGATGATGAGGATGACTGACACGATACCCACTGCCAGCCATCCTCGCTGTGATGTCGTATGATTGTCCATCAATTCTTCTTGCCTGCCATCTTCGACTCTACGCTCAGCGTGGCATGGGGCACAGCGCGCAGCCGCTCCTTCGGAATCAGCTTGCCCGTCACACGGTCTATGCCGTAGGTCTTGTTCTCTATGCGCCCCAGGGCGGCCTTCAGTCCCTGTATGAACTTCTGCTGGCGCGAGGCCATCTGTATCAGCTCTTCCTTCGACTGTGTGGCGCTGCCCTCTTCCAGAGCCTTATACGTAGGCGACGTGTCGTCAACATCGTTCGAGTCCTTGTTCATCAAGGCACTCATCATCTGGTCGTAGTCACGCTTGGCCAGAGCCAGCTTCTCATTGATAATCTGACGGAACTCCTCGAGCTCTTCGTCTGTGTAACGTGTTTTTTCAGCCATAATTCATTAAGATTTAATTACGTGTGTACTTTTTCTTTTACTAAAGGTTTTATTTTCTCTATGTGGTGGTAAAGCATTGCGCTTCAGCATTTACTTACCTTGATGTTCAGCGCGAAGTCGTCAAACTCGACAGCCTGTCCGTCGTTGTCCTCCACCTTCAGTTCGTCGGCCAGCACCTGACGGGATATATAGTCGCCGAAGGCTTCGACAGCCTTGGTGGAAGCGTCGTTGGGGGCTATGCTCACGCGTACGTGGTCGGTGATTTCCAACCCGCTCTTCTTGCGGATGTTCTGTATGCGGTTTACCAGCTCGCGGGCCATACCCTCTGCACGCAGCTCGTCGGTCAGCGTGATGTCAAGGGCTACGGTCAGGTTGCCTTCGTTGCCTACGAGCCATCCGGGAATGTCCTCGCTGATGATTTCTACATCCGTGGCCAGAATCTCTATGGTGTCCATGTCTGCTATGTTGTTCAGGGTCAATGAGCCATTCGCCTCCAGCTGGGCTATCTGTTCCTGCGTGAGCGCATCGACAGCAGCGGCCACAGCCTTCATGGCCTTGCCGAATTTCTTGCCCATCGTGCGGAAGTTGCACTTCACTTTCTTCACCAATATGCCCTGCCCCTCTACGAACTTCACGTCCTTCACGTTCACCTCCTGTAGGAATATCTGCTTAACGCTCTCGATGGCCTCGCGCTGAGCCTGGTCCACCGGGGGAATCATCAGCGTCTGCAGGGGCTGCTTCACCTTGATGCTCTCCTTGCGGCGCAGGGCCAGCACGATGGTGGTGATGCGCTGAGCCACAGCCATACGCTCCTCCAAGTCGCGGTTAACCTGTTCAGCATGGAATGCCGGGAAAGTATCCAGATGTACGCTGTCAAGGCTGCCGCCCAAGTCTTTGTACAGCTGGTCGGCAAAGAAGGGAGCGAAGGGAGCCAGCAGCTTAGCCACAGTCATCAGACATTCGTAGAGCGTCTGGTAGGCAGCCAGTTTGTCGGCATCCATCTCCTTGCCCCAGAAGCGTTTCTTGTTCAGTCGCACATACCAGTTGGAGAGGTCGGCATCCACGAAGTCGTCTATCAGTCGGCCTGCCCTCGTGGGGTCGTAGTTGTTCATTTCGCGCTCCACACCCTCTACCAGCGTGTTCAGGCACGACAGTATCCAGCGGTCGAACTCGGGTCGCTCGCCGACGGGTATCTGAGGAGCTTCGGGGTCGAATCCATCGACGTTGGCATACATGGCGAAGAGCGAGTAGGTATTATATAAGGTGCCGAAGAACTTACGGCTCACTTCTGCCACTCCATCGGGGTCGAACTTCAGGTTGTCCCACGGCTCCGAGTTGGTCATCATGTAGAACCGCACGGCATCCGAGCCATACTTGCCAATCATGTCGAACGGGTTGACCACATTGCCTACGTGCTTCGACATTTTGTTTCCTTTAGCGTCGAGCACCAATCCGCTGGAAATCACGTTCTTAAAGGCCACAGAGTCGAATATCATCGTAGCGATGGCATGCAATGTGAAGAACCATCCGCGCGTCTGGTCAACCCCCTCGTTGATGAAGTCGGCAGGGAATGCCTTGCAGCTGTCAATGAGCTCGCGGTTCTCGAACGGATAGTGTATCTGGGCGTAGGGCATTGAACCTGAGTCGAACCACACGTCGATGAGGTCTGCCTCGCGCTTCATCTTCTTGCCCGTAGGCGAGCAAAGGAAGATATAATCGACATAGGGGCGATGCAGGTCAATGCGGTCGTAGTTCTCCTGACTCATGTCGCCTACTACGAAGCCTTTGTCCTTCAGCGGGTTCGACGGCATGAAGCCTGCCTCTACGGCCTTCTCTATCTCGTTGTACAGTTCCTCGATGCTGCCGATGCACAGCTCTTCACCGTCCTCCGATCGCCAGATGGGCAGCGGAGTGCCCCAGAATCGTGAGCGCGACAGATTCCAGTCGTTCAGGTTGTCGAGCCAGTTGCCGAAGCGTCCTGTACCGGTCGATTCGGGCTGCCAATTGATGGTTTTGTTCAGCTCCGACATGCGCTCCTTCTTGGCCGTACTCTTGATGAACCACGAGTCCAACGGATAGTAGAGCACGGGCTTGTCGGTGCGCCAGCAATGCGGATAGTTGTGCGTGTGCTTCTCAATCTTAAACACCTTGTTCTGCGCCTTCAGGTCCATGCATATCGAGATGTCGAGCGTCTCGTCCTTGTCGGTCAGCGTGTCGTCGTAGGCGTTCTTCACGTAGCGCCCGGCAAACTTGTTCCATTCTGCCAAGTTCATGTATTGCTTTACGAAGTCGGGGTCAAGGTCTTCTGTCACAAAGTATTTGCCCTGTAGGTCAACCACGGGGCGCTCCTGCCCTTTCTTGTCTATCAGCACGATGGGACAGATGCCGGCCTTCTTGGCTACGAAGGCATCGTCGGCACCGAAGTTGGGGGCGATATGCACGATGCCGGCACCGTCCTCGGTGGTCACGTAGTCGCCAGGAATGACGCGGAAGGCATCGCCCATAGGCCGTATGGCAGGCATCAGCTGTTCATACTCCATACCCACGAGGTCGGTACCCTTGTAGCGTGCCACGATGCGGTACGGCAGCAGCTTGTCGCCTTTCTTGTATTCTGGCATCTCGCCGCTGTCGGTGATGTTGCCCTCAACGGGCAGGTATGCGTTCAGGCGAGCCTCGGCCAACACCAGCGTCACCTTGTCGGCGGTGTACGGGTTGAAGGTCTCTACGGCCACATAGTCTATCTTCGGCCCCACGCAGAGTGCCGAGTTGGCAGCCAGCGTCCACGGCGTAGTGGTCCATGCCAGGAAGTAGGCTGTGCCCCACCCTGTCATCTCGGGCTTGGGACTCTTCATGCGGAACATGGCCGTACAGGTGGTGTCCTTCACGTCGCGATAGCAGCCGGGCTGGTTTAGCTCGTGGCTCGACAGACCTGTGCCTGCTGCGGGCGAATAGGGCTGGATGGTATATCCTTTGTAGAGCAGCCCCTTCTGGTAGAACTGCTTCAGCAGCCACCAGAGTGTCTCGATATATTTGTTGTCGTAGGTGATGTAGGGATTGTCCAAGTCAACGAAATAGCCCATCTTCTCGGTCAGCTCGCGCCACTCCTGAGTGTACATCATCACGTTCTCGCGGCACTTGCGGTTGTAGTCCTCGGTTGAGATATAGCGCTCCGACTCCTTGTTGTCGATGTCGGCCTTTGTGATGCCCAGCTCCTTCTCAACGCCCAGCTCGACGGGCAGTCCGTGAGTGTCCCAACCGGCCTTGCGCTTCACCTGGAAGCCCTGCATGGTCTTGTAGCGGTTGAAGGCGTCCTTGATGCTTCGAGCCAGCACATGGTGGATGCCGGGGTGCCCGTTGGCCGAGGGAGGGCCCTCGAAGAACACAAACTGCGGACAGCCCTCGCGCTCGGTCACGGAACGCCAGAATACATTCTTATCTTTCCACATCTGCAGTACGTCGTTGTTCGTCTGCGTCAGATTCATGCCGTTATGCTCGGCAAATCTCTTCTCCATATCCTGTTATCGTTGTTATTTTATTAGTTTACGTATTTTAGCCTGCAAAGATACAACTTTTGGCGCAATTAGCCAAATTTCCCGTGCTTTTTCTTACTAATGCTGTCGAATATACCCTTGCTTCGTGACTCCCTGCCGACGAGTGTCATCCTCCCACGAGCATAGACAGTAGACGATGTCGCCGTTGGTCTGAAAGGTAATACTGCCGTCCATCTTGACAGCCTGTAGCAGAATATCTCATTTTTCCGTGTCGCATTTTTGGCGGTCTCGCGGAAAGTTGCTACCTTTGTGCGCTGAGACCGTGAACGGAAAAAATGGGATATCGGAATATAGGAACATCGAAATATCGAAAATCCGAAAACCAGAAACCGAAACATCGAAATCACGAAAAACGAAAAAAATTACCACAACAATGAACGAAAAATACGAAAAAACTGACGAGAGAGTGGCGCGTGCCGTTGACAATTTCATGGCGGGCTACGGCTGCTGCCAGAGCGTGGTGGCGGCGTTTGCTGACATCTACGGACTCGACGACACAATGGCGAAGAAGATTGCGGCAGGATTCGGAGGCGGTGTGGGCAGGATGCGCATGATGTGCGGTGCCGTATCAGCAATCGTGATGCTGGCGGGAATCGACTGCGGACAGACCGAAGGCAGTGACCGCGAGGGCAAGTCGGCATGCTACAAAGTGGTGCAGCAGCTGCTAGCCCAGTCGAAGGCCGACAACGGGAGCCTGATATGCGCCGAGATTCTGGGGCTGAAGGGCAGCGAGAAAGCTACGGCGAGCTATGTGGCATCGCCGCGCACGGCAGAATACTACAAAACGCGCCCCTGTGTGGCGAAGGTGGAAAGTGCCGCACGCATCTTTGCCGAATATCTGAAGCGCAAGCAGCAGGCCGTTTAATCCTTGTAATCCGTTTTAATCCATTGTCGGGAAAAACATCCCTCTGCCGTCAGTGCCTGAAGCGTATCTCGCGCAGGTTGTGGCGACCCATAAAGCGGCTCTTGTCAACAAAGCCGCTGATGCCCGTCACGCGCCCCTTGGCGCTGTACTGCCAGAGCGTGTAGTCCTGGTCGTCGCAGAGCACGGGGGCCTCGTCGGTGTACATGGCTATCATGAGCTTGTAGTCCATCACCTTGCCCGCCAGATGCTTGTTGTAGAAGTTGCGCCCGGTATAGAGCAGCGGCTTCTGGCCGTAGGCCTCTTCCACGAGGTCGAGGAAATAGAACAGCGAGTCGCACAGCGCATCGGTGGTCAGCCCGCCAGTGGTCTCGATGTCTATCATGGGTATGAGGTCTTGCTCTTCGGGTATGCACTGCGACATGAAGTTGCGCAGCTGCTCCTGCTGGGGCGTGCGCGGCCGGTAGAAATGGTAGGAGCCCACCTTCAAGCCATAGACGTGGGCCATGACGATGTTCTGCTCGAAGCGGGCATCGATGCGGTCGCCGCCCTCGGTGGCCTTTAGATAGACGTAGGCAATGCCGCTTTCGTTGCTCACGGTTTCCCACGACACCTGGCCCTGATAGTGGCTGAGGTCGATGCCGTGTACGTGCGAGCAGGTGTCTTCGCATTGCGACAGCCGGTGCTGCGAGCGGGCGGCTGTGGCTGTGAGCAGCAACAAGGCGGTGAGGATATATAATGCTTGACGGTTCATAAATGTATGTATATATTTTTTTGCTAATTTTTCATGCAAAGTTACGCTTTTCTGCCCGATTATTCGTAATTTTGCACCATCAAATTAATGTTTATGCGGAATTTATTGACATTTGTTATGTGCTCGCTTGTGGCCGTTGCGTGCAACAGCGACCATAGCGACGAGCACGTTGAGGCCTCCACGGCTCAGCGCACCGTCATCGTGTATATGGCGGCAGAGAACAATCTGAATTGGTTTGCACAGGCTAACATCAACGACATGATAGTAGGCATGGCGGGCATAGGCCAGCAGTCGCGGCTGCTGATATTCGCCGACAAGGCCAGCGACCATGAGCGGCCCTTCATAGCACGGCTGACGGGAGAGACGACGCACCCCGTTGACACGCTGTACAAATATGCGCAAGATTTCAACTCGCTTGACCCGGCGAACATGGAGGAGGTGCTGCGACGCACGCTTGAGCTGTCGCCCGGCGCGCAAGACTATGCGCTGGTGTTCTGGGGGCACGGCTCGGGATGGATTGTGCAGGGCAACAACGCCGCAAAGGCCGCCGCATGGAGCAATGCCGCAGAGAGCGATGTCGCAGGACGGAGGGCTTACGGCACGGACAACCTGCAGAACAACCCGTACGACGGTAAAAACAGCGATGACATGTGGATGAACATTCCCGAGCTGCGAGGCGTGCTGGAGCGTGTGGGCATGCGGTGGAAATTCATCTTCTTCGACTGCTGCAACATGCAGAGTGCCGAGGTGGCCTACGAGTTGCGAGGCACCGCCCAATATATCATAGCCTCGCCGGCAGAAATCACGGGCAACGGAGCACCGTACCGCACGCTGATGAACGACTTCTTCAACCCCAACGACCAGCTGATGTACACCGCCGTGTGCGACCATTACTACGCCCAGAAGACCAACTATCTGGAAATGGGCGACGAGCACCTGCCTATCAGCACCGTTGACACACGGGGGATGGAAGCGCTGGCCGAGGCCACACGAGCCATCGTGCCCGAGATAAAGGCCTACGTGGAGCGAGCCGATGTGACGCGCGGCCACGTGTACTACTATCAGCATCTGCCCTACAGCGACGAGCAGGTGATGTATGACATGGCCGACATGATACAAGCGGCACTGGCCAACCAGCCAGAGAAATATGAGGCGTGGAAAGGGGTGATGCAACAAGCCGTTGTCTATAGCCGGTACAGTTCGCTGTGGCACGCACTGCATGTGAGGTTCGGCGACTTCCGCTCGGAAATGTCGCCGGAGCGGTTCGCCTGCATCAGCATGTTCTTCCCCCTGGCGCGATACAACAACAGGGGCATCAGCTTCCCCTACAATCAGGACATCAAGCGATTCCAGTGGTATCAGACGCTGGAGTGGGAATAAGCCTTAAGAATTGGTGAGCGGCGGTATCAGCCCCTTTCGGGCTGTCATGCCTGCTGCGGTAGCGGTGTCAGCCCTTCGGCTGGCTGTCATGTACCACCACCTTCACCTTGGCAATGCGCCGCTCGTCCATTTCCATAATCTCGAACGAGAACTGGCGGTACTCCATGCGCTCGTGCAACTGGGGGAACTCGCCCTTGATTTCAAGCAGCAGGCCAGCCAGCGAGTCGGCATCACCGGCCACTCCGTCGAAGATGTCGTCGTCGAGCTTCAGTATCTTGTAGAAGTCGCTCAGCAGCGTCTTGCCCTCGAAGAGATAGGTGTTGCTGTTCACGCGCACGTAGCTCTTCTCGTCTTCGTCATACTCGTCGTTGATTTCGCCCACAATCTCTTCCAAAATGTCCTCCAGGGTGACGATGCCGCTGGTGCCTCCGAACTCATCGACAACGATGGCTATGTGTACCTTGTTCTCCTGAAACTCGCGCAGCAGGTCGTCTATCTTCTTGGTTTCCGGCACAAAGTACGGAGGGCGAATGAGCGACTGCCAGCGGAATGTGGCGCTCTTCGACAGATGGGGCAGCAAGTCTTTGATATACAGGATGCCGCGCACGTGGTCGCTGTTGTCTTGATAGACGGGGATGCGCGAGTAGTTGTTCTCTACCACGCAGCGCAGCACGTCGGCAAACGATGACTTGAAGTCGAGGTCCACCACGTCCTGGCGGGTGGTCATGATCTCCTTCGCCGTCTCGTCGCCAAAGCGCACAATGCCCTCCAGCATGCGCTGCTCTTCCTTGATGTCTTCCTTGTCGGTAAGCTCCAGAGCCTGCTCCAAATCATCGACGCTCAGCGAGTGGCTCTCCTTCTGAACCATCCGCTCGGCTATCACGCCGGAGCGCATCAGCACGCTGGCAAAGGGATAGAACAGATGGCGCAGCAGCATGATGCCATCTACCGCACGGCGGCAGAAGCGCAGCGCATTCTTACCGGCAAATATTTTGGGCATAATCTCGCCGAAGAGCAGCAGCAGGAACGTGAGCAGCACCGTGATGCAGAGAAACTCCAGCCACAGGGCCGTGCCGAAGTCTATCGTGTGGGCAAAAAAATAGTTGCATAGCATGATGATTGTCACGTTCACCAGGTTGTTCGTGATGAGTATCGTGGCCAGGGTGCGCTGCGGCTCGTTGCGCAGTTGCTTGATTTTGGCGTCAGAAGGGTTTTTCTCTTCGTCAAGCTCGCTCAAATCGTTGGGCGACAGCGAGAAGAATGCTATCTCCGAACCGGAGGCAAAGCCCGACACCAACAGCAACCCACAAGCCAGCAAGCCGGCAATAATAGCGCCGGTCGTGGGCGTGAGCAGGGTGACGTTGGCAAAAATCTGTTGAAATGCGTCCATGAGAACTTATTATGTAGCTGACAGCGAAGCTTTACTGTTTGTGGCTGACGGAAGCTCTACTATACTGTGGCTGACGGCGAAGCTTCGGAGCCTTTCTGTGCCGAACGGGGCGTGAGCATCTCCATGTTGTCGGCCCATATCTCGGTAGTGTTGCGCCGCTGCCCCTGCTTGTCGTCATAGGTGGTGTAGCGGATGCGCCCCTCGATATACAGCTTGTCGCCCTTATGCACATACTGCTCGACTATCTCGGCCAGCCGCCGCCATAGTATCACGTTGTGCCAGTCGGTATGGTCAGGCACCTGCGTGCCGTTCTGCAGCGTGTAGCCGCGCTCCGTAGTGGCCAGCCGCAAGCGAGCCACCGCCACGCCTCTCTCTACGTAGCGTATCTCGGGCTCGGCCCCCACATTGCCTATCAGCATCACTTTATTCACCGTATCCTATCGCTTGGCTTCAAAATTTATTCACCGTCTCTATAGCTTGGCTGAATTCACCGTCACTATCGCTTGGCTGAAATCACTTGCACTGCCCTAAAAAGGTGAACTTGAAATTCTTTCCCTTTGCTGACGGGAACTGGCTGCGGGTATCCACACGCTGGCTCAGATGGTCAACAATGCGGTTGTAGCAATCCATGCCCGACGCTGCTTTACAACGCGCCACAAAATGCGTGTCGCGGTACTGGAACTTGCCCGTACCCGGAACCTGCTGCACGCGCTTGAAGTCCATCACGCCCTCGTACCAACCGAAGCGCTCTTCATTCAGACGCATCACGGCAGGACTCGCCGACTTGTCCTCGAAGCCGTTCGGCGTGTGGATGGCTTTCTTGTCCTTGAAATCCTGCATCGTGGCAGCCTCGGTCTTGATGATAATGAAATAGACACGCGGACGAACCTTGTAACGTTTGGGATAGAAAACATCACTGGCCGCATAATTGCGGATGTCTTGCTCTAAATTGGCATTCATGCCTATCTCTTCAATACCGGACAGAAAAGCTATGGCATCGTCAACGCTCTCAACCAGTACCTCATTGTCAAAATAACGTAAATATAAGTTCATCTGGAATGGTTAATTTTCTAAAACAATCTTTTGGAAAAATGAGCGGAAAACGGGACTCGGACCCGCGACCCCAACCTTGGCAAGGTTGTGCTCTACCAACTGAGCTATTTCCGCTTGATAGTGTTAAAAAGGATAGTGAAGAGGAGG
>ODAI011240904.1_pt1 | contig 33262 bp, 26 predicted proteins | sample 1539321 | NCBI WGS metagenome assembly ODAI01 (sample SAMN02144231, study PRJEB22623) | gut metagenome | biome: sheep rumen | host: Ovis aries | place: New Zealand
CAGGATATCTACAGCCTCCTTATACTCTTTCCTCTCCAACATATTCCGGGCAAGCCCCACCATGGCGGACTGATCGGCCTCGTTCTCCTTCAGCATGGCGCGATAGATAGCATCCGAAGCCGAGTAATCTTCCTTGTAATACAGCGCCTGCGCATAGTCAAAGGAGATGCTCTGGAGATTCTCCTTGTTGTCCTTCTGGGCTAGTTCGTAGGCCGTCTTGAAGGAGGCAACGGAATTATCCTCATCCCTCATATCTTGATAGAGGAATGCTTTCCACCAGTGTAGGGTGGACATGGGCACGTTGGTTTTCTTGGGTTTGTTCACCTTCAATGCATGGTTGATATCCTGGAGGGATTGCCCGTACTCCTGTTTGCGACGCAGCAGCCTTACGCGCAGGACAAGCGCATCCACGTTGTCCGGGGTCTCCTTGAGCTGTTTGTTTACAAGGTCCAGTGCCTTGGCCTCGTCCTTCTCCTCATTCAGGACCTCATAGGCCTTCTTGAGGTTGTAGTCATTCTTGGGTTTGTTCTTCTGGGCGTACACGTTGACGCTCAGGGTGGCGAGCAGCAGGGCTGCCAGCAGGTTTAGGATGTGTTTCATGTGCGTGAAAGTATTTAAAGAAATATTTTAGAGTTGGAATAATTCAAACTGCTTTCCAAGCTCGGGCGAGAAAGAATGGATAATACCTTTCATCTTCTCAATAACTCCATATAATTCCGAGTTCTCTTTTTTTAACTGAACAATTATGACCTCCTGCTTTTTGATCGTATCGTCCATACGAAGAGCCTGAAGCACAACATCTGTCACAAAAATATCATCCGTTTTCATACTCGTGTTTCTTTCATCTGCAAACAAATACTTCGCGCTGACTAATTCTTACAAATGAAGACAAAAAAACCGCCGAGCAGCGAATGCTCGGCGGTTAATGTGTGCCTGAGGATGGTATCTAATAAATAGACTTAAGGTATCTTAGAATTTTATGACGGAGACGGGACTTACAGGTGTCTATGGTCCCGCCACTTTTTCGAGTAATCTCCATCATTTCTTCTTTCGATAACCCATCCTTCATCATCTGCAGAAGAAGCTGCTCACCCTCGTTTAAAGTGGCTATGAAATCGTTGAGTTTAATAGTACGACGCTTTGATTCGGTTATTTCCTCGAATAGAATAAACCGGTCCTCAAAGGGCGTTTTCAACTCTTCAACTCCTTCACCAAGGAAATCCAGCCTTGCTTTGCTGTCAACTATTCGTTTCAGTTTCTTTGATTCGCTGATAGAATAGTTTCTTGCGACCGTACATGCCCACGATTTGAAAGAAGCGCCACGCTCCGGATCATAGGAATCGCATTTGTTAAGGATATGCAGCGTGGCATTCTGAATGAAATCGTCAACAATAATGTATCCCTTGATAACCCAAGTGTTCGCATACTTCGCAAGCGTGATTCGTACCGTCTCGGCAATGGCTTTGACTATCTCTTCATTAAAGAGTGCTAAATTCCTTCCAACAGAAGAATTGCTTTTGGGTGATGAGTTCTGGGACATAGTGCGTGAAAGATTGAGGAGTTGGTGGAAAAGGCATGAACAAGTCAATGCCCGCTATAATATCATTGTAGCACTCCTTGCAACCGCTCAATTGTCCAGAGCTCTATTTCAAAGAACTAATCGCCTTCCAGCTGCACAAACATTATACTTCGATTCCGGTGATTCTTACACAGGAACCATAAAATATTTCACTTTGTCTCTTGCAAATATAAGTATCTTTCTGCAAGAAAACAAAAAACACAATTATCGCATATTAAAGCGATTCCTCTTGTAAGAGTTTGCTGCGGAGCAGTATATATTGTTTGTTTGAATAATGTGAGGACCTTTATAAAAAAAAACTTATATTTGTACAATCCACAAGAAAAAACAAAGCTTAACGTAACCAATCGACCTATGGGACTGCTGGTATACAAAGTAAGTGATTTCTCTCATACAGCAGAGAGAGAACAGTATCGCACAATCTGCCAGATGCTCAAAGCCCGGTACTCTGGAAGGCCCGAATTGTGCATCTTCGTCGCAAATTGGAATATATACGATAGCGAACTTGATGGTCTGCTTATAAAACAGGATGCCATTATCGCCATTGAGTTTAAAGATTATGGCGGGAAGATCACTGCTGTAGAGAACGGCGATTGGAAAAAAGACGATGGTACAGTCGTAAAGGGAGGCGTGAGAAAGAACCCTTATAAGCAGGCACAGATTAACAGAAGTAACCTGTTGAATGGACTACGTGACAGCGGTTTTGTGAATCCATCTAATCTTAAGCATATTTCCTCTCTTATTGTTTTTAACCAACCAATAGAATTGGATTCCTCGGGAATCTCAAGGAAAACTAAAAGTTGGCTGCACATTTGTGATAATGAGCACTTTATTGATAAAGTCGAGGATATTACATCGCCTAAGACGAATTTCTCAGATGCAGAACTTGTCAAGTTAGTATCAGATCTCAACTTTGACTGTGGCGGCGATTCTCTTGATGAGCGTTTCAGCGATTTGATAGATCCTTTGTTGGAAGATATTCCAGAGGAATATATGCCTGAGCCGCAAGCATTAACGATTTCCAGTCTGGCCACAAAGGACAGCCTTCTGTCTGTTGGTGAGACCATTCCTGGAGCAAATGATTCTCAGATTCCCGCATACATTGGTATTGACTTTGGCACATCGACGACTGTCGTATCTGTGGCTCGCTATTTCAATAATCGAATGACTTGTAAGACCGTTGAAATAGCATATCAGACATATGATGGAGCAATAGGACGCGATGACCGAATTGCCACGATGCTGGCAAATAAGGATGGAAAACTTTTAGCCGGTAGGGGAGCAGAAGAGTTTAAGTATGATTTAGAGAAGAACGTAGATATCTGGTACTCTTTCAAAATGGAACTTGGGGAGGACCTTGGGGAGCAGTACTCTAAAAGCTCCAGGTCTGATATTAAATCCCCGAAAGACGCGGCAAAGCTTTTCTTCAAATACTTGAAAAAACAAATCGAGAAAAGCGTCCGCGCCTCGAAATACGAGTATGTCGTGACAATCCCCGCATCATTTGAGGCAAACCAACGTCGTGATTTGATTGAGGCCCTTGAGGCAAATGGTATCAATATCAGTAAGCAAGCATTGATTGACGAGCCGAATGCAGCATTCCTAAGCAATGTTATAGAAGATCAGATGTGCGGGAAGTCTATGATGCTCAGACCCGACTCTAATTTATCTATTTTAGTATTTGATTATGGCGCAGGTACTTGCGATGTATCTATATTAGAAGTTGGACTGGACCAAAGGGGGGCATTTTCAAAGAACAAGGCCATTTCCCGATTTGAGAGGTGTGGTGGAGATGATATTGATAGGTGCATTGCTACAAAGATTCTTTTGCCTCAGATCTTGGAGCAGATTATGGAACATGAGGAAGATTTGAGACAGAATAAAAAGCAGGAATTAATCAATCACTTGATGAAACCAGCCGAACTGTTGAAGATCGAGATATGTGAAAGAGTCGCCAACCAGATGAATGACGGTATTCTTCCTCCTTTGGCAATGAGTGAAGATAAGGTTTCTTTAAACACCTCGTACCGTTTTGAGTTTGATGGCCGATGGGTTGTTTTTTCTAATCCGCAGATGTCCTACAAGGAGTTCAACAGTATAATGATGAATTTCCTTAAGCAGGAGTATACGGAGAAAGACGAGTATAACAGCATCTTTAAGAGTATTAAAACAGCCATAGACAAATCAGGCCTCACGAGGAATGATATTGACTACGTGCTGCTTATAGGAGGTAGTTCTTATAACCCCTATATTCAATATGCACTTCGCGAACATTTTGCCAACTCTACTCTTAGAATACCTAGGGATCTCCAAGCACACGTCTCCCAGGGAGCCGCCGTTCATTCGTTGATATATCATGGCCTAAATCACAATATCATCAATCCTATTTCTAGCGAACCTATTTTCGTCATCACAAAAGGCATTAAGAACAAGCGGATATTGATTCCGGCCGGCACATATATGCCGAGCGAAGATGTGCTTGTTGATGATCTTGAGACCAGTTCTGATGGGCAAAGCTGCATCGAACTGCCCATCTGCGTCGGAGACGAAAACAAGATATTAAGCAACTTTGTTATTCAAGCCCCTGATTCCAGTGGCTTCCGGATGGGTGAATCTGTAAAGTTGAAAATTCGATTAACGGCGGATAAACTTTTGAAAGGGCATGTGGAAGTGCGCGGCAGAACATATGAAATTGACCCCATTAATCCTCTGTCAAACAAAGCCCTTTCTGCAGATGAGGCTGCCATCTTAAGAGCGCAGAGGGTAGTCAACAATGATGCCAGCCGCAATCACGGGCGAGCTAGTGTTCGTACACTTAAAGACCTGGCCAATGCATACAGTGAAGCGGGGAAGCATCTTGATGCAGCTGAAACGTACGAAGACATTAACGAGTTGTATCCTGGTACCATTTCGTTAAATAATATCGCTCTGGAATATGGCGAAGCGGGAAAGAAAAAGAGAAAAATGCAGATGCTTGAGCGGGCCTTAAAGGAAGAACCCGATAACGCGACAATCATTTTCAACGTTGCTTATAATATCAAGGGTGACGATTCTAAGCGGTATCGCGAGTTGCTGGAAAAATCTATTTCCCTTAGTCCTAATGACCCTTCTCATTTGTATGATTTCGGGTGTTGGCTGAGAAATCATAATGAGCGACAAAGGGGACAGGATATGATTGATCAGGCTCTGCAAATTTGGAAAGAACGTTTCGCTAATGGGAGGATGATGAGTTGGGATTATGGATGGTATGCATCTGCATTAGAGAGTATTGGCGACTATATAAAAGCCCGTGAAGTACGCGAGGCTATGAGAAAGAACCGCTCGGAAGCGTTTAATACAGATAACTTAACTCAAATTAGATAGTAACTATGCCTTCTTGGATTATTAGACGAGACAGACTGGACCCAGACCAGCGTCGCATCGTAGATGCTCCAATCAACCGTAATATGTGGATTGCCGGATTTGCAGGAAGTGGCAAATCGGTAATATTGGTACACAAGGCTATCTCTATACTTCAGGCTAATCCCAATGCAAAAGTCGTCTTTGTTGTGTACACGCAGAGTCTTGTTGACTTGTTTAGAACGGGACTCGCGTCCTTAGGCTACCCGGAGATAGAGGTGAAAACCATCTATGAATTTATGGACGGCGCAAATATGTACGATTACGTCCTTTGTGATGAAGTTCAGGACTGCACGGACTCTATGATTCAGGAAATCCGAAGTCGGGCCCGAAAGAATGTTATTGTGGCGGGAGACAAATTCCAGTCCATTTATGAAAAGGACGTGAAGTATAAAGAGCCGACAATTGACCCCAGGACACTTACACGCTCGTTATCAGTTCAAGAAGAAGAACTCACAAAGATATATCGTCTGACGCCATCTATTATCGATGCTATCGATAGATTCTTGCCGTCAATGCGTTTGGCAATAAACGGCAGACCTAATGCTGAAAAGGTTGACGTAAGCATTAAGTTATGCCGGTGCGGGAACCGTCGGGAAGAATCACAATATACATACGATAGCGCATTGCGCTATGCAAATCAGAACGAACGCACCGCGGTACTTTTCCCCCAACATAAGGATTGTATAGAATTTGCAAATTATGTCTTGGACAGCAAAGGAAAGCCGCAATGGGAAACCCAACTGAACAGATATGGGAACCCAGACTTCGGCGCTCTTAACAGTCATCTAGCTGCTAATGGAATCAAGTTGATGTATATTGGGAATAAGTATGGCTCCTTGAAAAATGCGGAGGATAAGAGCATCGTTGTTCTCATGACCTACCAATCTTCAAAGGGGTTGGATTTCGAGCATGTTTATCTTCCTTTTTCCAGCAGTAACATGTTCATAACATACAACGATGACAGAAGCAAGACCATCTACATGGTGGCAATGTCAAGAAGCAGTAAGAATCTTACGATTACATATTCGGGACAACCGTTTCAATATGTGACCAGATTTCAGTCTCTCTGCACAGAAATATCACCTAACGCTCCTACTGTTACAACGGTCTCCTCTGGGGATGATTTTGATTTCTAGCATATGAAAATCGCACTATTAGATAAAGATCAGTTCGCCAGTCTCCTGAAATATGGAGGAATTCTTATCCCGGAATACTCTTATGCGACGATTTCGGACGATATGCCCATTGAGGATGGCTTGCGTTTTATCCTGAAAAATGGCAACCCTATTGAATATCCGTCAGAGTATATCATCGTTGAATATGAATCAGGAGAGAGTGATACTCGTTTGAGCGTATCATCTGTCCACAAACTCATTGCAACGAATGCTGAAGGTCGCCAGCAGTTCATGACTCAGTTTCGTGATGACCTAATAGTTGAACCGGGACAGTATGCCTTTGTTTTTGAGGACTACCTGGCTGTATCATTTAAAAAGAAGCAGATTGCTAAAGGTATCATCGCGTTTAGAAGTCTATGCGGTTTGAGTGTCTCGGATGAATACACTGAAGAAGTTGACGAGACATTCCATGGTATATCCAATCGCATTCGTTTTAGGCATCACTACGATTTCCCTGAGGAAGAAAGGAATTTTCCTTATTCCTTAATGATTGGATACGATCGTTATTCCCCGTATCCGAGAGGATGGGCGGGTTATTATTGCGATGTGATTGAAACCTATTGCTACCATAGTAAGCCGCAACTTGGGTACACGGAATCTATCGCAACAACAACAAATGTTTTTGAGAAGATTCAGGAATTGGGACCTGATGCCAATTCTGCAACCATCAACGAGTTCATTAAGGATGAGCCGTTTACAAAAAGGTGTAACGAGTTCTTCACAAAGCCGGGCGGTTATTTGGTGCCCTATATCTTCTATATTTTAAGGGATAGATTCCGTTCTTCTGATTCATTTAATGGCCAAAGAAAGCTTATTGATAGTATGAAAAGCGTCTTCCCAGAGGCTTTTGATACAGCTGCTACTTATGTTGGCGGCTTTTTCGGTTACGATAAGTTTTATGAGGATTACTATACATCCTTAAATCTACCATTTCTTAAGTCAAAAACGCCTACTCCTGCCCCCATCCAGGCAGTCTCACAGCCTTCCGAGATTAACGCTACACCAAATAGTGAACCAGATAAAGCCCAGCTTGATGAACAAAAAGAATCCATCGTTCATGAGCCAAAATTAACTGTTTTACGAAATACCCTTTTCGCAAATGAAGACGACTGTTCTGATTCAGACTTTGAACTATATGTTACTCTTTTTCAGTTTATCGATCAGAATATGAAAAAGAGCCAGAACAAAAGTATATTGCAGAACGGGTTGTACAGTTATAGGTCAAATGAAGAAAAGCTCCAGGAGATTGAGGCCTTGTTTAAAAGTCCGATCTTGAAAAAAGAAGCATTCAAGGAGATTTTTGGATTTAAGAGTTGCCCTGTGAAAGAGTTAGAGAAGTTGCGTGCCCTATATCAAAAGATGTATAAATAATAATATTCACTTACCATGGTAGAGTTTTCATATATTCAAAAGATGTCTATAGTCAAGATTTTGCTTGATATTATTAGTGTTGATGGAAAAATTGATGCGCGTGAGACGCGTTTCTTTGAAGAGATAAAAGTCAAGTTGGATTTGAGCGCTGAAGATCATTTCCGGGTTCGCGAATATAATACTCTTAACTGCTTAAGTATCATAAAAGAAATGACAGAAGAACAGAAGAAGGAGTATCAAAAACTAATGTGGGGTATTATTCTGGCTGATGGCGTCATAGAAGAAAATGAGCAGCTTGCATATGACAACATTTGCGAATTCTGTGGAATAGAATCATAGCGCCATTTGTGGATGGCAGATAGCAGAAAGAATGGAGGTCTTCGTAGGAATACTGTCTCTGCTCGTGTTGATTGCTCTTTGTTTTGGGGGAGCGATTAAAGATGCGTACGAATCCTCCAAAGAAAAGAAACGAGAAGAAAGGATCAGAGAATTACGTTCACGACGTGATAGTTACCCGGATGCTTATAAAGCATGGTACGGGAATGATGGTATACCATATAACGTTTCCGAATATGATCTTGATCGCGGGTTATCAAAAAGTATTTATGAGTGGCAGTCAAAGCAACGCTCTATTGAAGAGGAGAAAGAACAAAGAGAGAGAGAACGAATCCAACGGGAGCAGAGACTAGAGCAGCAGCGAAAAGAAAGAGAACGGCTGGAGAAAAGACGCAATCTAGCAAATGAAATTTGTAAAAAATATCCGAATGCTATTAAGAAGCGTTTAGGGGTCAGTTCAGTTTATTCAGAGGAAGCTATAGAGAAAGTATTGAAGTGTTCGGTTCGTGAACTTCAATTTGAAGAGACTGAACTCCTTGATGAGATTCGCCGTAAACAGGCGGAGATTGACAAGAAGTACAAAGCCATTGAGTCAAAATATCCGAAAGGATTGGAACTTGTTAAAAAACTTCGGAGTTCTCGCCGTGCAATTGACGAAATATATTCGGTGTTTGAAAGAAGTTCTATAAAAAGAGGAACTCCTGTCCTAAACACCAATGATAGGCTTATCAGAATTCCCGAAGAGGTTTATAAGAAGTTTGAATCTGTCAGTGTTGAATATGACTTAATGCAGTCGTGGACGAAAAAGCACAGCGACTTTACCGACACGATACCTAAGCTATGCAAATCTGTAGCTCCATATTTCGGATATTATTATTACACCGTATCAATGGATGGTGTAACCGAGACAGGCGGAAACACGGCATATAAGTTCAAAATATGGCAACCCTTCTATTCTGCTCACTGCCTGTCCCAAACAATAGATTATGGGGAATATGGGTATCTTAAAAGAAATGCTGGGGAGATTTCAGGATTCTTAAATCGAAGCCGATATTTTTTGCCGGCCGGTTATGACCAGACAGTTGCTCTAATAGAGGGCTTGGGTGATAATTGTGTTGTTGTATTAGCTGATAGTGGACTTGGAGCCACTTGGGATAACATCGAGGAATACCATTTTAAGTATTTAAAGGAATGCCTTACAAGCAAGGGAATTAAGTATGTTCACATAAGGGATATAGAAACCATTTCCACGTACAATCCATCAAATATTGCAGTCGTTGAACTACTATCAAATAATAACGGATTGAAGAAAACGTGCTTGAATATCCTCAAACGGTGCAAACAGTTTAAACCAGGAATCGTTTATATTTCTCTTCGAAAAGAGTATTCGGAAGATGAAGTGGTGGAGCTAGTTGAACGAAAAGCTCGAGAAAAAAGAGAAGCAGAAGAACGAGAGCGTCGAGAACGAGAGGCTCGCGAACGCAGGGTACGGGAAGAGGCGGAAAGGAGGGCTCGAGAAGCACGGGAGGCTGAAGAACGACGCAAACGTGAAGAGGCCGCTCGCAGGGCTCGGGAGGAAAAGGCGAGACTGAACACACTGGCCCATACTCAAAAAAACAATGCGTGGGAGTTCAGGAATTACTTATCGTCAAATGGGATCAGATATCTCTATCATTTTACTGACAGAAGGAACCTTGATTCCATTCGCAGATACGGGGGACTATACTCGTGGTTCTATTGCGAGAATCACGATATTAGTATTCCATTCCCTGGGGGAGGAGATCAATCTAGAAATCTCGATAGATGGCATGGACTGCAGGACTATGTTCGACTGAGCTTTTGCGATGACCATCCCATGGCATATCGGCTAAAACAGGATGGCTACAATTTGGTCCTCTTACGAATCAAAATTGACGTGGCTCTTTTAGATGAGACTTTATTTTCCGATATTAATGCCGTAGATGGAGCACATCATCACGGCCGAACAATAGATGATTTGAGGAGGATTGATCTAAATGCAACCCAGCAACACTATGTCAGCTCTTCGAGTCCCATCTTCAAAAAACACCAAGCGGAGGTTTTGGTCAAGACATTTATCCCTCTGGAATACATAGAGAACATCGATAACCCAATGTCAATGTAGGATTATGATTACCGTAGCGAACAAAAAAAGAAGTCTAGAAAGGATTCAAAAGGAGTTTCCAGGTGCCTATATACTTGATATTACTTCTTCGTCTCCATATCATTACGGACAGATTCTTAGTCCTTTTTACCCCCACAGGAATATTCCGATTCCGGGTGATTCGCGTGGGATGACCGCTACATGTGTTGAAGCGATTTGGCAAGGTTTGAAAGTTTTCGAAGGAGCAGACATTGACAAGTTGATGTTTCACAACGATACAATGAAGAACATCAAACGGACAGTGAGGAAATATGGACGACCCCTAGGACATCGTTATGGTGTTTATTCTAACACAATTCTCAACTACGCTGACGCTCGTCGATACATATACGTGCCTAGCTATAAATATGTTCTAGACAACGTGCCGGAGGTTCATCGAATCATAGAAAAGATTAAAGACAAAGCGAAAGAATCTGACATTGTCTTATTGGACTACAACCTTAATCCCGATAATCGGGATATCACAAAACCTCTTTCCCATGCTGAACTGGTTAAAATGTATATTGAAGACCGCTATCCGTCAAAGGACGAGGACTTTATTCCGTTCACAGAGGATGAACTAAAGGCCAGGAAACAAACTGGGAAGAAACGCTTAAAACAGAAGATGAAGGTTGAAACGCCTGAAGATAAAGCTCTAGCCGTTGAAAAGATATCGGGACTTCTACTGACAACCGAGAGGTCTTCTTCCGACATAGCTAGATTACTTGCACTCGACATCAAACTCAAAGATCTCAACGCACTTATAGAGAGTATTCCTGGAATCAAGATTCGCAAGCAGAGTAGAACTAAATTCTATACTTTGGGTGAGCAAGAAACCATCCCGTCATTGTTCTGATGAACGTTGTATATTCATACAATTAACAGTAACAAATCTTATGATATGCCATATCGTTCAGAAGGTCTAGGTTGTATGGGGATATTCATTATTGCCCTTTGGCTATTTGCGTTTTAACTTTTGCCGTAAAATGCACTATATCATTAGTTGAAACGGCAGGGCGTACTCCTACTGCCAGTGATTCAGGGAACAATCGTGAACAAAGGCCAGTCTCATGGACTTCCTATGCATGTAAAGAATTGGACGGTACAATCATAAAAGACCCGAAATACCCGGATTTCTACTTTGATTTAAGAATTATGTGCAAGATGTGTATGGGCTCAGGGAAACTTTCCGAGCATGCTGTCGGAAGGCTCGTTCTTGAGGATAATCGATGCACATCCTGCTACGGAACGGGGCACGAAAGAACGCCTATTCCTAAAATTGACGAATAAACTATCTAAGCCAACCCAATTGGACAGTATGCCAACTCACTTGTAGATAAGTCTATTATCTCAATATGAATATCATTAAGACGTCCGTCGTCTGCAAACCATTCATTGCTTTTTTCGTTCGGAAGAATCTGAAATCTCGTATAGTGCTTTTTTTGCTCATTAAACAACTTCATCAGGTGGTCATTTGCCTCATCAAAGCCGTTACAAATGTAATATTTTATTGATTTTCCATATTTATATGAGTCTTCAGTTACTCGAACTAGATAACGCTGGAATATCTCACTCGGAGTCTGATATTTTGACAAACTTCGTAGGAAAACAATTGAACTCTTTTCTACTCCCGAATCATATATGGTGCAGTAACCCTTAAATGTTTCGATATAAACGGGATAACTAGCATACTCTTCTTTAGCTAGTTCATTCAAGACTTTACGCCCTAAACGGTTCTGGTTGGTTGATAATGGCGCTGTAGAAAGAATTATTGCATCTTTTTTTCTTGATGAAATAAAAGCTGTATAGATTTCAACTATTTCCAAATAATCATATATGTCCTCTCCGTCATAACGTACCGCAAAAGCATTAAATGAATCAAGATCTAATAGTGATGAGAATTGTGGCCTCTCTCTCAATCTATTCACAAGATCACCCGCACTTAAGGAACGATTTAGGATTTGGTCTTCAATGTAGATCATAGGCTCTTTTAAATTAAAAGTCTAATTTACAAAGAATAATAATCGGTTCCAAAAAAGAATATAAATTCTCTGTTCCATCATCGGGTAAAGCAAAAAAGAAGGCCGCCTAGACCTTCTTTCTCCTTTTTCCCAGCGCTCTTAGCCGTGCGTCATTGTACGCAAGCAAGGGGTCTTCGTGTGATATGTAATTGCGTATCTGCCGGTCAATCCGCTGAAGACGTCTGGTGGTATACTCGGACTCGCGACCAAGTATTATTTCCAGGGCGGTGATTTTGTCATTCAGGTAGTATTGATCTTTGCGGAACCGCTGAATGTCTTTGTCCGCGAATTGCTCCAGCTTCTTTAAGGTCCGGCGCGCATCCAGCCGGGCTTTTCGTCTCGAATCAACCGCTTCACAAATCTTCACTACCAGACCCACAAATACAATCAGGCAAATCATAATGCATAGGATACTGAGAAGCACAGTATCCATTTCCAAAATCTCACTCATAGCCGTTTCGCCCCATTCACATCCTTCCCATTCAACGTCATCACCAGGTTTCTAGCCCCACCTTTCTCATAGAAGTACACGCGGAACACCTGCCCGCGCACGAGGGTTGTCTTGTCAAAGGTGAACACCATCCGGCCTTCGGTGTCGGGCGCTACGGCCCCCAGCCCATAGGATGCCCGGGGAAACACGGCCTTCTCGTACTGTAAGCCTCGGCGAGTCTTACGGGCGCTCTCCACGGCAAACCGTGGTGATGCCAGTTCATAGCTCACAGCCGATGAATTCTTCACGGAAATGAGCAGGAACAGCACGTCATCCTTGTAAAAGATGTTCTCGCACAGGACCTGGATCCCATAGCCGGATGTGCCGATGTGATACAGTTCTTTTTTCATAGAGGCAATTTCAGTAAGAGAAGATGGTGAAGAGAAAAAGGCCGAGTCCTGCGGAGCCGTCGCAGCCGCAGGCGCGGAAGGGGAGAGGCGCGTATCCACCTCTAGCCGCCGAGGATGTTCGCGGTACGCGACCAGGAAGGTATGCATGGAGCCGTTGCTCTCCAAGCAGGACATTGAGGTGCAGAAATCAAACGCCTCCCGGGCCTTCACGGCCACGAAGTCCTTGGATCCGTCCACAATCTTGGCCACCAGCACGCGGTCGCCCAGGTTGACGTACTTGAGCTCGGAAGCAAACCGCAGGTGAACGGTCTGCGACGTAGAGATAAAAAGCGTATCCCGGGTTTGTGCAAGGCCGATTTCGGAGCATAACCACCCAGTAAGTAATAGCAACAAAATCTTTTTCATCGTCTTTCATTTTTAACCAGATAAAACTCATACCCGCTCACCACGGAAACAGACACCTCGCCGGTGGCCGATTTAGCAATTGTTGCACCCGTCCGCAAAACGGTATTGGCCAGGTCTCCCACCAGCCCGCCGAAGGTACGTCCAGCCGTGGAAATGGCCTCATCGGACACCTTCCGTGAATTCTTGGCGGCCGATGTCTCCGGACAATAAATCCCCGGCAGCCCATCGCTGTCATACGCCTCTAAGAATAGCGGTACAATCCGGCCGCCCAAATCCAACGACCGCACAGAAAGCTCCAGCCGTTCACCAATCTTGCAGATGGCCGACAGGTGCGTATTCGCAGGAATCCGCACGGCCCCATCCACATAATCCTCCAGCAGCCGCACCGTCACGCGCTGCCCGGACTTAATCTTCTGGTCCCGCACAAACATGCACCGGAACGGACGAATCCCATAACCCACGCCCTCCGAAGGCTCATCGTCCAACGTCGTAATAATCCCGTCAGACGAGCCAACCGCCGACAAGTCGATTGAGGCAAGGGAGTCCTGCCCAACCCGCCCACCGTCCTGCCCGTCCTGATCGGGCATCTCCTCACTGACCGAACTTCTTCCGGAAAGTACATCCCGCACCATCTCCGCCCGCTTCCGGTCATACTCCAGCCTTTCATCCTCCGACCTTGCCGCTCCCGACCTTCTCGGCGCCGACGAAGGAGCAGGGGAGGCCGATGCCCCAGTCCCAAACACTCGCTCCGCAGCAGCTTCCGGCCGCTCAGCAACCGTAGCCACAACAGCAGTCCCCGAAGCCGGCGAAGAAGACACCAACGAAATATCTTCCTCGGCTTCCAGCTTCGCACTCAAGCCTTCATAATAGTTCTCCGTCGAGCCCCTGTACACCTTGGACTTGCTCTCTTCCAAGGCCACCGCATCGCCGTCCGGTATCACCACCGTTACAGAAGCCTCTGGGGCCGATGGCTTGGAAGGTTTAAACACCATTATCACCATCACCACCAGCAGCCCCACCACAAATGCCGCAAATACGGCAAAGAGCACCCATTTTTTCTTATCGTCCTCCATATTACGCAAACATTATATAAGCCCTGTACAAATACACCAGCGCCCCCACAAGGCATAAGGCAACGCCGCTGTACACCAGCACCTTCGCAAGGCGCGAATCATTCCGAATCGCTTTCATCGCTTCCGGGTTTCCACAAGGTCATTGGCCACCACCTTGAACTTCTCAATCAGCAACCCATGGGGATTCACATCGGAACGACGTCCCTCCAGCACCTGGCAGGTCGATACAAACGAATACTGTGACACCGTGCTTTCCCGCACCACATACTGACGCGCATAAGTCTCCACCACCCAGGGATACGCCCCTCCGGCAATCCGCACGGAATCCACGATCATCTGCTGGGAGATATTGGCCGATATCAAGCGGGAATAATACCCCTTCTCGGCCAGGTCCTGCGTGTATTCCCATGCGCTCCGGTCGGCCAGATTGAACGCCCGGTCCAAATTCTCCTGAATCGTCTGTTTCTGGGGCGAAAGGGTAAACATCAGCTCATGAAACCGCGTCACATGGTCACGGATTTCCACGTCCTTGCTCATGACAGCATCTGTCTGAAGGGCCAGTAAAAGGCTCTTTCCCTGGTCCAGTACATAGATTTTCTGCCGCTGTTTCTCAGCAAACGTCAGCGCATACACGCCCACCACCAATGCAAAGAGCAGTGACCCGGCAACCGACACCAGCGTCAGGGAACTCAGTTTCTTGAAGGACTTTTCAATGTCCTGTGTAAGTAATTGTATCTTATTCATAGTCAATGGTTATTTGAATTTTCCAAGAAGCATGGCGCCCTTTTGGGCCGCCGTTGCAATAGAGCGGTTCACATCGCTGGCACCGGCCGAAGTAATTACCCAGGAAGCGAGCGTCGGGATGGCCAGCAGCGCTATCAGGAGCACCACATCAATGATAATCATATGCAGCGGGAAAGCCATCCGGGCTCCGAGCCCCGCCCGCCAGAACTCCACAACCAGCGCATCTTTCACGTGGAAGTTCACATAGTCCACGATGGCCGACATCGGAATCCAGAAAGAAATCTGGATGTACCGCGCTACCCAGGTGGAGATATTGTTCCCGAAGCCCGGCATCAACGAGAAGGCAAACACAAAGGGACCGATGAATCCCAGCACAATCAGATACACGCTGCTGACGGCCAGCAGCAGGTACTGTACAATTTTCACCACGATGGATATCAGCCAGGACAGAACGGTGGCAACGCCGCTCACAACGCTGCCCACCTTCACGCTCACCGCCGTTTTCACAACATTCCAGGCCTTCTGGAAGATATTCTGCTTCTTACCTCCCTCAATGGCCGATTCCGCCAAGGACTCCAACACAAAGGATGTTTCGCCGGACAGGCCGCTGTCTTCGGAAGTGATGGAACTGCTTCGCGACATCTCCTCCTCAAACTGGCCGCCAAGACTCTCTTCCTGGTTCTTCCGTTCCGTCTCACCCAGCGCATCCAGAATCCTTCCGCTAAGACCGGCCGCGTCCTTGTCCACCGATGCCGTAATGGCCTTGGCCACATAGTGTGTGATGGAGTCGAACGGCACCAGCACAAAGCTGTAGAAATTGCAGGTCAGAAAAAGCACGATGGCCGTCCGGATAATGGAACGCATATCCAGCCTCCCGTACGGGTCATTCAGCATCTTGTTGTACCACCAAAGCAGCGACACCATGGCCGCAATGCAGGCAATGGCACAGGCCAGAGAATACACGGCGCTGTGGTCGCCGGTGAAAATGTACATCTTGATGCTCTGTAGCATCTCCGGATAGTTCAGTTTCGTCATGGCTTGTCGTATTTAATTTTGAACGCTTCGTCCAATCCGTCCAGGGCCGATACCAGTTCCTCAGCCGCATCAATTTCCTCGTAAGTCCCCTTGATATGGGAGTACAGCGCCGCATTCGCTTTGGAAACGCCCTTGCTGCACTCATGCAGCCCCTTCATCCGCTCCTCTTCACTCACCTGGGACTGCGAATCCAGAAACTCCCGGGCCCGTTTCACTTCCCGCGATGCATACAGCAGATACTGGAAGCCTTCGTTTACCAGGGAGCGCGTCTGGTAATAGTTCATCACCGCCGGGTCCACCTTTCGAAGCCGTTCCACATACCGCACCATCATCCGCGCCATCATCTCGTAGTTGCTGGCCATCCGGATGACGTCCTGCGCCTTATAGAGATTCTTCCGAACCTCTTTATAGCGCTTGTCCATGTTCTGGAGGAACTCCAGCTGCTCTTTGGCCACGCCCAGATTCTCCAGGAACTGCGCACTGTTCATGGCCATGTTGTCCCCGTCCTGCAGGAACGACAGCACAGCCTGCGCCAGGTTACTCGCATCAAATGTCGCAAACTGGGCCGATGCCCTTGGCGCCCATGCCAACAGCATCACCGCCAGAATTGTCATTCTGAGCGTAGCGAAGAATCTCTTTCTCATACACATTCCCTTTTAACCAGTTTTTTAATCGCCTTGATATAGCTTCCGCCGCATTTCTCCACCATCCCGGCCAGCCGTTCCTTGTCCATTTTGGCCGATGAAAACGCCCAGCGTTCCTCCGGGCTCACCTCCAGCCGCATCACAAAACTCTTCCGGTTCCCCAGATTAAAGAATACCTCGCGCCCAGCCGTCACCCCCGACCCGATCGGGGGTCTATACCGGTTCAGACTCAACACCATCGCCTTGTCATCCTCCGTCAGCGAAAGAGCAGCTGTCAGTTCGTCAAACTTGTTCAGGTATTTGCTCTGGTCCAGCAAAATCTTCACGCCGGAATTATCCACAATGCTGTCCCGGATAATAGGGGAGGACGTAATATCTTTGAGCTCCTGCGTTACCACCACAGCCGACGTCCGGTGCTTGCGGGCGGTCTTCCAAAGTTCCAGCATGTAGGTGGCCATCTGCGTTCCCATGATGGCCTTCCAGGCCTCCTCAATCACCATCACCTTGAAATCCGAATTGCTCCGCATCTTCTCGCCGAAGGCATCCATAATAACCAGCGTTGTGATGGGATAAATCACCTTGTCGCCCTTGATGCTGTCAATCTCGAACACCACAAAGCGGTTATTAAGAATGTCGATATTCTCCCGGGAGTTCAGAAGGTATCCGTACGTCCCGCCACTGGTGAACTGCTCCAGGGCAATCAGGTAGCTGTCAAAGTCAAAATACTCCCGGCGGATTTCAGCCTCCTGCAAGGACTTCCTGAACACTTTGTCCAAGAACGCATAGTAATCGTCAAACACCGGGTCCGCGTTGTCACCCTGAGCTTGTCGAAGGGTCTCCTCCCAATAGTTCAAAAACGCCAGCACACTCTCCTTCAAGAACTTCATCGCCGTGCTTGAAATCGGCTCCGTGTTGTTCTTCCACAGCGTAGCCATCAGGGTGAAAAGAAAGTCCAGCGCCTCGGAATCTTCCTCCCTGAACCGGCGGACATTCCGGAAAGGATTGAACGATATCGGCTTCCCTTTTTCAAACGTGTAGTAGCTGCCGTCCTTGCCGCCGGATTCCTCATGGATGATATGGCACAGCGCCCGGTAAGAATTGCCCTGGTCAATCAGGAAGTCATGCTGACCGGCATCATAGCAGCTCTTCAGGTATTTGTTCATGAAGAACGATTTGCCTGCACCCGAAGGGCCCAGCACAAACACGTTGTAGTTCTCAATCAGGTTCAGTTCCATGGCCCGCTCTTGAATGTCGAATCGCTGCGGCACCAGCCGTTGCCGGTCGCTCATTTTCAGGATGCCGCCGGGTATCCCGGCCTCCAGGCCATCATAGATGCCCAGACACAGGGCCGATGTCAGTTCCATCGTCATATATTCGCTATAGGCAAGCCCGGCCTCGTTTCCCGGGATGGCACTCCAGAACTGGAGCGGAGCATTGGACGTATCATGCACCGGCGTGATGCCCATCTTCGTGATGGCCGTCACCATGGCATCATTATACGCTCGTTCGGCAAACATGCTCACATGGCAGCGCACGGTATACATCTGGTCAGTGGCAGCCTTCTCCAGATAGTCGTTGATTTCCTCGGCGTATTTGCGGTTTTCGGCGCTGCGGGCACTCATGCTCTGCATCTGGCGGCGCTTGGTGTCCAGGCTCCCATGGATGTCCTGTAACGGCTCTTTCACACAGAACCAGTTCACCACATGCGGGCAGGGGAGTTGCTGGCCAATCCCATGGAAGAAGGACAGCATCACATCGGAATTCTCCGTACTCAAGTCGGCATCTTTCCGGCAACTGCCCACTTCACCGGGCAGCTGGTCCAAATCGGCAATCAGATGACAGCAGACAGCCTTCTCTCCAATCCGTATCTCATCCGGTGAAACCTGTATGTCCGAGAGGACATCCGGTCCCTCATCCGTAAAGTTCATATAGTCCTGCAGGATTCCCATAATCTCCTCCTCCGCTAGTCTTCTCAAAGACAGCAGGGAATTCCCCTCCAGCATCGTCGCAAACTGCTCCGCAGCCGCCAACGCTTTCAGGATACTCTCCTTCCTGGGCATACCTGCTTTCAATGGCAGCCCCAGAATCCCGCTGGACGCGCTACGCACATTCTTCCGTGTCGAAATACACAGCCACAGCCGGCACTTGTGGTCCAGGTACTCCCGCCCGTCAAAATGCCTTTCATACGCCTCCTGCAAGAACCCCGTCATGCCCGGCTTTCCTCCCGTCATGCCCGGCTTAACCGGGCATCTCTCCGCCTCATACCGCTTCCGCATAAACACATCCTGCTTATGCACCACCGTATAATCCGGCAGCAGCGTAATGGCTCCGCGAAGCGACGCCACCACGCTGTCATACTTCTCTTCGTTACAGCGGAAAGCAGGCGGCAGCATCAGCTCCCAACCCACACAGATGTCTCCGCGCTTACTCAGTATCACGCCGCCCCCGCCGTTCATCACGGGGAAGTTGGCTCGTATATCTATCTTTTCCATGCTTTACTCCTTACGGTTATGAATTTGGGAAGGCCCAGGGCACCCAGTTGCCGGGCAAGGGCTTTCTCCGGATACTTCTGTTGCAACTCCACGATGCCCAGATAACAGCCCACCATGAGCACCAGCGCCACGGCCAGTCCCACGAACGAGTTGAAAATCCCTCCGGCAATAAGTCCCAGGACGATGCTGGCCAGCAGTCCCACACCGGCAAAGACGATGTATCGTCCCTTGATGCCCAGCAGCGTAAACGGCCGGTCCAGGTTCCTGTAAACGACGCACCTCATATCCCGATGAAATTTTTCAGCACCAGCGCCGCGATGATGCAGAACACCATGCCGCCGCACCAGCCCAGGGCTTTGTTCGCGCTTTCCTGGTCCCCGGAGTACATCTTGATACCCACGGTAATCAGCGACACAATCGCGATGATGGCTAGCACGGCTATCACCAGCTGATAGATGATGGATCCGGCGCTGCGCACCTGCGTGTTCGCTTCATTCAGGAAGCTGATGGCATCCTGTGCCAGCGCATTCATAGGGAAAACGGCCATCAGAATGGTGGCCATCCCTGCAATTTGGTTTCTTTTTCTGTACCTGTTCATTGTCACGTTCTTTTATTGGTTCCTTTTCAGTATCTCGTTCGCTTTCTCGGCCTCCTGTGTATCAACCGCGAACGCGTCCAGGATGTTCTTCTGCTTAAGCAAGCGCTCTATCTCTTCTTTCATTTCCTCCTCAGTCGGCCGCAGACGAACCGGCACTTCAATCCGCTTGAGCCTGATCCGAGGGATGATTTTGTGGATGTCAATCTCCATCGCCCGCCACCTCCTCAAACAGCCGGATAAGCTCCGGATTGGTCTCCTCCATCTCCTTCTGGGGAAAGCTCACCGACGAGCGCAGGAAGTTGCTGCCGTTGTCGGCGTCCCGTCTCAGTTTCACGGTGTTCTTAACCCGGTGAGGGGATACCGTCAGGCCGTCTTCGCCCAGCCATTGCTCCAGTTCCGTGTACAGCTGCGGCTTCTCCTTTCCGTGCACCTTGTTGAAGAACAGCAACGTTCGCTGGCCTATCTTCGACAGCACCGTGGCCAGTGTCTTGCCGGACGACAGAATCATTCCGTCCAGCTCAACGGGTATCACCAGAAGGTCCAGCAGCCCGTCCTGAACCATGTCCAGTACCGGGTCTCCCGTATCAAACGAGCCCCCGAAATCCATGATGAGATAGTCCAGCCGGGTAGCTGCCTCTTCTACCATCTGATGGATTTCGTTACGGGAGATACGTCCTTTGTAGTCGTGTATCTCCAGGATAGGGTACAGGCTTTCATCAGGCGGCAGCGCCTCCTTCTTTTCCAGATACTGGAGCTCCCGTTTTCGGGTGTAGGAAAGGTTGAACTCAGGGGCGTCAAAGTCCAGGACGGCCACGTGTTTCCCTTGCTGGAAATGGAGCCAGGATGCCAGGAGTAAATTGAATGTCGTTTTACCGGTTCCGCCTTTTGCGGAGAAAAATGCTATTGTTTTCATGGGAGCAAAGGTAGACCGGCACCACCTAAATTGCAGAAAACCCATGAATCGCGACTAATCTGCACTAAAATGCATTAAATTTGAGTTGGAATTTCAAAAGAATATGGACCAGCCAAAGGTTGTAAGGCTGCTCCGTGTGATGGCGTATCTCGGAGGAACGTCGCTGAAGAGTGTCGGCTACATAGCCAGGCAGCTGTATTGTTCCGAGCGTACGGTTTACCGCTACATGGACAGCCTTCGCGATGTAGGATATGCAATAGTGAAACGCCATGGGACCACCTTTCAGATGGTGTCCGTGCCCGACGAGTTTACTAACCCCAAGCAATACCTCTGCTTCACCGAGGAAGAAGCGGCCATTCTGGGCCGTCTCATCCATTGTCTGGATAGTACCAATCCCCAGAAGGAAGTGCTGCTAAGGAAGATTTCCGCTATCTATGACGCGGCCGACTTGCACAGAATGACCATCCACAGCGGGCTTGGCCAAGTGCTGGAAGACCTGGACAAGGCCATCGAGGGCAGGCGGGTGGTGCTGCTAAAAGGATATGCCTCGGCCAGCTCCGGCAAGCGGAAGGACTACCGGGTGGAACCGTACAAGATGGACATGAATTCAGTGAACGTAGCGGCGTATGACCTGGAGTGCAGTTGCAACAAAGTCTTCAAGATTGCCCGCATCGATTCCGTTGAGATTCTTCCGGAGCTTTGGACCAAGGAGAAGGAGCACCGCTATCCCCAGATGGATGCTTTCCGTCTTAGCGGTGAAACACCCATCCACGTCCGCCTGTCCATGACCCTTCGGGCCCGCAACCTAATGGTAGAGGAGTATCCGCTCACAGAGAATGATATATCGGAAGGGAAGGGTGGTCGATGGATTTACGACGGAACCGTCCGGCGCATGGAGGGCATCGGACGGTTCGTCATGGGGCTGCTCAGCCAGATTGAGATTCTGGAGGGCGAAGAGCTCCGGCAGTATGTGCTGGAGAGTATCCGGGGGCAGTGGGAACGGTATTCCCTTCCGCTGGAGCATTAAAGCTGGTCCTGCCAGCCAAGGATGAGGAGGATAGGGAAGAACAGGAGTCTGATAACCCAGGGGGTGTTGTGTCTTTTACTCATAAGGCAGTCAAATATATGTTTGACTGCAAAACTATAGTAAAATTTTCGGAAAAAAGAATTTTGGCAAGGTAAAAGTTTGAAGTTCTATAATGCACTTCAATTGCACATTATTATACTTTTTTACACGATTATTCATTCATTTTTTGTAAATTTGACCATTTAAGACGACAGCACTATAATAATAGCTAATGGCCGGAAATAAACACGCCCTTACCCGATACCGGGTACTGGATGCCTGTTTCAGCAACAGAATGCGTAAATACTACGCCGAGGACCTCATCAAGAAATGCAATGAGGCCTTGGCTGAGCGTTATGGAACCGACGATGCCGGCATCAGCCGTCGCACTTTCTTCGATGACCTCAACGACCTGGACAGTATTGTAGGTGAGTACGGTATAGAGATTCAGCGCCTCAACGACGGCCGTAAGAAGTATTACCGCTACGACAAGGAGAATTTCTCCCTCTTTGCCAAAGGGTTCACGGAAGAGGAACTTCAGGCGCTAAAGGAGAACGTCCAGACATTACAGCGTTTCAAAGGCCTTCCAACCTTCAGTTGGATGGATTCTCTGGTGAGTAAGCTGGAAGACAAGATCACGGTCAAAACCTCCGTTGATAACATCCTTTCTTACGAAGAGAACACCGGCTACTCTGGCATCGACTGGCTCAAAGATTGTTTCGATGCTATCATTGGCCAGCAGCCCATCAAAGTGGACTATCGAAACTTCGATGACAAGGAATTCCAGTGGACCATCCACCCGTACTACATCAAGCAGTACAATAACCGCTGGTTCCTGATTGGCTTCAATCCGGAATTCGATAACCTTTCTCACATTCCGCTGGACCGTATTGATGAGATTGAGCCCATCCACATCGATTACATTCCCAACACCACAACAGACTTTGAGAAGTATTTCGACAACGTGATTGGCGTAACCGTAGCCGATGCTCCTGTACAGGACATCAAACTCCGCTTCTCCCAGAAGCGCCTGCAGTACGTCCTCACCAAGCCTATACACAAATCGCAGAAATGCTCCGACCCAAATAATGGTATCATTAGCCTGCAGCTCATACCCAATCGGGAGTTGGAATCGCTCATCTTATCCTTCGGACCGGATGTCGAGGTTCTGGATCCGCAGTCCCTGCGAAACCAGATACAAGAGAAAGTCAAGGAATCTTTCTCACATTATTTTGACGTGCAGACTGGCTGCACATCATTACCATACCTTTGCACCGTCGAAACCAAAAAAGGAGAATGACTATGGCAAAGAACACTACCACCACCGCACTGTCCGCTAACGCTAAGGCTATCGTTGACGCATTCATCCACCAGAATATCTTTGAGCCTCATCGGGCAAACGCTCTGGTTATTGAGCTTTATTCCCGCAGAAAGGGAGCGGATCAAGAAATTGTTGCTCGCGCAAAGAGTAACCTCCTTCCTTGTTCTCTTACGCTGACGGAGGAGCAGTATTCCATTTTGGATGCGGAATACGTAGAAGTCGTGAAATATTGTCACGCTTTCATCATAGGACTTGAAAAGGCTCAGCTGAATGGCGCCTTCACACATTTTCCTACGGAGTTGGTTGATCTCTGCACGAGAATCATTTCCTGTGAAGAGGATGAATCCGTGTATCTTCCTTATGCCGGCTACTGTGACATGGCCTATGCACTTGATGCAAAGACCGTGACGGGCTTCGACGTAAACCCTTCTTCGGTCGCATTCAGCACGATTCTCTTCGAAGCATATGGAATCGACGGGGGCATTACTACCTGTGATTCGTATGCCCCGGAGATCAACAAAGGGCAGAAATACAACCATATCATTTCTTGCCCTCCTCATTTCTCTGCCAAAGAGAACAAGATTATCGCCGAGTATGCACTGGAACTCCTCCAGAACAATCTTAGCGACGGTGGAGACATGAGCCTGATTCTCCCTCTCGGAGACATGTCTTCTCTTCCCTGGATTTCTTTCCGGCGCTATCTCTTGCAGAACAAGACAGAATACAATGTCATGACAATCTCGTTGCCGGCAGTTTTTCTGCCAGTGACTGGCGTCAAGTTTTGTCTTATGGTAATCGAGAAGGCAAAGAATCCGGATGGTACCTTCTTCTTCATGGATGCTGACCGGAAGGAATTCTATACCGAGTCCACGGAAAATCGCCGTCAACCGCTTTTGAAGGTGGACTCAATTATGGAGAGCATTAGGGTTCGGGACGAAAAATATATCCGCGAGATAGACGTTGAGAATAATGTCCTGTTCGGAAAGAACTACCTTGACTCCTTTGCTCCCTCTCGCTATTTCGTCTACGATAATCTTCCGGAGCTCAAGGAAGGTTATGAGTACTATACCTTGGGGCAGTTGGTTCAGTCCCTGAAAATCCACGGAATGGCTGAGTCTGAGCAGGATTTTGGTCGACGCCCTGGGCGATACATCCGGATAAGTTGTCTTCACGACAATTATTTGTCCTGCGATATTGATTACAATTCGATAACCGCTGCGCCAATCCCGTCCTCCGCGTATTGTGGCTACGCTAACGGAGCCTATGCAGCCTTCGTTAACGGGAAGATTAAAGTGGGACAAATAAAAGGAATGTACTCATCCAGTGGCCGTTTCGATGACTTTGACCCCTATAGCGACTCCAAAATCATCCACATAGATGGTAGCGTTGCTCATTTTGCCCCCAAACAGAATGGAGTAGCCCAGCAGGATTATATCCTGAGGGAACTCATGTCGGATTATGTTCTGGAACAGGCAAAGAGATTTGCATACGGGACGGTTAAGCAGGAGATGAGGGTTCTTGACTTTTATAAGTTGAAGATCGCCGTTCCATCTATTGAGGTCCAGGACGAGATTCTCAAGCAGGATAGAATAGATGCAGTTGCCAAAGCTGGGCTCAAGATTGACGAGATCAATGAGAAGTTCCGCAGAGACATTCACATGATGCTTCACGGTCTTGGACAAACAGTCTTTAATCTGGGGAACTGGATGAAAATGCTGAATTATGCTCGCAAGACAGGAAATGGAATTATCGATGAAAAAGCCGAGATTGGTGGTCTTGTCAAAGTTAAAGGTTCCGAGATATTTGACAATATTGACACGGCATTGAGTGTCCTGTCTCGTCAAATCTCCACATTTGATGCTGGATATCGTATGAAATCCACAAAATTCTCTTTAACAGAGTTCCTTGATAAATATATTGAGATGCACAAGCGTCCCAATGTAGACTATGATTTCCCCTCTGCGAGCCATCGTGCCGAGAATGACGTACCCCTAGTTGATATCGATGATACGGATCCTCAGAGTATTAAAGCAGTTGAGTATCCTGGAGAATATCTCCTTAGAAAGGGAGATGTCATGGATTATATCGATTTCTCAGAAGAGGCGCTACAGATTATCCTTGACTGCATTGTCACAAATGCAGTTGCTCATGGCTTCACGAATCCGGAGAAAAAGTATGTAATTCGAATGGATTTTGAAGCTCAGGGTTCAAATTATGTCCTGTCGGTCTCTAACAATGGAGACCCGCTTCCAGCTGATAAGAAACCCGAAGAAGTCTTCATTTGGGGTGAGACTACTGGGGGAAAAACGCACGCAGGCATAGGGGGGTATCAGATTAGGAATCTGATGGAAGAATTTGGAGGAAAGGTTGAACTGATCAGCACACCGGATGATGAGTTTACAGTTACGTATAAACTCACATTCACAAAAACGAATCTAATGGAAGTTGATTCATAGCCTATGAAAGACGCAATTTATAAGGTCCTTTGGGTAGATGATCAGCCAGAACTTGTACAAGGGTACCAGTGCTGCGCAGGTCTGCGTAACATACAACTCATCCATAGGGAGAGTTGGAAAGATGCTGTACCTATACTTAAAAAGGATTTCAATGAGTTGACAGCCATCATTCTTGACGCGAACTGTAAGTGGAGTACTTCGGACAAGGACCTATCTGAAAATTTCTTGACGGATGTTCTCTCGGAACTTCAGTCTTTTTGTGGGGAAACCCGCCGGGAGATTCCATGGTACATCCTATCGGCGGCCACGATGAGTAATTTCAATTGGATTACCAGTCATCTTATTGATCGAAAAAGACTCGAACGAGTAAGTGAATGGGGCGAAACTGTTTATTATAAATCAGACCTTGAAAAGCTAGGAGAAGACTGTCCTTTATTTGAAAATATACGTAAAGTTGGTGACACACAGAGTAATAACATTGTATTGTATCGTCACCGCGACGCCTTTAATTATCTTGGTGAGGATTCGCTAATTCGAGGAGAAGCACGTAAAATAATGCTCAAAGCGTTGGCTGCCGCATATTATCCTGAGGAGAATCTTAATTACGAATTTGCAGGTAATCCATTACGTAAAGTTCTTGAATATCTGTATAAAAGTGCTAACCTTCATGGATTGTTACCTGATGAGTTCTTTAAAGATGGAAAACCTGTCTTATGGGATTCTATGCAATATATGTGTGGCATTGAGCCCTCAAATATAAAGATTCGTTATGGTCAGGGCAATGATACAATCTTTCCAAAACGTGAGAACTTCCTCTTGCTTAATATTCTGAATTTCGTCAATGAGGATTCTCATACAGGAAAGGATGAAGATGTACCATACGTCATTAATAAAGATTCTAAGGACCTCTTTTTCGGTTTTATATTCCAATTGCTGCACATTATCAGTTTTTATGGCCAGTTTGTTGCTGCTCATCCTGACATAGAGGCTAATAAGGCAAAGAAGCAGAAGATTCAGACTGCTGCCGACCTTGTCATCGGGAAAGAGGGTTACGTCCTTGCTGGCTCCAAGTTCAATTATATGGAGAATACTGTGATCGCCAACAAACTAGGTTGCCGTCCTGGACAGAAGATTCGCATTAATGAAGCCGTTTTGAATACCGGGGCCGATAAAGACAAATACCCAACATACGCAACGAAAATAACCATTCTGCAATGATAAACATCCGCAAACTTGAGTCAGACCTTTGGGAATCAGCCGACCTTCTGAGAGCAGAATCAAAGCTGACCTCCAACCAATACTGTATGCCGGTCCTCGGCCTAATTTTCCTCCGCTATGCTTATAGCCGGTACAAGATGGTTGAGGAAGAACTGATGAAGAGCCGCCCGGTCCGTGCCGGCCGAGCCCTTCCTATTGAATCGGCCGATTTTCGGGAGAAAAGCGCCATCTTCCTGCCTGAGCAAGCCCGGTACAGCTATCTGCTCAACCTTCCGGATGACGTCAAGACAGCAGCGCTCAAGAACATTGATGGCCAGCCGATGAACAGTCTTGGTGAGGTGGTCAACAATGCGATGCTGCTCATCGAGAAAGAGACCGAGACGCTGAAAGGTGTCCTTCCCAAGAACTACACCATCTTCTCCGATACCCTCCTGCAGTCGCTCATCCGCATCTTTAACCGCAGCGAAATTGATGAAATCGGCGGAGACATCATCGGTCGCATCTACGAATACTTCCTCAACAAGTTTGCAAAGAACGTCGCCCAGGATGATGGCGTATTCTTCACGCCGAAGTCTTTGGTGAAAATGATTGTGAATGTCTTAGAGCCAAAGAGTGGCGTCTTGCTTGATCCGGCTTGCGGCAGTGGTGGAATGTTTGTCCAGACCGGTGACTTCGTGAACGCTTCTGGCATGGCGGCCAACAAGGCCATGACCTTTTACGGCCAGGAGAAAGTGGAGTACAACGCCCAGCTCTGCTTGATGAACATTGCTGTTCACGGGCTCTCTGGCAACATTAAATCCGGAGACGAGGCCAATAGCTTTTACCATGATGCCCACAACCTCAATGGCCGCTGCGACTACGTGATGGCCAATCCTCCATTCAACGTGGACAAGGTAAATGCGGAAAAAGCCTCTAGCGCCGGTCGTCTTCCTTTTGGTTTGCCTGGAGTAAATAAGAAGACTGGAGAAATTGGTAATGCCAACTATCTCTGGATTTCCTACTTCTACAGCTTCCTTAATGACCAGGGGCGTGCCGGCTTCGTGATGGCATCTTCAGCTACCGATAGTCAGAATCGCGATAAGGCCATTCGTGAGGAACTGGTTAAGACCGGCGATGTGGACGTGATGGTAAGTGTCGGGACTAATTTCTTCTACACCAAATCACTTCCTTGCTCTCTTTGGTTCTTTGACCGGGCCAAGAAGAAGGAACTCAAAGACAAGGTCCTCTTCATTGACGCCAAGAATTACTACACGGTGGTGGACCGCACACTCAACGAGTGGAGCGAGTGGCAGCTGAAGAACCTCAACGCCATTGTATGGCTATACAGGGGCGAGATTGAGCGCTACAAGAACCTCATTAGCGAGTATCGTGTGGCGGCTTTGACCTACTTCGGTGGCATTGATAGAGACATCGCCCTCGATAACGACGAGCACAGTTTCGCCAATTATTTGAAGCTCGCAGAAACCCTCATTGGCCAGTATGAAGATGAAATAAAGGACCTTCAGGCCAAGGTTAAGACCATAAAGGGCCGTGACGACAAAAACAAATGCAAGGCGCAGATCGCCGAGCAGGAAGCCGCTCTTGAAGAAGCACGGGAAATGCGGACCGTCATGCAGGAAGCCATCTGGCTTACCGACAAGTTTGGCGAGGGTGAATACCACGACATAAACGGCCTTTGCAAAATTGCCACGATTGCTGACATCGAGGGGAAGGGCTGGTCCCTGACTCCGGGTGCCTACGTGGGTGTGGCCGATTCGGGTGATGACGGTGTGGATTTCCATACAAGGATGCGTGAGATACACGGTGAGCTGGAATCCCTTCAGAAAGAGTCCAATCGTCTGATGGAGGTGATTTCCAAGAATATAGAGGAGATGGAGTTATGAAAAATGAAAGGCAATTGGTGCTTTCTGAGATAGCGGAAACTATCCAGACAGGTCCATTCGGCTCGCAACTCCACCAGAGTGACTATTCTGAGGTGGGGACACCAGTCGTTATGCCAAAGGACTTGATAGGGGGCTCTATCTCCGAAGCATCCATAGCTCGAGTATCTGCGGACCATGTGGCAAGACTATCCCGTCACAAAATGTCTCCGGGTGATATTGTTTATTCCCGACGAGGTGATGTTGGTCGTTGCGCTTTGGTCACACCGAAGGAACAAGGGTGGCTATGTGGTACTGGATGTCTCCGGGTTACGATTGATCCGGACAAGGCCAATCCTATGTATGTGTTTTATTACCTCCAGTTGCCCAAAACAATAGCCTGGGTTGAGAATCATGCGGTAGGCGCGACGATGCTCAATCTTAACACGTCCATTTTGGGAAACATCCCGATTAGGTTACCCGATATCCGCATCCAGAATAAAGTTGTTTCTGTAATTTCTTCATACGATGACCTGATCGCCACCAACCAGAAACAGATAGATCTTTTGGAAGAAGCTGCGCAGCGCCTCTATAAGGAATGGTTTTGCTTTAAGCACACTCCTGCAACAGAAAAGGATGATATCTCTGATTACTTGATAAAGCGAGGTTGGAAGAAGTCCAAAATAGGCGATATCTTCAATACTTATCTTGGCGGAACTCCTTCTCGTGAAAAAAAAGAGTTTTGGGAAAAAGGAACAATTCCTTGGATAAACTCTGGAGAAGTTAATAGACTTAGGATTGTTAAGCCTAGTGAAATGATTACGGAACAGGCTTTGCGGAAATCGGCTACTAAGCTTTTACCTAAGCATACCACTCTTGTGGCAATCACCGGTGCTACTCTTGGTCAAGTCAGTTTCACAGAGATAGAGACCTGTGCTAATCAATCTGTTGTTGGGATATATGATGGCCAAGATATATATAATTACTATCTGTACCACTTTGTTTCTCAACATATTGGAGAGATTGTTGCAAAAGCAACAGGGGGAGCTCAACAACACATTAACAAAGACATTATTAATGATTATTCAATCATTCTGCCGCCGGTTAATGTCATTAGAGAGTATAATCCTTTAGTAGCCCCTATATTCGAATCAATCAAAGTGCTTCTGTTTCAAAACATTTTTTTATCAGAAGCGCGTGATTTAATGCTGAAGGAATTAATTGTCAATAGTGACTCAAGATAATAGATTGTTATTAGTATGAGCTGGGAGTATTCAGAGAATACATTGGTCCAGGAGAGTGCGGGAGAACTCCTGCACGATGAACTGGGTTGGGATGTCGTTTTTGCCTATAATCAGGAGACTCTGGGCGAGAATGGCACCCTTGGCCGTAAGTCCTATAACGAGGTACTGCTCACACGATACCTCGTAAAAGCCCTGCGACGTCTTAATGATTGGATGTCTGACGCACAGATAGCGGAAGCACTGCAAGCCCTCGATTCCCGGCTCTCTACGGAAACACTTCTCCAGACTAACGAGAAGTTCTACAAGATGATTCGCGACGGCGTGGATGTCACCATCAAGACCCCTGAGGGACTCACGGACACCCGTAAGGCTATGCTCATTGACTTCAATGATGCATCCAATAACGATTTCCTGGCCGTCAAGGAAATGAAGATCCACGGCGCTCTTCATCGCCGCCGCACCGACATTGTTGGCTTTGTAAATGGAATTCCGCTCCTGTTTGTAGAGTTAAAACGCAACGATGTGGATGTGGAGAACGCCTACAATGACAATTACCGGGATTACCAGGACACCATCCCTCAGCTCTTTTATTACAACGCATTTGTCATGCTTTCTAATGGAGAAGAAGCTAAGGTCGGAACGTTGGGCAGTTCGTATGAATTCTTCCACGAATGGAAGCGTTTGAAGGAAGAGGATGAAGGCGATGTGGCCCTGGAAACGATGCTCAGGGGTATCTGCAAGAAAGAAAACTTCCTCGATATAGTCGAAAACTTCATACTCTTCGACCATGAGGAAGACTTCACTGCAAAGATTCTTGCCCACAACCATCAGTATCTCGGTGTTAACGAGGCCGTCAGAGCATATAAAGACCGAAAACTGAACGATGGAAAGCTGGGCGTATTCTGGCACACTCAGGGCAGCGGAAAGAGTTTCTCGATGCTCTTCCTTTCCCAGAAGATTCGCCGCAAGTTCGCAGGTTCTCCCACCATTGTCGTGGTCACCGACCGAGAGGAACTTAATAAGCAAATCAGTGACACGTTCGCCAACTGTGGCCTGCTGGGCAAGGTCAAGCCTTCAGAGTATATCGCATCCAGCGGAAGCAACCTGCTTTCCAAGTTGAAGGGTAATCCAAGTTACATCTTCACGCTGATTCACAAGTTCAACGACTTTTCGGCTCCGGCCATCATTCCAGACCACGACATCATCATTATGTCTGACGAGGCCCATCGTACCCAGTACGGAACCCTTGCCGAGAATATGGCCCGTATTCTACCGACGGCATCCAAGATTGGTTTTACGGGAACGCCGCTTTTCTCCAATGATGACATCACCCGCCGCACCTTTGGCGACTATGTATCCATCTACGACTTCAAACGCGCTGTTGATGACGGCGCCACAGTTCCTCTGCTTTACGAGAACCGCGGTGAAAAGATAAAGGAAATCACCAATCCAGCTATTACCAAAGAGATTCTTGATGCCATCGAGCGGGCAGACGTCGATCCGGATCAGGAAGAAAAACTGGAGCGGGAATTTGCCCAGGAAATCCATCTGCTTACCGCAGAAAAGCGCCTGAGGATTATCGCCAAGGACTTCGTTGAACACTATACTGACCTTTGGACCACTGGAAAGGCAATGTTTGTCTGTCTCAACAAGGTCACCTGCGTTCGGATGTATAACTATGCACAGGAATACTGGCAGGAAAAACTCCAGCAGCTGAAACAGGAACAGAAAACCCTCGGCCAGCAAGAAGCCATTGAACTTGGCAAGAAGATCAAGTGGATGGAAGAGACCGAGATGTGTGTGGTCATCAGCCAGGAGCAGAATGAGATTCAGACCTTCCAGAAATGGGGCCTGGACATCACGCCTCACCGGGCCAAGATGGAATCCCGCGAGCTGGATAAAGAATTCCGGAAAGCGCATACACCGTTCCGGGTGGTCTTTGTCTGCGCCATGTGGCTCACAGGCTTTGATGTCAAACCACTTAGTTGCCTGTATCTGGACAAGCCGCTCAAGGCACATACGCTGATGCAGACCATCGCCCGCGCCAACCGTGTATCACTGGGCAAAGAAAACGGCCTAATCATTGATTATGTCGGCATCGTTAAAGCGCTGCGTAATGCCCTTGCAGAATACACGGCGGATCACAATGGCCCTAAAGGGACAGACCCGACCATCGACAAGGACAAAGTCATAGAGCGTGTTAACAAGGTCGTCGCTGAATGTGAGAAATTCATGGGCGAGAACGGCTTTATTCTGCAGAAACTGATTGAGGCAAAGAGTTTCAAGAAGCTTGCGCTCTTGAAGGCCGCCGCCAATGCCATGTGCGAGACACAGGCCATTAAGAAGACCTTCCAGACCTATGCGGCAGAAATCATCCGTCTGGTCAAATATCTCAACTTCGACGACATCACAGCGGAAGTGCGGGCAAAGAAAAACGCCATCGAGGCTGTTTACAAGGAACTCCTGAAGAAACGCAAGCACGTGGATATTACCGACTTGACTGTTGAAATCAACCAGATAGTCAACGAGTACATCGGTATTGAAAACAATCTTCCGGAGCAAGGCAGCACCCAGTTGGACCTCAGCAAGATTAATTTTGAGCTGCTTCAGCGCGAATTCGCCAAGACAAAAAACAAGCGCCTTGTGATGAAAGACCTGCAAGAGGTTATTGCCCAGGCCATTGCCAAAATCCTACGCGACAACCCCAACTCCGGCACCCACATCGACTTCCTGAAGAAATATCAGGAACTCATCGAGGAGTATAACGGAGAGCAGGACCGGGCCATGATAGAGCGCGTTTTCGAGGAGCTACTGAAACTTAGCCGAGAACTGGATGAAGAAAAGAAGCGTTATATCCGCGAGGGCTTTGACAATGTGGAGGAATTGGCTATGTATGACCTCCTTTTCTCAGACAACCTCTCCAAAGACGACATCAAGAAACTGAAAGCCGTCTCAGTGGACCTCCTCAACAAACTCAAAGAGCAGATCCGCAAGCTTGACCACTGGACCGACAAGGAAGAGACCCAGGCTGTCGTGGCCATTATCATCCGCGACACCCTCTGGGCCGAGCTTCCCGAAGACTGCATGCCCAACTTTGACACCTATCGTGACAAGGTCTATAAATACATGTACGATTATTACAAGGTAGTCGCATAATATAATATCGTGCAATCTCACTGCACAACACGATGGTATTTTTGCCATTGCAAACAAGTAATAATAGATGCCCAAAGAAAAACAGTATATACAGCGTGAGAATGGAGAACAGGTGCCAGCCCAATTCCCAGTAATCGTCTCTGCCAGCAGGAG
>ODAI012307847.1_pt1 | contig 33260 bp, 25 predicted proteins | sample 1539321 | NCBI WGS metagenome assembly ODAI01 (sample SAMN02144231, study PRJEB22623) | gut metagenome | biome: sheep rumen | host: Ovis aries | place: New Zealand
CGATGGTACTGCACCGCAATGCGGGAGAGTAGGTCGCCGCCTTCTTGAGGAGGACGCTTTCCGGAGAAATCCGGTGAGTGTCCTCTTTTTGTGTGTGATTATGGTAACTTGGTACAAATGAAAGGATGAAATAAATGTTGCTTTCTTAGAAGGAAAGGGGCGCGTGCAGTGGTTACAACTGAGCAATGGTGTTGACACAATAATTGGGGTACAGTTTTCGTTATTGGTTATATGCAGATGTTTGAGCGCATACGTAACATTAAATATGTATTGTTCCTGTTTGCTATGGTGATAGCAATTGGGTCGTTGCTTGCATCTAATTATTTGATTCGAGATTTGGAAAAAGAAGAGACTAATCGTATGGCTGTTTGGGCGGAAGCGATGAGATCGTTGAATGCTGCGGATGAGAATACAGACTTGAATTTGGTGTTGAAGGTTATTAATGGTAATCATACCATTCCAGTAATTATCATAGATAGTGAAGGAAAAGTGTTATCTTCACGGAATATTCAAAAATCTTTTGCATTTGATGATGACTCTCTTCCGTATTTGTCTGCGTTAGCTAAGTCATTTGCGGTTGATGGTCATGTTATTAAAATTGATGTCCCTCATGAATATGGTGTGAATGATTATATAAGTATCTGCTATGATGAGTCGTTGATGTTGAAAAGGTTGGCTATTTATCCTTATGTTCAGTTGGGGGTAGTTGTACTATTTGTGTTGATAGCCATTTTTGCTTTGTTTTCGGCGATGCGTGCCGAACAAAATAAAGTGTGGGTGGGTCTATCAAAAGAAACTGCTCATCAGTTAGGAACTCCTATTTCAAGTTTGATTGCTTGGCATGAAGTGTTGAAAGAAACTTATCCAGGCGATGCGCTTTTGCCAGAGATGGAAAAAGACATAAAACGTTTAGAGCGAATTGCTGAGCGATTCTCAAAAATAGGTTCTGTACCGAAACTTCAGCCTGTTGATGTAGTTGAAGTCTTAAAAAGGGTCGTGGGCTATATGGATAAGCGTACTTCCAGCAAGGTGGTGATTGCGACTCATTTCCCCAATGGTCCTGTCATTGCAAATCTGATAGAGAGTCTTTTTGAATGGGTGGCTGAGAATTTGTGTAAGAATGCTGTCGATGCAATGGATGGATCTGGAAGAATTGATATTCTGTTGGACGAAGATGATAAATATGTTTATGTGGAAGTGAAAGACTCGGGTAAAGGTATTCCAAAGTCCAATTTTACGTCAGTATTCAAACCTGGTTTTACTACGAAACAGCGTGGCTGGGGACTTGGTCTTTCTCTTGCTAAGCGAATAGTAGAAGAGTATCATAATGGGAAAATCTACGTGAAAGACTCTGAGCTTGGTGTGGGTACAACGTTCCGCATAGAATTGTCTAAAGGTGCTTCCGAAGCATAAAATGGAGGAACAAATATGAGATTTTATAGTTATGAAGGAAAAAGTTTTGTTAAATTCACCATTGTTATGAAATAAATTTGTAACTTTGCATCCCGAATGCATAAAATGGATACTTATAAGATAGATTTGTTAAGTTCTGGACTTGGAGGTAAGACCTTTGAGTATGAAATTGGCGATGATTTCTTCGCTGATGAAAATGGACTTATACAACGTGGCAGCATCCACACTACAGTGGCATGCATAAGTGCGGGTTCTGTCTTTAAGTTCCTATTGCAGAGTATCGGTACAGTCATTGTTCCATGTGACCGTTGTTTGTCAGATCTTGAATTGCGGATTGAGACATCTGACCTGCTCAGCGTAAAGTTTGGAAATGAGTATGCCGATGATGGTGAGTGCGTGGTAGTTCCTGAGTCGGAAGGTTATCTTGACCTTGCGCATTTCATCTATGAATTTATCGTGCTTAGTATGCCAATTGCGTGTTGTCACGAACCTGGGAAATGTGACGAAGCGATGATGCAAGAACTCAGCAGGCATCAATCCACCCGAAGTGGAGTTTTGGATAATGAGGACGACAATTCAACCGTCAGTGCTGATTTCGCTTCAGACACCCCCTGTGAAGTAGGCTCTGAAGAACCTATCGACAGCCGATGGGAAGCACTAAAAAAACTGATTAATAAACCATAAAATTATAAAAGAAAATGGCACATCCTAAAAGAAGACAGTCAAAGACTCGTACAAGAAAAAGAAGAACTCATGACGTTGCAGTAGCTCCAACATTGGCGGTATGTCCAAATTGTGGTGAATTTTATGTTTATCACACGGTTTGCCCTGCGTGCGGTTACTATCGTGGAAAAGTGGCTATAGAAAAGGAAGCTGCAATTTAACGAAGGCTCTCTTATGGGAAAAATCAATGCTGTTATAACAGGTGTAGGCGGCTGGGTTCCTACTTATATCCTTGATAATGAGGAGATGTCCACTATCGTGGAAACAAGCGATGAGTGGATTATGGAACGTATCGGCGTGAAAACTCGCCACATTCTTAAGCCTCAGGAAGGGAAAGGTACCTCATTTATGATGACGAAAGCAGTCAAGCAGCTGCTCGACAAAACTGGTGCTGATCCTGATTCGATAGAGGCCGTAATTGTGGCAACCACAACACCCGATTATCATTTCCCATCAACAGCATCTCTCATCATTGGTAATCTTGATTTGAAGCATGCTTTTGGCTTTGATATGGAAGCCGCTTGCGCAGGTTTCCTCTATGCTTTAGAAACAGGCTCCAATTTCATTCGCAGTGGGCTCTACAAGCGCATCATTGTTTGTGGCGGTGATCACATGTCTTCCATGACCAACTATCAGGATCGGAATACCTGTCCTATCTTTGGCGACGGTGCGGCATGTGTGATGCTTGAGGGCACAGAAGAGGAGGTGGGCCTTGTGGACAGTTACCTGCGTGTGGATGGCAAGGGTTATGACAACCTCCACATGGCAGCAGGTGGTTCGGCCAATATGCCCAGCCATGAAACCGTTGACCAGCGTCTCCACTTTGTTTATCAGGAAGGTCGTGCAGTGTTCAAACATGCGGTGACCGATATGTCTGACGCAGTGGAGCTGATTGCCCAGCGTAACAACCTCACAAAAGAAGACATTGCTTGGGTGGTTCCACATCAGGCCAATGTGCGTATTGAGAGTGCTGTGGCGCGTCGGATAGGCGTGGAGGAAGACCATGTAATGATTAACATTGACCACATGGCCAACACTTCTGGCGGCACATTGCCGCTTTGCCTTTGGGAGTATGAACCCCGATTGAAGAAGGGCGACAAAATTATTTTTACCGCTTTTGGTGCGGGTTTCACTTGGGGCGCAAGTTACCTCATTTGGGGTTACGATGGCAGCAAGTTTGCTGATACACCTGCTGAGTTCTATAAGGAAGGAACAATCAGCCGTGAAGAGTGGTATGCCAAGAGAGGCTGGAAATAATATTTGTGTAAAAAGTGAAGAGTGAAAAGTGAAAAATCTAAGTTACTCCTGCTTGAAAGGATGTAAAATAGATTTCTCACTTTTTCTCTTCTCTTTTTCTTCAACTATCCTTTTTACTTATTTTTATTTACGCTTTTACGTTCTGAAATTTATATGCACAAATCTGGTTTTGTAAACATTGTGGGCAACCCAAATGTTGGAAAATCCACTCTCATGAACTTATTGGTGGGTGAACGAATTTCTATAGCCACATTCAAGGCTCAAACCACTCGTCATCGTATCATGGGTATCATTAATGATGAAGATGCTCAGATAGTCTTTTCTGATACCCCCGGTGTGTTGAAACCTAATTACAAATTGCAGGAATCGATGTTGGCTTTCTCTGAGAGTGCGTTGGTCGATGCCGATGTTTTGCTTTATGTTACCGACCCGATGGAGAAAGTTGACAAGAACGAAGATTTCTTGTCAAAAGTTGCTCAAATGAAAGTTCCTGTGTTGGTGCTTATCAATAAAATAGACCTGACGGATGAAAAGAGTTTGGTCAATTTGGTGGAACAATGGCACAACTTGTTGCCTAAAGCAGAAATTTTGCCTATTTCCGCTTTACACAAGTTCAATGTGCAGCCTGTTCTGAATCGCATTAAAGAACTCTTGCCTGAATGCCCGCCTTACTTTGACAAAGATCAGTTGACGGATAAGCCTGCTCGTTTCTTTGTTTCTGAAATAATCCGTGAGAAAATACTTCTCTATTATGACAAAGAGATTCCTTATTCAGTAGAGGTTGGGGTGGAGAGTTTTCAGGAAGACAAGACCCACATCCACATACGTGCTGTTATTTATGTGGAGCGCGATAGCCAAAAAGGAATCATCATCGGACATGGTGGCAAAGCCTTAAAAAAAGTAGGCACAGAAGCACGAAAGAGCCTTGAGAAGTTTTTTGGAAAGAACATCTATTTAGAAACTTACGTTAAGGTTGATAAAGATTGGCGTAATTCTACTAAAGAACTGAATTTGTTTGGATATAATCCTGAATGAAGGTGAATGCGTTGATGCGTTGTGACTCATTGGGATGTAGCGTTTCCGCATTACAACTATGCGCTGTTTTCATGTGGATAAATATGTGTTTGTGGTGAAGGCCATGATAGTCGTATGCTGTATGCAGTCAGGCTTGTGGGCGCATGCACAGTTTTCGATGACTGATACAGCAATAATGGAACGTCCAAATCGTTTGCCACATTGGGGCTATGAAGCAGAATTTCAAGCAGGGAGAGTGCTTGTGTTGGATAAATATCAAAAGAGCTATATGAAAGATAAAGCAGTTTATGCGGCCTCTTTCAAATTCACGCATGTAAGTTTGCCTTCTGATAACGATGCGTATGCTCATGACTTCCATTACCCCACTTTTTCTATTGTTGGCCGATTCTGCAAAAACGATGGGGCCACCATGTATCGTAGCGCAGATTATCCCCATTGGAATGACAAATCGGACGATTATTATGAGCTTGCTCCCTACAATACTCATTTGGGAAATTCCTTCGCTATTTATGGCGCTTTTTCTTATCCCCTGTACCGAGGCAACCGATGGGAATTAGCTGTTAGTGCCAATTTGGGATTCGCTTATTCGGCTACGAAGTATGACCGCCAGACGAGTGTCGATAACGACATGATTGGCGCACATTTGCTCTTCTATGCTGGTGGAACAGTCAGTGCCACCTATCGTTTCGCTCCCTCGTGGGGCATTAAAGGAGCTATTGACTATTGGCACATCAGCAATGGCAGCACTCGTCAGCCTAACCGTTCCGCAAACATCTTGGGACCTACGCTTGGAGTGGTTTATTATCCGTATTACGAACAGCTGTTTCGGCAGACAGGCACCTTCACACCTTCTGCCTTCCATCCGTATTTCTATCTGAATTTTAAGGGTGGAGTAGGGGTACAGACCCGAACGGAGGACTGGGATAGAACGCAGTACAAGCTTACGAAGGACCACCCCGACTTTCGGCGTGAGGATTTCACACTCTTCTCTGTCGCATCCGTCCAGACTGACATCATGTATCGCTATGCTCGTATTGGCGCATTTGGTGCAGGAGTTGATGTGCAGTATTGTTCCTGTTACTCGCATATCCGGGATATTGACAAGGAATTTGGCATTGACACTTCGCATAATCCTTGGGCTGTCGCCTTCGATCTCAAGCACACCTTCTTTTATGGCAATGTATCCCTTGCTTTGGGTGCTGGGGTATATCTGTTCCGTCAAATGGGCGATTTTTCCCGTAGGAACGACCCGTTTTATTTCAATCGGATTGGAGTGCATTACACGATACCCAAGCTACACCATCTGACGGCTGGAATTGAAGTGAAAGCACACTTGACCAAGGCTGATTTCACCGAACTGGTCATAAGCTACCCTCTCCGTCTGAATAGGTAGCTTTGATTGTATTCTGAGCCTTTGACAAAGGCGTATTTGGAGAATCTTACATGTAAGATGGAAAACTTTCACGGAGAGAGGGATTTGTTTCTGGTGCGGAGGATTCTGACAATAGCCATAGAGAGATCATTTTACCTTCAACGGTCTTCTTTTCCTTGAGACCTAAAAGAATTTTGTCGGTTTTGGACGAAGTTTGCTATGTAATTGGTTAATTTTCCGTATCTTTGCACCCAAATCAATATTTATGGCAAATTTAGTGGCAATTGTGGGTCGTCCTAATGTGGGAAAATCGACCCTGTTTAATCGATTAACGAAAACTCGTCACGCAATAGTGAGTGATGAGGCAGGTACAACACGTGACCGTCAGTACGGTAAGTGCGAATGGGGTAACAAGGAGTTCTCTGTAGTAGATACAGGCGGCTGGGTGGTGAATTCTGATGATGTGTTTGAGGAAGAGATTCGCCGTCAGGTGCTCATCGCTGTCGCTGAATGCGATGTCATTCTCTTCATGGTTGATGTACGTACAGGAGTAACCGACCTTGACCTGGAGGTGGCTGATATCTTGCGACGTAGCAAGTTGCCCGTCATTATGGTGGTCAACAAAGTGGATAGCAACGAGTATCGCTACGATGCGGCTGAGTTCTACAGCTTAGGATTAGGTGAACCCATGTGCATCAGTTCGCTTACAGGTAGTGGAACTGGCGATTTGCTGGACGCTGTGGTGGGTTGTTTTACGAAGGAGATGGACGAACCGTTTGAAGAAGACATTCCCCGCATTGCAGTGGTGGGGCGACCAAATGCAGGAAAGTCATCCCTTATCAATGCTTTTCTTGACGATAACCGTAATGTGGTGACAGACATTGCTGGTACCACGCGCGACTCTATCTACACGAAATACGAGAAGTTTGGCTTCAATTTCTACTTGGTCGATACGGCCGGTATTCGCAAGAAGAATAAGGTAACAGAAGACTTGGAGTACTATTCCGTGATGCGTAGTATTAGAGCCATTGAAAACTCGGATGTGTGTGTGCTCATGGTGGATGCCACTCGGGGCATTGAAGGGCAGGACATCAACATCTTCCAATTAGTGCAGAAGAACCAGAAAGGATTGGTGGTGGTGGTGAACAAGTGGGACTTGGTGGAGAATAAGACCAATGAAGCTATACGTTATTTTGAGAAAGCAATCCGCGAACGATTTGCACCCTTCACTGACTTTACTATTATTTTTGCTTCAGCAGTAACTAAACAGCGCATATTCAAGGTGCTGGAGGAAGTACAGAAAGTTTATGATGCGCGCACTAACAAAGTCTCGACGGCTAAGCTCAACGAGGTGATGCTGCCCATTATTGAGGCCACTCCGCCCCCATCGCTGAAGGGGAAATACATCAAAATTAAGTACGTGATGCAGATACCCAATACAAGGGTGCCTTCTTTTGTGTTTTACGCCAATCTGCCGCAGTATGTGAAAGAGCCGTACAAACGTTTTCTGGAAAACCAGATTCGCAGTCACTGGAACTTTAAGGGAACCCCTATCAATGTGTATATAAGGCAGAAGTAGGAAACGATGCGACGATTGCAAATCTTTCTTTGTGGAGTAGCCTTGCTTGCTTTGGTGGCTTGCCACGAACCAACAAGCGAAGAAGCGGCTAAAGCAACCTTGAAGGCTGCTCTAACTGCGCTTGATGAGGGCAACTATGATGCCTACTTGCAGCATGTGGATTTGGGAATGGAACTTGATTCAGCGCGCAAATCATTCATGGACAGCTTATTGAGGCAACATGTCGGGTGGCGACGAAGCGAACGTGCTGCAGTGGTTGCTATCGACATGGTGGACGCTACGATGCAAGGTGACAGCATTTGTACGGTGTATTGCCAATACACGTTTGCTGACAGCACGAAAGAGGTGCTGTCGCAGAAAATGGTGAAGCAGGGAGAGGCTTGGAAAATAAGGCTTCGCAACTGAGGCACCGTTGGCAGAAATTATCATCAAGTATGGACAATAATCGGAATATCTTTGCGTCTAAGATTGGGGCAATCCTTGCTGCTGCAGGTAGTGCGGTGGGGCTTGGGAATGTGTGGCGTTTCCCCACTGAGACAGGTGAACATGGGGGAGCGGCTTTTATCCTTATCTATGTGAGTTTCATGCTCCTTTTAGGAGTGCCTATTATGGTGACAGAATTTGCTATAGGCCGTCATGGGAATGGTGATGTGTCGGGTGCGTTCGTGAAGATAAGTGGTGGAAAGAAAGGATGGCGATGGATGGGACTTCTGCCTGTAGTGAGTGGCTTTTTGGTGCTGAGCTATTATGCAGTTGTGGCTGGCTGGACGCTCTATTATGCATACGAAGCATTGCTGAATGGCTTTGCAGGGAAAACTTCTGCGGAATTTCAGAAAGATTTCGAAGCTTTTTCTTCAGATTCAGTCACTCCCGTCTTTTGGACGGTGCTGATTATCGCGCTGACTTGCGGTATTGTGGCTCTTGGGGTGCAGAAAGGCATCGAGCGGGGTTCCAAAATCATGATGCCGCTCTTGTTCATCTTCATTTTTGTGTTGGTGGTGTGTTCGCTCTCGCTGCCTAATGCCGATTTGGGTTTGAAATTTCTTTTGTTGCCCGATTTCTCTAAAGTAGATGGTGGCGTAATTCTCAGTGCAATGGGACAGGCTTTCTTCTCTCTGAGTGTCGGCTTAGGTTGCCTGTGCACTTATGCCTGCTATTTCCGTAAAGACGTGAATTTGATGAAGGATGGGCTCAGCGTGGCCAGTATCGACACATTGGTAGCTCTGCTCAGTGGGTTGATTATTTTTCCAGCCGTATATTCTATTCCAGATCTTCGTCCCGATGCCGGCCCTTCGTTGGTGTTTGTCACTCTGCCCAATGTCTTCCAGCAAGTTTTTGGTGACATTCCTGTGTTGGCCTACCTCTTCTCCCTTTGTTTCTACTTGCTGTTGGTTATGGCCGCTCTTACCAGCAGTATCTCCATGCTTGAAATGTCGGCCGCATATTTCCACAGGAATCTCCATTTGCCTCGTTCATTGTCGGCCATTGTGGTCAGCGTGGTGTGTGTGGTGCTGGCTACTTTTTGTTCGTGGTCGTTTGGCGATTGGCGTGAAGTGAAGATTTTCGACATGGGCTTTTTCGACCTTTTCGACTTCCTTGTTGCCAAGTTCATCATGCCCATCGGTGGCTTGATTATGTGTATATTCCTTGGCTGGGTGGTGGACGAAAAAGTGCTCCGTGCCGAATTGACTAACAACGGCACTTTGAAGAGTCCTCTTTATCCGACTTTTCGGTTCATTATCCGTTATGTTGCGCCGCTGTGCATTTTCCTCATTTTCGCCAACGAACTGGGTTTGTTCAGTTATCTATTTTGATTTTGAAAGTTGCAAAATAAATTTCAAAACTTTGAAAAAATATTTTGAAACTTTGAAATTATTTTTTGCAACTTTCAAAATATAGATGCGTAGGGGAGAAAAAATAGATGGATAGAGGAGGAAAATCTTTTTTTTCTTGCTTTTGTGCGCTCACTTAATTGTAGTGTTAGCTTTGCTGAAGTTACTTGCGTTCATCAAAAGCAGCAAAAAAAATCTTTTTTTCTTGCATTTGTGCTCACATAATCGTAACTTTGCAGCCGATTTTGTATTGTTGGCAGCTGATGACAGCGATTCGGTTGCCTAAAATAGGTGTGAAAATATTAACAAGGTAATAAAAATATGAATATTTCAGTAGAGTACATTGACAAGGTGAACGCGGTCCTCACTGCCGTGGTAGAGCCCGCCGACTATACAGATAAGTATGAGAAGGCCATCAAAGATGCAAAGAAGAAAATGAATATGCCTGGTTTCCGTCCAGGCATGGTGCCTGTAGGCTTGATTAAGAAGCAGTTTGGCGTTTCGATTTTGGGCGATGAGGTGAACAAACTGCTGCAAGAGAGTTTGTTTGACTACATTCGTGAGAGCAAAATTAACATGTTGGGTGAGCCCCTCTCGAAGGAGGAAAATAATGAGGTGAACTTGAAAGAGGGAGAAAGCTTCACTTTTAAGTTTGATATTGCCGTTGCTCCCGAGTTCAAGATAGAATTGGGCAAGGATGACCAAATTGACTATTACAATGTCGATATTTCGGACGAGATGGTGAATCGCCAGGTAGATTTGTACCGTCAGCGTGGTGGAAACTATGAGAAAGTGGATTCCTACGAGGACAACGATATGGTGAAAGGTGCCATTACAGAGTTGGACGTCGAAAATCCTGTCAGTGCCGAGGACGTGGTGATGCTGCCTAAGTATTTTAAGAATGAGGACCAGAAGAAACTCTTTGAAGGCATGAAAGTCAACGATGTTGTGACGTTCAACCCATCGGTTGCTTACGATAATAACGAGGCAGAATTGACTTCGCTACTGAAGGTGGAGAAGGAGGATGCTTTGAACCACAAGGGCGAGTTCAATTTCCAAATAACAGAAATCACTCGTTTTGTGCCCGGCCCATTCAATCAGGAACTGTTCGACACCGTGTTCCCAGGCGGTGAGGTGAAAAGCGAAGAGGAGTTCCGCGCAAAAGTGAAAGAGCTGATTGCAAATCAGTTCCAGAAGGACAGTGACTACAAGTTTGTTCTGGATGTGCGCAAATATGCCACAGAGAAGGTGGGCAAACTCGAATTCCCGGAAGAGAAGCTGAAGAAGATTCTTCTTGCCAACACAAAGGGTGACCAAGAGAAGGTGGACGCTCAGTTTGCCAAGAGCCTTGAAGAGCTGACTTGGCATTTGATTAAAGAGCAGCTGGTGGAGCAGAATGGGGTGAAAGTGGAGGATGAGGACGTGAAGGAAATGGCCAAGGAGGTGACTCGCATGCAGTTTGCCCAGTATGGCATGCTGAACATCCCCGACGAGTATCTTGAAAACTCTGTGACTGAAATGCTGAAAAAGCGCGAAACGGTGGACAACCTCATCGACCGCTGCATTGAGGTGAAACTGGGTAAAGCTCTGAAGGAAAAAGTGGCCTTGAAAGAGAGCACTGTTAGTGCAGAGGAGTTTAATAAACTGTTCGAACAATAAACTTTTTGTCATTATTCATAAAAAATGTGGTAAGAATTTTGGTTCTTGCCACTTTTTTTATACCTTTGCAAAGGATTAGCGCAAAAGGCAAAAAGATAGCGCGTGGTTAATGCAATTCACTGTTCTCAATTTGCATAAGCTAATATTTGATACACAGACTTTTATAGGAGTAAATTGTTTTATGATGACCGATTTTCAGAAGTATGCCACCAAGCACCTCGGCCTAAGCAGCATGGTGCTTGACGATGTGATGAAAGCCCAGGCAGGGTATCTTAACCCCTACATTTTGGAAGAAAGACAGTTGAATGTGACCCAGTTGGACGTGTTTTCACGTCTGATGATGGATCGAATCATATTCTTAGGAACAGAAGTGAACGATTATACGGCCAATGTGTTGCAAGCCCAAATGCTCTATTTAGACAGTGTGGACAGTGCCAAAGACATTAGCATATATATAAATTCGCCTGGTGGAAGCGTTTATGCCGGCTTGGGCATCTACGACACGATGCAGTTCATCAATAGTGATGTGCAAACAATTTGCACAGGCATGGCTGCCAGCATGGCCGCCGTATTGCTGGTGGCTGGCAAGGAGGGCAAGCGCAGTGCATTGCCCCACAGTCGCATTATGATTCATCAGCCTATGGGTGGTGCGCAAGGTCAGGCCAGCGACATTGAAATTACGGCGCGTGAGATACAGAAACTGAAAAAGGAGCTCTACACCATCATCAGCGAGCACAGCCATCAGCCCTTCGACAAAGTGTGGGCAGACAGCGACCGCGACTATTGGATGACAGCTCAAGAAGCGAAGGATTATGGCATGGTGGACGAAGTCCTGATAAGAAAAGCGTGAAATGAAACTTAATTCAAGGGATTAAAGGATTTTTTAGAAGGAAACGTGGCGAAATTAAATAAATGCTCTTTTTGTGGGCGCACGGAGAAAGAAGTGCGCTTGCTCATTTATGGCGTGGATGGCTACATCTGTGATGAATGTGTGGAACAAGCAGCGGAGATAGTGCGGGAGTCGAAAGCCTCGTCGGCTCACAAAGACCCCGATTTGGAGAATCTTCCCAAGCCCAAAGAAATCAAGGCCTATCTCGACCAGTATGTCATTGGACAAGATGCCGCAAAGATGACGCTTTCCGTTGCAGTATATAACCACTATAAGCGGTTGAACTATCATGGAGGAAGCAATGATGTGGAGCTGGAAAAGTCGAACATCATCATGGTGGGTAGCACGGGTACGGGCAAAACATTGCTGGCGCGCACAATTGCCAAAATGCTGCTGGTGCCTTTTGCCATCGTCGATGCTACGGTGCTAACCGAAGCCGGCTATGTGGGTGAAGATGTGGAAAGTCTTTTGGTGCGTTTGCTTCAAGCAGCTGATGGCGATGTGAAACTGGCTGAGAAAGGCATTGTGTTTATTGATGAGATAGACAAAATAGCCAGGAAAGGAGACAACCCCAGCATCACTCGTGACGTAAGTGGAGAGGGTGTTCAGCAGGGATTGCTGAAACTGTTAGAAGGTAGTGTGGTGAATGTACCTCCACAAGGAGGACGTAAACATCCTGAGCAGCAATTCATTCAGGTTGATACGCGTAACATCCTTTTCATCTGTGGCGGAGCGTTTGATGGAATTGAAAAGCGAATCGCTCAGCGCCTGAACACCCATGTGGTGGGCTTTGACGCCTCGAGGAATGTGGCCAAGATAGATAAGGCTAACATGATGCAATACATTGCGCCGATGGACTTGAAATCATTTGGCTTGATTCCTGAAATCATTGGCCGTCTGCCAGTGCTCACCCACCTTGAGCCATTGGATCGCACCGCTCTGCGCTCCATCTTGACCGAACCCAAAAACTCGATTGTGAAACAGTACATTAAATTGCTCGAAATTGATGGGGTGAAATTGACATTTCAGCCAGAAGTGTTGGATTATGTGGTAGATAAGGCGGTGGAATTTGGGCTTGGTGCACGTGGCCTTCGCTCACTGATAGAGGTCATTATGATGAATCCCATGTTTGAAGTGCCTTCGCTTGGTGTAAAAGAATATGTGGTGACACTCGATTATGCACGCCGTCAGGTGGAAAGTGCCAACATTGCAGTACTAAAAGAAAGTTCAGAAGACAAATAAATAAAAAAACAACGTAAAAACCTAATTTTTTTTGTTGTTTTCTTTGTCAATCAAAAACAGATTTATAACTTTGTTGGATGAATGCACATGTCCCACATTTTTTAATCAATACGTTCTAACATTCAATGAAGAAACCTGAAACACTCCAGCAATCGCTGAAATATTATTTTGGCTTTGACACATTCAAAGGCGATCAGGAAGCTATTATCCAGAACCTTCTTGACCGAAATGACACCTTTGTGCTGATGCCAACTGGTGGCGGTAAGTCGCTTTGTTATCAGTTGCCTGCATTGCTAATGGAGGGTACAGCCATTGTAATCTCCCCACTTATTGCATTGATGAAGAATCAAGTGGATGCCATCAAGCATATCAGCGAAGATGACGGTGTGGCGCATTTCATCAATTCCTCGTTGAGTAAAGCGAACATTGACCAGGTGAAGTCCGACATCATGTCGGGTAAGACCAAAATGCTTTACGTGGCTCCTGAATCGCTGACAAAAGAAGACAATGTGGATTTCCTGAGGCAAGTGAAAATCTCTTTCTTCGCCATTGATGAGGCTCACTGCATATCGGAGTGGGGGCATGACTTCCGTCCAGAATATCGCAAGATTCGTCCTGTCATCAATTGGATTGCAATGGCGCCGGTGATAGAACTTTTCTTGCCAAGGGAAAAAGCTGGAATGATTAAGAACTTGACAGATGCATATCGGGAGAAGAAACAGAAATACGATGAAATGAACAAGGAGTTCAAGCAGTTCCCCGACAGGGTGCACAAGAACGAATTGGACGATTTGGCAAAACGTGTTGCAGGATTGGGCGAATTTATCGCCTTCATGGCTGAGATGAAGGACGAAATCAAGGAAAAGTCGGATAAATGTCCGCGACTTGACCAAAAGTTTGTCGATGCGCTCATCGGTATAATGCCTTCCATTCGCAAAAATTATACGGCACTGCGTACTCGTATGGCCGACGAACCTACAGTGATGGCACTGCCCGAACTGCCAACAGATAATGCCATTCGCGAGGCCGCCTCCAAAATATATGACGCTCCTGTCATTGCGCTGACAGCAACGGCAACAGACAAGGTGCGCAACGACATTAAGAAAAATCTTGGCATTGTGGGCGCACAAGATTTCAAGTCTTCATTCAATCGCCCCAATCTATATTATGAAGTGAGGCAGAAAAATGCCGATGTGGAAAAGGATATTATCCGCTTCATTAAGCAGAATCCGGGCAAAAGTGGCATCATTTATTGTTTGAGTCGAAAAAAAGTGGAGGATTTGGCAGAAGTGCTACGAGCCAACAATATCAAGGCTGCAGCTTATCATGCAGGCATGGATACAAAAGACCGTAGTGAGACGCAGGACGACTTCATCATGGAGAAGGTGGATGTGATTGTAGCTACGATAGCATTTGGTATGGGTATTGATAAACCCGATGTGCGCTATGTCATTCACTACGACATTCCCAAAAGCCTGGAAGGTTACTATCAGGAAACAGGGCGCGCAGGCCGAGATGGAGGCGAAGGCAAGTGCATCACCTACTTCTGCAACAAGGACCTTGAAAAGTTGGAGAAATTCATGAAGGACAAAACCCCTGCCGAAAAGGAGATAGGAATCCACTTGCTAAGTGAAACAGCAGCCTACTGTGAATCATCAGTATGCCGGCGCAAAATGCTCCTGCACTATTTCGGTGAGGAGTATGAGAAAGAAAATTGTGGAAATTGTGATAATTGTTTACATCCAAAGATGAAAACGGAACAGATGGAAAACTTACTGCTTGTCTTGCAAACCATCCTGGCAGTAAAAGAGAATTTCAGAAAAGAGTACATTATTAATATATTACGAGGAGAGGAGAACGAAACCATCCTGAGTCATAACCATGACCAGCTCGAACAGTTTGGAGCGGGAGCTGATGTGGAAACAACCATGTGGGAAGCCATCTTTATTCAGGCCGCTCTTCAAGGCTATATAGAGAAGGAAGTGGAGAGCTACGGAATCGTCAAACTGACCAAGGCTGGTAAAAAATTCATCAAAAAGCCCGTCTCGTTCATGGTGGTGGAAAATAGTGACTTCAGCGATGATTTTGATGATAGTTCCGAACAAGGAGGAACGGGAGTCGCCGACGAACAGCTTTATAGCATGCTTTTGGATTTGCGTAAAAAGATAGCCCAAAAATATAATGTGCCCCCTTACGTGGTGTTTCAGGATGCCTCTCTTGAATCCATGGCCACACTATATCCCATTACCGAAGAAGAATTGCAAAATATTCCAGGTGTAGGAGCTGGAAAAGCAAAGCGCTATGGCGAGGAGTTTTGCAAACTGATTAAGCACCATTGTGAGGAAAATGACATCGTAAGGCCAACCGATATGCGTGTCCGTACAGTGGCGAACAAATCTAAGATGAAAGTTAAAATTATTCAGGCTATTGACCGTAAGGTGAGTCTTGAAGAAATTGCCAAGAGCACTGGACTTGATTTTGATGAACTGCTCGACGAGATGGAGGCAATCGTTTATAGTGGTACAAAGCTCAACATCGATTATTATTTCGAGGACATTGATATAGATGAAGATGTCATTGATGATATTTACGACTATTTCCGTAATAGCGAAACAGATGACATTGACACTGCGCTCGACAATCTCGATGGCGATATTTACGAAGAAGATGTGCGGTTGGTGCGCATTAAATTTATCAGCGAGATGGCAAACTAAGCCATGCTTGTGATTTTTGACTCTCAGCTTTGAGATTTTAGCGCATTTTTTTTGCCATGTCGTGAAAAAGCCATACCTTTGCATGCAATAAAATCAAATCATTATGTCATCATTTATTGCAGATAAAGTTGTGATGGAAGGATTGACATTTGACGATGTGCTGCTCATTCCAGCATATTCGCAAGTTCTTCCTCGCGAGGTTTCCCTCACTACACGTTTTTCACGTAACATCGAGTTAAAAGTTCCTTTCGTGACAGCCGCTATGGATACTGTCACAGAGGCACCAATGGCTATTGCCATTGCACGTGAGGGCGGCATTGGCGTCATTCACAAAAACATGTCCATTGAAGATCAGGCACGACAAGTAGCCATCGTTAAGCGTGCAGAAAACGGCATGATTTATGATCCTGTTACTATCAAACGTGGCTCCACAGTGAAAGATGCGCTCGACATTATGTCAGAGTATCATATAGGTGGTATTCCTGTAGTTGATGATGTGAATACCCTTGTAGGAATTGTGACGAACCGTGATTTGCGTTTCCAAACAGATTTAGGTAAGAAAATTGATGACGTTATGACAAAGGAAAACCTTGTGGTAACTCATCAGCAGGCTGATTTGGAGAGTGCATCACGCATCCTTTTAGAGCACAAAATCGAGAAGCTGCCAGTGGTTGATGGCGACAATAAATTGATTGGACTCATAACTTATAAAGACATCACTAAGGCGAAGGACAAGCCGATGGCTTGCAAGGACTCAAAGGGACGTCTGCGTGTGGCTGCAGGTGTGGGTGTGACAGCCGACACTTTTGAACGCATGGAAGCTTTGGTGAAAGCAGGTGTGGATGCCATTGTGATTGATACAGCGCATGGCCATTCTAAGGGTGTAATTGACAAGGTGCGTGAAGCTAAAGCGGCTTTCCCTAATGTTGATATAGTGGTAGGAAACATTGCTACAGGTGAAGCTGCGAAGGCGCTTGTAGAAGCGGGTGCAGATGCCGTGAAAGTAGGTATCGGACCAGGCTCCATTTGCACCACTCGTGTGGTGGCAGGTGTGGGTGTTCCTCAGCTTAGTGCTGTTTACGATGTGGCTCAGGCACTGGCTGACACTGATGTACCTCTTATTGCAGATGGAGGACTTCGCTACTCTGGTGATGTTGTGAAGGCTTTGGCCGCTGGCGGCTACAGTGTGATGATAGGCTCCCTTGTGGCTGGAACAGAGGAGGCTCCTGGTGAAACAATTCTCTTCAATGGACGCAAATTTAAAAGCTATCGTGGAATGGGTTCGCTCGAGGCGATGGAGAATGGCTCGAAAGACCGTTACTTCCAGGGTGGTGTGACAGAAACCAAGAAACTTGTGCCGGAAGGTATTGCTGGACGCGTGCCTTACAAGGGAACGGTGCAGGAGGTTATCTATCAGCTTGTGGGAGGTCTCCGCTCCGGTATGGGTTACTGCGGTGCTGCCAACATAATGGATCTTCACAATGCGAAGTTCACTCGCATTACTAATGCAGGTGTGCAGGAGAGCCATCCTCATGAGGTTATCATCACGAGCGAAGCACCCAATTACAGTCGTCCACAATAAAAAAGGAACTACGGAATTGTTAAAAAAGTATTATGCAAGCGATTACCATTCTTTGGTGGTCGCTTTTCTCGTTTCTTTTTCGTAACTTTGTCCCCGATTTTGTAATAAGAAAGCTAATTGGAATTTATGAACAAAATATGTTTGTTTGCTCTATCAATGGCATTAGGCCTTTCAGCTGTCGCACAGACGGAAGACCCTGTCATCATGCGAGTGAATGGAAAAACCATCACTCGCAGCGAGTTTGTTTATTCGTTCAGTAAAAATAATTCAGAAGGAGTGTTGGACAAGAAAACGGTAGAAGAGTATGTGCCGTTGTATGTGAATTTCAAATTGAAGGTGGCAGAGGCTGAAAACCAGTGTATTGATACGATTCCTTCCATTAAAGAAGAATTGTACGGTTACAAAGAGCAGATTGTCTATCCACTTATCAAGTCGCCAGAATACGACTGTGAATGGTATGTAGAGAAAGTAGCTCGGGATACATACAATCGAACTGCATCTTATTATGGAACTGATGATTTGCTGACCGTGAGCCATATTCTTATACCTCTGCGCCAAGATGCCACCTCCGAACAGAAGGCTGCGGCTAAAGCACGAATTGACTCTGTGTATTCTGTCCTAAAAGCTGTTCCTTCTGCTCAAATAGAAGAAGCGTTCTCCGAATTAGCTCAGAAAGTGAGTGGAGACCTTGGTAGCGCAAAGCAGGGTGGGGCATTACCGCGCTTTGGAAAAGGACGCATGATTCCTGATTTCGAAAATGCCGCTTATGCATTGAAGGAAGGTCAGTTGTCTTCTCCAGTAGAGACTCCGGTGGGTTATCATGTGATATATATGAAAAAACGTGGACCTTTCGAACCTTACGAGTTTCATCATGATGATATCATACGTTTCCTTCAGCAGCAACCTGCATTTCAAGATCAGTTAGCCAAAGCTTATGTGGATTCTATCGCCCAGCAACAAGGCAAAAGCCATGCGGATGTTGTCGAAAACCTCTTTCAGCAAATCATTGCAAAAGATGCTGATTTGAAGAATCTTTCACAAGAATATTATGATGGAACCTTGATGTACGAGGTGACGAAAAAAGATGTATGGAATAAAGCGCAGGATGACATAACAGGCCAGGAGGCTTACTTCAAAGCTCACAAGAAAGATTATGCGTGGAAGTCACCACGCTTCACAGGCATTGTGATTCACGCTAAGGATGCAGTGACGATGGCAAAGGTGAAGAAGCTGCTGAAAGGTGTGGCAGAAGAAGATTGGGCTAAGACAGCCGTCTCGCTGAATAATGATTCTGTGAAGTTTGTGCGTGTGGAACGAGGCATTTTCGAACAAGGTGTTAATTCTAATGTGGATAAACTCGTATTCAAGCAGAATACGGAACTGAAACCCATGAAAGACTATCCAGTGACGGATGTGTGGGGCAAAAAACTGAAAGCTCCACGCACAGCGATGGATGTGAAGGGAGTTGTGATGGCCGACTACCAGAACGAACAGGAGAAACTCTGGGTGGAAAGCCTGAGAAAGAAATACCCTGTTGAGGTGTTTGAAGATGTTGTGAAGACAGTGAAGAATTAGCTCCTTCTGGAATTTGATTGAAAGAATGATTGAAATGAACAATGGTCATAAAATGAAGATATGATGATTCGTAATATTTTTGTAGGGCTTTTGTCTTTTATCGCATTGAGTACAGTAGCTCAGGTGCAGAAGAATGTAATTGATGAAGTGGTGTGGGTGGTTGGCGATGAGGCTATCTTGAAGTCGGACGTGGAAAATGCTCGTATAGAAGCTTTGCACATGGGACAAAAATGGTCTGGCGATCCCTATTGCACAATTCCAGAACAGTTGGCTGTCCAGAAACTCTTTTTGCATCAGGCTGCGATTGATTCAGTGGTGGTGTCTGATGCTGAAGTTTTCCAAGACGTGGATGCTGATATTCAAAGACAAATAATGAATGTTGGTTCTCGTGAGAAGTTGGAGGAATATATGGGTAAGTCACTGAGTCAAATTCGTGAACTGATGTTTAACAATTACAAGGATCAGATGATTGTGCGCGAAGTGCAGATGAATTTGGTGAAAAATTTGAAAGTGACTCCTGCGCAAGTGCGTCGTTATTTCAAAGATTTGCCAGAGGACAGCATACCTTTTGTCCCGACAAAAGTGGAATGTCAAATTCTTACTCGAAATCCTAAGATTCCTCAGGAAGAGATTGACCGTGTGAAAAATCAATTGCGCGACTATACGGAGCGTGTCAATAACGGTTCTGCACAGTTCTCGACATTGGCCTTGCTCTATTCAGAGGATAAAGAGTCGGCAAGGCAAGGCGGTGAACTTGGTTTTGCTGGCAGAGGAAATTATGTTCCAGAGTTTGCGAATGCTGCCTTCAACTTGACCGATCCCAAAGCGGTGTCGAAGATTGTAGAAACGGAATATGGTTTCCATATCATTCAGCTTATTGAGAAACGTGGGGATATGGTGAATTGTCGTCACATTTTGCTGAAGCCTCGTGTGTCAACCGAAGCATTACAAGAATGCATCAACGTTTTGGATACTATCCGCACGGAAATCCTTAACGGAGTTTTCACTTTTGAAGAGAGTGTGTCGAGCCTTTCTTATGATAAAGACACACGCAATAATTATGGATTGTTGTTTAATAAGAACACCAGTGAATCAAAGTTCGAGATGAAGGATTTACCTTCTGAAGTGGCGCGTGCGGTGGCAGGTCTGAAAGTAGGGGAATTGTCTCAACCTTTCATCATGGTGACCCAACAGGGTAAGGAAGTTGTGGCGATAGCTAAATTGAAAAACCGTATAAATGGGCATCGTGCCACTATGGCGGATGACTATCAGGAATTGCAGAATGTGGTTCTTGAAAAATTACGTGAAGAAAAGCTGGAATCTTGGATTCGCGACAAACAAAAAAACACTTATATCCATATTAATGATGATTGGAAAAATTGTGAATTCCAATATCCAGGGTGGATTAAATAGATTGATTAATCTTTAAGATAGTCGGTTCTGAGAAAGTAGAAGGTGTTAGCATGCGGAAAAGACATGGCATCATATTTGCAAGGATTCTGATAGGCACGATGTGTCTATCGGCGTTTTGTGTGCTTTCAGCGTCGAAACCAGAAGATAAGTCGCGGAAACAATCGACTGAAGAAGTGAAGTTAATCCATAGCGATGTGCTTTATAAGAATCCTCGCGATGTTCAGGCTGATGTGTTGGTTGGGCATGTAAAGCTTTATCATGATGGCATGTATCTTGATTGTGACAGTGCGCGGTTTTATAAGAATGAGAACACTTTTAAAGCTTACGGACATGTGAAGATGGTGCAAGGCGATACTTTGACATTGACCAGTGATACGTTGGAATATAGTGGGCCAATGATGCAAGCACATGCTCAGGGCAACGCAGTGCTGATACACAGGAATACAAAACTGGTGACATCGGTGATTGACTATGACCGTCTGGAAGGTGTGGGTTTCTACCCTGTACACGGAACTTTGTATGACGAGGACAATGTCTTGAACTCTGATTATGGTCAATATACTCCAGCCATCAATGAAGCCATTTTTAAGGATAACGTAGTGTTGGAGAATCCAAAATTCAACTTGAAGACCAATGAACTGTATTATTATTCCGACACAAAAGTGGCAAAAATCGTGTCTGAGACTAATATTGTATCATCAGACAGTACCTTTGTTTACGCCTTGAGAGGTGATTACAATACGCAGACAGGTGTGGCGAGTCTGATGGATCGTTCTCATGTGTATAAGGATATGCGTGATATTGTAGGGGACAGCTTGTTTTGCGATAATGAAGCAGGTGTGAGTGAAGCTTTTGGACGCGTGGTGTTGACCGACGTGGAAAATAGGTGTATGCTGACAGGTAACTATTGCCGATATGAAGAACAGACGGGTATGGCCTTGGCTACGGATAGTGCCGTCTGCTATGAATTTTCAGAGGCGGACACTTTGTATGTTCACGGTGACACGCTGAAGATGCTCACTTATAATCAGAGGACGGATTCCGTTTATCGGGATTTATTTGCTTATCATAAGGTGAGAATGTTCCGTCGGGATTTTCAGGGTGTGTGCGACTCTTTAGTATCTCATGAGTTGGATTCCTGTACTTATCTATATGGCCAACCCATTCTTTGGAATGAGGGACAACAAGTGTTTGGCGAAGAAATTCGTGTGTACAATAATGATAGCACAGTGGATTGGATTCATATTATCAACCAAGCTATGACTATCGAACAGCTCGATTCGGTTTCCTATAATCAGGTGGCTTCAAAGGAAATGTTTTGCTTTTTTGAAAATGGCGTAATTGAACACAATAATGCGAAGGGAAATGTATATGTGAGCTATTTTATGGACGAAGATGATGGCGGTAGGATTGGTTTGAATTATACAGAAACTCCAGAGTTAAATCTTTACATGAAAGATAAAAAGGTGCACAAAATTTGGATGTCAACAGCTAATGGAGTAATGTATCCTCCTTTTGCCATTCCTGATGATAAGCGTTACCTGCCCGGCTTTGCATGGTTTGACTATATCCGTCCGAAGGATAAGGATGACATTTTTGACTGGCGCGATAAGAAAAAAGAACAAGTGTTGCAGAAAACGGAAAAGAAAGTGGTTCCTAAGCAAAAATTGGACGACTTGTGATAGTGCTTCTTTATGGTTGATTGATTTTCCAAATTTCATCAAATACACATTTATATATAGAGAGAAACTTTATGGGAATGTTTACAGTCAGAAAACCGCGTGGTTTTCATCATAATTACATATATTACGACCCTCGGAAAGAAAAACTGAAGGAGATTGATGAACGGGCTAAACGAGAATTAGGTTTGCTTCCCCCAAAAGAATTCACCCCCGAAGATATCCGAGGGAAATTTGTTCAAGCCACAAAACATGTGAAGCGACGTAAGGAGAGTGGGCGGAAACCACTATCGTATGGCGTGCTTATAACGGCTATCGTACTGCTGCTGATATTAATGCATTATCTTTATACAGGCAGGATATTTTGAATACGAACTTTTTAGAGTCATCATTTTTTTCATAAAGAAGGGAGGAACTTGTTTTGAACGATATCATACATCTTTTACCTGATGCCGTCGCTAACCAGATAGCTGCTGGCGAGGTGGTACAACGCCCTGCTTCAGTGATTAAGGAGATGGTGGAGAACTCGATTGATGCTGGAGCTAAAAGTGTGAAAACTTTAGTGACTGATGGCGGTAAGACGACGATACAAGTCATAGACGATGGAAAAGGCATGTCTGAAACCGATGCTCGTCTCTCTTTTGAGCGTCATGCTACATCTAAAATTCTGAAAGCCTCCGATTTGTTTAATTTGACAACAATGGGATTCCGAGGAGAGGCCTTGGCAAGTATCGTGGCTGTTGCTCAGGTAGAACTGAAAACACGGAGGGCTGAGGATGAATTGGGTACTATGATTCAGATTGCTGGTTCTAAAATCGATAAGCAAGAACCCGTGGCATGTCCTGTGGGTTCAAACTTTTTGGTTCAGAATCTTTTCTTCAATGTCCCAGCCCGAAGAAAATTCCTGAAATCAAATCAGACAGAACTGACCAATGTGGTTGCTGAGTTCCAACGCATTGTTTTGGTTCATCCTGAAATAGCATTTTCTCTATATAATAATGGTGTGGAAATGTACAATCTTCCACAGGCTACAGTCCGTCAGCGCATACTTGATGTGTTTGGAAAGAAAATCAATGTCGATTTGTTACCTGTTGAGGTCGAAACATCTTTGGTGAGTGTTTCAGGCTATGTGGGCAAACCAGAGTCTTCGAAAAAGAAAGGTCTTCACCAGTTTTTCTTTGTGAATGGGCGCTATATGCGTCATCCTTATTTTCACAGTGCCGTTATGAAGGCTTACGAGAACCTGATACCTGTGGGAGAACATGTGTCCTATTTCTTGTATTTTTCCGTAGAGCCATCGGCAATAGATGTCAATGTGCATCCTACCAAAACAGAAATCAAGTTTGACAATGAACAAGCCATTTGGCAGGTATTGTCGGCTGCTGTGAAAGAAACAATAGGCCAGTTCTGCAATGTTCCCATGATTGATTTTGATGTAGAGGGTAAGCCTGATATACCCGTGATGGGGGGCACTACAGCAATACCTCGTCAACCCAAGCCTTCCGCCACCACATATAATCCATTTAAGGAGGGGGAAGAACAAACGTATTCTCGGTCTAATGGTTGGGAAAAACTTTATGATAAATATACCATTTCTCGTATAGAGGAGTTGTCTCGAGACTCGGACAGCGGAGGTGAAATTGTGATGCCTTCGTCGGAATTGAATTTTGAAAACTTTGCAAATTTACCCGACAATGGAAACCTGCAAGGTTCCATCTGGAATTCCATCGGGAAAAAACAAGGTGCATCATCGATGGAATTTGATGCGTCTGTCCAAAAAATTCAATATAAAGGGAAATTCATTGTACTGCCTTGCAGTAAGGGCCTCATGGTGGTGAATCAGCATCGGGCACATGTGCGTGTATTGTTTGAACAGAATATGCAGTGCATGACATCTATCAACCGACCGTCACAAAAAGAACTTTTCCCCAATATCGTACAGTTCGACAGAGAAGAAGCTTTGTTGGTGGAAGATTTGATGGGGGATATAAGCAGCTTAGGCTTTGAACTCTCTAATCTTGGTGGAGGATCCTACTCCATCAATGGTATTCCGGCAGGTATCGAAGGTGTGGATGTGGACAATTTGCTTCATGAAATGGTGGCATCCGCGAAAGCGCAATCCAATACGATTCGGAAGGATGCTCAAGAGGCTTTGGCTCTAACTATGGCTGAAAATGCCGCTATTGTTTATGGACAAGTTTTGTCAGTAGTAGAGATGGAACGCCTATTGACGGATCTCTTTACATCTCCTTCTCCAGCTCGTACTCCCGATGGTAAATTGATATACATGATTATCGAGGACAAAACATTCGAAGAAATCATATAAAAAGGGTGTAAATGGTCCCTTCATGTACTCAAAAGGTGAAAAAAACATAAAAAAAGTATAAATAGAGATTTTTTTTTATATTTTTTTTGTTTTTTGTAGTGATGGAATAAAGTAAAATGTTTACCTTTGTACCGAATTTAGTGTCTAGTGCGCCGTCTAATGTGAGAAATCACAGCAAAAATGGGCATATAATGTTAGGCACTCATTCATAAAAGTAAAATTTATTAAAGAAAATATTAATTATTGTTTTACTAAAAATTGTATTTATGAAAAAGTTAATGATGGCGTTGGCCTTTTTAGGCTTTAGTGCTGTTGCAGCAAACGCACAGTGCGACGAATTCGCAACTCCAACAACTAACAAGTACAGTGTGGCTACCAACTCATTCTGGTCTAACTGGTTTGTTCAGGCTGGTATTGATGCTAATATTTCTAGCATCTATGGTCACGGTAGCCTTCTCAAGAAAGACTGGCATGATGGTCGTACTTACGGTTTTGACCTTGCTGTTGGTAAGTGGTTCACTCCAGGTATCGGTACTCGTCTGAAACTGAACTGGGAGAACGGTGCATTCTACAAAGCATTCCGTACTTATCAGCACGCTTATGAAGCTCCAGACGGTGCTAAGGGCGGTTTCGGTGCTATTTACTTCGACACCGAGTTCAACATGAGCAACATCTTCTGTGGTTACAGCGACACTCGTGTTTGGAATCTTATCCTCTACCCACGTATGGGTGTTATCCGCAACTTCGACGAGAGCGACTATGTTCCAGCTCTTGGTGCAGGTCTCGAGTCTTCTTGGAAGATTTCTAATCGTGTGAGCATCTATGCAGACATTGCTGCCATATTTACAACTGAGGGCTTCAATAGCAAAGTTTCTATGGGTCACAAGCACAGATGGTACAGAGCTAACAACGTTGTTTCTTTCGACCTTGGTGTTACTTACAACATTGGTAAGACAGGCTGGTCTAAGGCTGTATCTCTCGAGGACTACGAGGCTCTCTCTTCTGAGGCATGCGCTAAGCTCGCTGCTCTTCGTTCTCAGCTGAAGGCTGATCAGGACGAAAACGCTCGTCTGCGTTCTGAGCTTGCTAAGTGGAACAACCACAAGTGCGATACTGGTGCTCCAAGCAATGTTGTAGTAGGTGCAGCTTCTGTATTCTTCGATCTCAACTCTGCTAAGTTGAATTCTAAGAAGGATCTCATCAACATTGAGGCTGTTGCTTCTGCTGCAAAGAACGCAGGTGCAAAGGTTGTCGTAACAGGTTCTGCTGATAGCAAGACAGGTTCTTCTGCTTACAACCAGAAGCTTTCTGAGGCTCGTGCTCAGGCTGTTGCAGACGAACTCGTTAACCTTGGTGTAGATCGTTCTAAGATTGAAGTGAAGGGCATTGGTGGTGTTGATCAGGTTGCTCCATTCAACCTCAACCGTCGTGCTGTTATCCAGCTCAAGTAATTAACGACTTTACACGGTATTTATAATAATGGGGCGTGTCTTTTTAGATGCGCCCCATTTTTGTACTCTTTTTTTCTGTTGAAAGTAAAAAAAACTTCTAATTCCTTTGTCAATTCAAATAAAAGCCGTACCTTTGCAGTGCTTTTTGAGAAAGGCAAGGCTGAAAGGCCTGTGAAATCGGGATGTAGTACAGTTGGTAGTATACTTGGTTTGGGACCAAGGGGTCGCACGTTCGAGTCGTGTCATCCCGACCAACAAAGGGCGCTTAGCTCAGCTGGTTCAGAGCGTCTGCCTTACAAGCAGAGGGTCGGCGGTTCGAATCCGTCAGCGCCCACACAAGGAGATGACGGTTCGTTGAAAACAATTTGTCAGCACTCACATAAAAGGAAAGGAGAAAGAATCCTTTCCTTTTTTTGTACTTGCCTGATAAAAAAATAAAAAAACATGAAACGTTCCACGGCTTTTTTGTTGTTGTTCCACAGAAAATGCGTACCTTTGCACTCAGAATTGAATGAAAGATAATGCTTTTTAGATGCATGGAAATAAGCGATGTGTTCTTGATACCGTGTATTTATGAGTGTTACCAACAATAAATGATTATGATATGGGAAAGATTATTGCATTAGCCAACCAAAAAGGTGGTGTGGGTAAAACAACTACAGCTATCAATCTTGCGGCAAGTTTTGCTGCATTAGAAAAAAAAGTACTTGTGGTCGATGCCGACCCTCAAGCCAATGCCTCTTCTGGATTGGGTGTGGATATACAACAGGTTGATACATCTATTTATGATTGCATCATTAGTGCAACCGACCCGCATGAAGCCATCTATACAACCGATATTGAAGGATTAGATGTTATCCCCAGTCATATTGACTTGGTCGGAGCTGAGATTGAGATGCTAAATATAGAAAAGCGTGAAACTGTCTTGAAAAAAATTCTTGACCCATTGCGTGCGGAATATGATTATATTTTGATAGACTGCTCTCCTTCTTTAGGCATCATCACCGTTAATTCTTTAACATGTGCTGATTCTGTTATTATTCCCGTACAATGCGAGTATTTCGCACTTGAAGGCATCAGCAAATTGTTAAATACCATCAGAATTATTAAATCGAAGTTGAACCCACACCTTGAAATTGAAGGGTTCCTCCTGACAATGTATGATTCTCGCCTCCGTTTGGCCAATCAAATTTATGGCGATGTGAAACGTCACTTCCAAGAGTTGGTGTTCAAGACCGTGATACAGCGTAATGTGAAGTTGTCCGAAGCCCCCAGTCATGGGATTCCCTGCATTTTATATGATGCAACTTCTAAAGGGGCACAGAACCATATTTCTTTGGCAAAAGAAATTGTGGCACGAGAATCGAAATAAGAATTGAAACCATAAATAGAAAATAGGAAAATGGCGGTAAAAAAGAAATTCGGATCAGCCTTAGGGCGAGGTTTGGATGCTTTAATCTCCACAGAAGAAGTGCATACAGAGGGCGCATCTACTATCAATGAAATTGATATTCAACTCATTGAGCGAAACCCCAATCAGCCCCGTAGAGAATTTGATGAAGAGGCATTGCAAGAATTAGCCGATTCCATCAACATTCATGGTGTCATCCAGCCTATCACTGTCCGCGAACTTGAAAACGGACACTATCAAATCATAGCAGGTGAACGTCGTTGGCGTGCTTCCCAGAAAGCAGGTTTGTCAAGTATTCCAGCCTATATCCGTACGGCGAATGATGAGACGATGATGGAGTGGGGACTGATAGAAAACATTCAGCGCCAGGATCTTAATTCCATCGAGATAGCTTTGGCTTATCAACATTTGATAGATAAATACGAACTTACCCAGGAGCAGCTGAGCGAACGAGTGGGGAAAAAACGGGCTACAGTGGCCAATTACCTGAGGTTGCTGAAATTGCCAGCCCCTGTGCAAGTAGCCATTCAGAATCATCACATCGACACGGGGCATGCACGCGCTCTGTTGGCATTGGATGATCCTAAAGAGCAGGTCAAGCTCTTTCAAGAAATCCAAAACAAAGGTTATTCCGTCCGCCAAGTGGAAGATATCATCAAGAATATCAATTCTGGCAATTCAAGTCAGCCTTCGCCAAGCACTCTGGCTCCCTCCCGGCAGTTGACTGAGGAGATGGTCGGCTTACAAGAAGAGTTCTCCCGCTTAATAGGCACAGCTGCAAAGATATCCTGCACCACAAAAGGCGGTGGCAAAGTATCTTTCTCCTTCAAGGATATAGCCGATTTGCATCGAATTGTTTCTTTGTTACAAAGGTAATGTGTAAATTGAACTTCAGTAGTCATACATATAGGTTGTTGAGTTCTATTGCATTGTTTCTGCTTTTTGCTGCCGATGTTTGGGCGCAAGAAGTGAAAGAAACGGGTGCTGTTCCGCTGGCGCGTGCTCGCAGGGAAGGTTATTTGCGTCAAACGTCTGATACTTTGACTGTCGATTCGATGAAGATGGGGGTAGAACGAGTTGAGAGTGGGCAGGCTGCTTTTGCCGAGGACTCTTTGGCAAACAGCGGTGTCGATGAAATGGTTCAAGGTTTAGACACAACCTCTATGCATATTCATCTGACTGCCGATTCGTTGCTGAAGATGGTCAACACCAAACCCAAAGGGCGGTTTATTCCTGACCCCAAAAAGGCATTGTGGCTGGCTATTGTGTTTCCAGGAGGAGGACAGATTTATAATCGCAAATATTGGAAATTGCCCCTTGTCTATGGTGGTTTCTTGGGATGTGTTTATGCGATGACTTGGAACAACACCATGTATCGCGACTACTCTCAAGCCTATATTGACATTACAGATAGTGATGAAAACACGAAAAGCTACGAGAATTTCATCCCTGCCCACTATGATGTCAACGGTAACATAACCCGTTTGCAAGAACTCTTCAAGAGAAAAAAGAACTATTATCGCCGTTATCGCGATTTGAGTATGTTCTTTATGATAGGAGTCTATGCGCTGTCGATTGTCGATGCATACGTCGATGCAGAGTTGTCGAGTTTTGACATCAGCCGCGACCTGTCGCTGAAGGTTCACCCTGCTGTCATCAACGAGAAGCACTCCACCCTCAAGGTGCAAGGTATGAATGCCAATTCCTACGGCTTGCAATGCAGTTTGGTCTTTTAAGATTAAAAGATTAAGGAATTAAAAAATTAAAGGATTAAAAGATTTAAGAATTAAAGGATTTACGATATGAAGAAGAAAATTGTTCTGATTAGTCTTTCAGCCCTCTTCGCGCTTGTGGGGCATGCTCAGGAAGTGACAACTTCAGAAGATAGTGTCCGTACTGAAATCAATGCCGACGCTGTCGATATGCCCGAAAGTATGTTTGTCAGCGAAGATGTGCTGATGACCGACTACAACAACAACTCCAATCTGACACCTGGCAGTGGAACTGCTCGTGTGCTTTCTTACGACGATTCAGTGCTTGTCAGCCGCCTTTCGCGCATCCCCACCACCATCGAGATGCCCCTCAACGATGTCACCCGCAAGTTCATCGACAATTATAGCAACCGCATGAAGGGCTCCGTTGCCATTATGCTTGGAGCTTCCAACTTTTATAATCCCATTTTTGAAGAAGCTTTGGAACGTTATGGCTTGCCTTTAGAGCTAAGGTATCTCCCCGTGATAGAGTCTGCCTTGCGTCCTACAGCCACATCCAGAGCGGGCGCTGCAGGGCTTTGGCAATTCATGATAGGAACAGGAAAACGTTATGGACTGGAAGTGAATACCTTGGTTGATGAACGACGCGACCCCATCAAGTCCAGCGAAGCCGCTGCTCACTACCTGAGCGACCTCTATGATATGTTTGGCGATTGGAGTTTGGCCATTGCAGCCTACAACTGTGGCGAGGGCAATGTGCAGAAAGCACTGACTCGTACGGGCAACCAGGAGGGGAGCGATTTCTGGTCCATCTATAACCGTCTGCCTCGCGAAACCCGTGGTTATGTGCCAGCCTTCATCGCAGCCACTTATATCATGAACTATTATTGCGATCACGGCATTGTTCCCCACGAAGCCAGCCTCCCGTTGGAGAGCGATACTGTCGTCGTTCAGCGCGAAGTCACTTTCGCTCAGATTGTATCTAAATGCAATGTCACAGTCGATGAACTTCGAGCCATCAATCCCCAATACCGCAAAGACATCGTGCCAGCCAGTTACACACTGCGTTTGCCAGCCAGTGCCATTGAGGATTTCATTCTTTATGAAGACAGCATTTACGGTGTCAGTCCTGTCAAAGGAGCCGTAGCTTCATCCACTCGCCGTGTGGTAACAGATGATGTGGAGACCTCCGCTCAGACGGAAGCAAAAAATGCCACTGCTCAGAATTCCACCCGTTCCACTGGGCGGAGATCTTCTCGCTCACGCCGTCAGCAAGCCACTCGTAGCGTATCTGTTAAGAGTGGCGACACCTTGTCTGCTATAGCCAAGCGAAACGGTACGAGTGTGTCGAAGCTGCGTCAGTTGAATGGCATCAAAGGAAACATCATTCGTCCAGGTCAGAAGATACGCGTGAAGTGACGAAGTGCCGTTTCTTTTCAGAAAAAGTGGAAGAGCGTGGTGAAGGGATGTCATAAATTATTGTCAACAAAAAACAACGAGGCTTTATGGATGCGACGATTATAAATACAGAGCTTGAGGAGCAAATTGTCAACGAGGAGTTCCAAAAATTGATAGATGCCTATCTGGCCAGTAAACATCGGAAGAAAGTAGAGATTATCACCAAAGCTTTCAACTTTGCTAAACATGCCCATAAGGGTGTGCGCCGTCTGTCGGGTGAACCCTATATCATGCACCCCATCTCCGTAGCCCAGATTGTGTGTATGGAGATAGGCCTTGGCTCCACCTCCATTTGTGCCGCCTTGCTCCACGATGTGGTAGAAGACACGGAGTACACCGTCGAGGATATCTCAAACATGTTTGGTCCTAAAATTGCCCAGATAGTTGATGGGCTGACCAAAATTTCGGGTGGCATCTTTGGCGACCACGCTTCGGCTCAGGCTGAAAACTTTAAGAAACTGCTTCTGACCATGAGCGAGGACATCCGCGTCATCCTCATCAAGATTGCCGACCGCTTGCATAATATGCGAACATTGGGCAGTCAGGCGGTTAACAAGCAGTACAAGATTGCAGGCGAAACACTCTATATTTACGCCCCCCTTGCCAACCGCTTGGGCCTCAATTCCATCAAGACCGAGTTGGAAGACCTGAGCTTCAAGTTCGAGCATCCCGAGGAGTATGAGGAAATAGAGCGCAAACTGGCAGCTACCAAACTGGAGCGCGACACTGTCTTCGACGAGTTTGCCGCTCCTATACGTGCCCAGCTCGACGAATTGGGATTGCGCTACGAAATCAAGCAACGCGTCAAGTCCCCCTATTCCATTTGGCATAAGATGCAAACCAAGCATGTCACTTTCGAGGAAATATACGACATTCTGGCTGTGCGCATCATCTTCGAGCCGGAAGATGTCGATACCGAACTGAACGACTGTTTCGACATCTATGTGAAACTCTGCAAAATCTACACCTCCCATCCCGACCGCACTCGCGATTGGGTGAGCCACCCCAAGGCCAACGGCTATCAAGCCTTGCATGTAACGCTGATGTCGCAAAAGGGCGAGTGGATAGAGGTGCAAATCCGTTCGCGTCGCATGGACGACATAGCAGAGAAAGGTTTCGCAGCCCATTGGAAATATAAGGATGGAGACAAGACAGAAACGGCTTCCGAACAAGAACTGGACAAGTGGCTCGCCACTATCAAGGAAATTCTCGACGATCCCCAGCCTGATGCGATGGACTTTCTCGACACCATCAAGCTCAATCTCTTCGCTTCCGAAATTTTTGTGTTCACGCCCAAAGGCGAAATTCGCACAATGCCTGCAGGAAGCACCACCCTCGACTTCGCTTTCAACATCCACACTTTCGTGGGAAGCCACTGCATCGGGGCAAAGGTGAACCACAAATTGGAACCCATCAATTATGTCTTGCAAAGCGGCGACCAGGTGGAAATCCTCACCTCCAAATCAGTCCACCCCACACGCGAATGGCTCAATATAGCCACCACCGCCAAAGCCACCACCAAAATTCTCTCCATCCTTCGCAAGGAGGAGCGTGAGCTCCGCAAGCGTGGCGAACTGATGATGGACGAGTTCCTGGCCAGCAACGACCTGCTCAAGGAAACCTCCATCATCGACAAGTTGACTCACCTGCACGGATTCACCAAGTCCGACGGACTTTTCGTGGCTATAGCAGAAGGCAAGGTGCAGCTGGGACGCACCGACCTCGACGCTCTGAAAGGGAAGGAGGAGACCCGTTGGAAAAAACTATTCTCCTTTGGCAAGAAGAATGTCAAGCAAGCGAGCCCGAAAGAAACCGTTGGCTCCAACTTTGACAAAAAGAAAGCCATCCTTCTCAATGAAGAGACCATTCAGAGCAAATATACCCTGTGCGAGTGTTGCAAACCCATCCCTGGCGACAAAGTGATGGGCTACATCGATGATGACAAGCACATCCAGGTGCACAAATTGCAGTGTTCCACTGCCGAACGCCTCAAAGCCAATCATGGCAATCGGGTGCTGGCTGCCAAGTGGGAGATGGGCAAAGTGCTTCTTTTCCCCGTGTCCATCTATGTGAAAGGTTTCGACAAGTTAGGTCTTCTGCACAAGATGACACAGGTCATCTCCCAACTGCATGGCATCAATATCCGCAAGCTTGAGGTGGAGTGCGAGAATGGCATTTTCGAATGCAACATCCAAATGTTTGTCCACGACACTAAGGAGGTGGACGAAACTGTATCCAGCTTAAAGGAAATCCAAGACGTGAAGGAAGTCTCGCGCGTGTAAAGCACATACTTTTCCCAAATAGAGCTTAAAGAGGGTGGGGGGCATAACAGTGCACCCCACCTTTGTTGTTATTGCGTCTCTTGCTTTCAGACATTTTATATCTCCGCTTCCTCTATACTCTTTCTTTGTTATTGGTAGCGCATTTCATTCTTTTCAGTAGCCCTTTTCTTTTTTTCTCCTTGTGAAAATCAATTTTGAAACTTTGGAATTATATTTTGCAACTTTCAAAATATTTTTCCAAAGTTTCAAAATATTTTTTCAAACTTTGAAAAATTTTTTTGTTAACTGAATAAATCAGCTTTCCCAACTGAGTAAACTGATTTTTCCAGTAGAGTGAAACCGCTTTCCTTACAGTGGAAATTTTCTTTCTAGGTCAAGGACATCAATGTTCATAGCAGCATTATTTGTTTATTGCCGTAGAGTTGATGCTTTTTATAAGCCATTTTGCTACAAAATTATCATAAAAGTGCTACAATTTTGATTTGTTCTGCCTAAAATCGGCGGAAATATGCGCACAATGTTGCCGTATATGGCTAATTTGTATATGGTAATCCAAAAGTGTACCACTTAGTAATTGAAAAGTGTACCACTTCCCAATCGTTGGCAAAATTACATTTAATCCAACAGACTTCCAAATAGAATCCGTAAAAACATAG
>ODAI013082902.1_pt1 | contig 33259 bp, 30 predicted proteins | sample 1539321 | NCBI WGS metagenome assembly ODAI01 (sample SAMN02144231, study PRJEB22623) | gut metagenome | biome: sheep rumen | host: Ovis aries | place: New Zealand
CCAAAAGAAAAATGCCGGGATACGCTTCAGTATACAATGTTTTTCCCCCCTTTCGCAAGGGGAAGCGCCATTTTTTACATATGCGGTAAAATCATAAAAACCTGCTGGGCCATTATTTCCCCAGCCGCTTTTTCCTGCGCTCCTGGGCGGCGGCGTATTCTTCCTTTTCCTCGTCGGTTTCCGGTTGGTACACCGGCACGGGCACGGGGCGCTCGTCATCGCCGATGGCCACGAACACGGCGTAAGCCCGGTTCACCATGGCGCGGGTTCCGTCCAGCTGCTCCACGAAGCTGTCCACCCGGACCTCCATGGAGGTGCGCCCCGTCCATACCACCCGGGCCTCCTGCACCACGGTGTCGTTCAGGTAGGCGGGGGCGATGAAGGTCAGGTTGTCCACGCACACGGTGGTCACGGCGCAGCGGGCAAACCGCCGGGCGGCCACCGCCCCCACAATGTCGATCCAGGCCATGATCTGGCCGCCGAACAGACGGGGCCGCTTGTAGCCGTTGCAGTGCTGAGGCAGGATGATCTGTACGCTGGTGGTGATTTCGCTCATGAGGGCGTCTTCCTTTCGCTGCTTTTTTATCTTTTTCAGTTTATCACAGATTGGCGGAAAAAACAAATTCCGTCATAGGCAAAGGGGGCGAAGCCCTGGAAAAAAAGTGGCTCAATGTAAAAGTTTGTGGGGGGAACCGCTCTTTGGATGCCAAAGAGCGGTTCCCCCCACACCCTCCTCCGAGAAAGCAATCAAGGACTGGCAACCGTACAATCTTCATTTTTTCATGCTTTACGAAGGAAAGAGCCGTGAATGGATTGGTGTCTCCGCAAGATTTTGTATTGAACCAAAAAAGTTTTTCTGGAATCGCACAGATTATGCATTTTCGCTACAATAATTGGAAGGGGACGGCTTGAATAAATGCGCCGTTTGCTTTATAATAGAAGGCGATAGGAGCAAACAGGAGGCGCTTTTGTGTTTCAAGGCTTTGGAAAGGAATTGATTCCTTTCTTTCTCGACCTGCGGTTTCATAACGACAAATCCTTTATGGACGCCAACCGGGAGCGGTATTACCGGGAGGTGCGCCAGCCTTTTTATGATTTCATCGGGGCCATGGGCCCGGGGATGCAGCTGATCGCCGAGGACATGGAGGTGCGGCCCAACAAGTGCCTTTCCCGCATCAACCGGGACACCCGGTTCAGCCGGGACAAGTCCCCCTACCGGGATCATTTGTGGGTATCCTTCCGGGAGGCGGGGCGGCCCAACGACGGCGCCCCCTTCTACTGGTTCGAGATCAGCCCCGAGGACGTGACCTGGGGCGTGGGTATTTGGGGAGAAACCCGGGAAATCATGGATGCCATGCGCAGGAAAATGGCGGCGCGGCCCGACGACTTCCTGCGGCTGCTTCCGGTGCTGCGGGACCGGGGCTTCTGCCTGGCGGGCCAGGAATGGAAGAAGATGAAGCCGCCGGAGGAATTGCCGGAATTGCTCCGGCCCTGGTATCTCAAAAAGCAGATCTACGCCCAACGGATGAACACTTCTTTGGCATGGATCCATTCGCCTGACATTGTGAAGCGGGTGATGGATGATTATACCGCGCTGGCCCCGCTGTACTGGATTTTCCGGGGCTGCGTGGAGGACGCCATGAACATGATGGAGCGGCAGGACTGAAGGAATCTCTGTTCAACGATTTCCAAAGGCTTGCCGCCGAACAGAAACTGATTGGAGGAAATGTATGAGTACTGGTTTGCGTGGGCTGAAAAGCGGCACGGACGTGCGCGGACGGGCGCTGGGCGATGGCGCGCCCCTGACGGGGGAGGTGGCCGCCCGGATCGGCGGGGCCTTTGTGGCCTGGCTGAAGAAGCGGGGCATTGACAATCCCCGGGTCGCCCTGGGACGGGATTCCCGCGTCACCGGCGAAGCGCTGCTGAACGCCTGCGCGGAGGGCTGCATGATGGCAGGGGCCCAGGTGGAAACCTACGGCATGTGCACCACCCCCGCCATGTATATGAGCCTGATCACCGAGGGCTTTGGCTGCGACGGTTCCGTGATGATCACCGCCAGCCACCATCCCTATGACCGCAACGGTCTGAAATTTTTTACCAAAGAGGGCGGCATCGACAGCCATGACCTGGACGCCATCCTGGATATCGCCGAAAGCGACGCGGCGCTGACCGGCGGCTCCTCCCCCATCGTGAAGCGGGATTTCCTGCCGGTGTACTGCGAGCAGCTGAAGGACCGGGTGCGCAAAGGCCTGGACACCGACGTGCAAAAGCCCCTGCTGGGATTGCATGTGGTGGTGGACGCGGGCAACGGCGCGGGCGGCTTCTACGCCAATCTCATGGAAGACTTGGGCGCGTGGGTGGAAGGCAGCCAGTTCCTGGAGCCGGACGGCATGTTCCCCAACCATATCCCCAACCCGGAGAACGAGCAGGCCATGCAGTCCATCAGCGCTGCCGTGGTGAAGGTGGGGGCCGACCTGGGCGTGATCTTTGACACCGACTGCGACCGGGCCGCCATCGTGGACCATCACGGCCGGGAAATCAACCGCAACCGCCTGATCGCCCTGATTTCCGCCGTGCTGCTGGACAGGGAGCCCGGCCTCACCATCGTCACCGACTCCGTCACCTCCTCCGGCCTGGCCCAGTTCATCATGGAATGGGGCGGCGAGCATTACCGCTATAAGCGGGGCTACCGCAACGTGATCGACGAGGCCAAGCGCCTGAACGAGGCGGGGCTCAACTGCCCCCTGGCTATCGAAACCAGCGGCCACGCCGCCCTGCGGGAAAACCATTTCCTGGATGACGGCATGTATCTGGTCACAGTGCTGATCTGCGAAGCCATGCGCTTAAAGAAAGAGGGCAAGGAGCTCACCGACCTGATTGCCGATCTGCGGGAGCCGGTGGAAAGCACGGAGATCCGCCTGGACATCACCGCCGAGGATTTCCGGGCCGCGGGCCGCGCCGCCATCGAAAAGGTGATGGACCACGCCGCCTTCGCCCCCGGCTGGCATATCGCCCCCGATAACCGGGAGGGCGTGCGCATCAATTTCGACCTGGACGAGGGGCTGATGAACGGCTGGTTCCTGCTGCGCCTCAGCGTGCATGACCCGGTGCTGCCCCTGAACATCGAAAGCGATGTGAAGGGCGGCGTGAAGCAAATGGCCAAGGCCCTGCTGGATGTGCTGGAAGGCGTGGATGGCATCGACCTGAGCAAGCTCAAAGCCTTCGTGGGCCAGGAATAAAGGAAAAAATCAGGGACAAGGGAGGAAGAATCCTATGAGCAAAAAGCTGGGAGCCCTGATTTGCGTTCTTTCCGCCGTGGCGCTGTGCCTGTCCGCCGTGAATCTGTATCTGACCCTGGCCCCCAGAAAACAGGCGGACCCCGACGTGCAGTACGTTCTGTATCTGGGCACCAACGATCAAAATACCAACGAGCCGGTTTTCCCCCCGGAAGAGGCCAAGGAAAAGCTGAAAAGCATCCTGATCCGGACCTTCGGCGGCTACACCATCCAGGAAGCCAACGGCGGCTGGATCGACGACTGGGGAACGGCGTATCAGGAATACACCCTGGTGATTTATCTCAGCGATACCACGCTGGACAAGGTGCATGCCCTGTGCGGCGAGCTGATTGAGACCTTCCATCAAAGCTCCGTGCTGATTCAGGCCAACGAAACCAAAACCGAATTTTATTCCGGCAAATAAACGTTATATGAAAAGAAACACCCAGGATCAACAAAAAAACGGGAGGAATGATTGCCATGGACATCCGTCAATTAACCGTCAATAACATCCGCACCCTGGCCGCCGACACCGTGCAGAAGGCCAACAGCGGCCATCCCGGCGCCCCCATGGGCATGGCCCCCATGGCCTATGCCGTGTGGATGAACGCCATGAAGCATAACCCCAAGGACCCCGCCTGGCCGGACCGCGACCGGTTCGTGCTCTCCTCCGGCCACGCCAGCGCCCTGATTTACACCATGCTGCATTTGACCGGCTATGGCCTGACCATGGACGATATGAAGCAGTTCCGCCAGTGGGGCAGCAAGACCCCCGGCCATCCCGAATACCGCCACACCGTGGGCGTGGAAACCACCACCGGCCCCCTGGGCCAGGGCGTGGCCAACGCCGTGGGCTTCGCTATCGCCGAAACCATGCTGGCCGCCCACTTTAACCGGCCCAATTTCCCCATTGTGGACCACCGGGTGTACGCCTTCTGCGGCGACGGCTGCATGATGGAGGGCATCGCCAGCGAGGCCGCCTCCCTGGCCGGCACCCTGAAGCTGGGCAAGCTGACCCTGCTTTATGACGACAACGAAATCTCCATTGAAGGCAACACCGATATCGCCTTCCGGGAAAACGTGCCCGCCCGCTTTGAAGCCTATGGCTGGCAGGTGATCCGCCTCCAGGACGGCAACGACGTGGACGCCATCACCGCCGCCATCGAGGAAGCCAAGCAGGACGAGCGGCCCACCCTGATCGTGTGCCCCACCAAGATCGGCTTCGGCTGCCCCGCCAAGGAAGGCAAGTCCTCCGCTCACGGCGAACCCCTGGGCGTGGACAACGTGAAGGAAACCAAGAAGAACCTGGGCATGCCCGAGGACGATTTCTGCGTGCTGCCCGAGGTGTATGACCACGCCAAGGCCCAGATGGAAAAGAACGAAAAGGCCGAGGCCGCCTGGAACGATCTGTTCGTGGCCTACTGCAAGGCGTATCCCGAGCTGGCCGAGGAATGGGAAGCCTGGCACAGCAGCGAGCTGCCCGACGACGTGGCGCTCAACGACGCCCTGTGGGCCTGGGACGCCAATATGGCCACCCGCGCCACCTCCGGCGAAATGATCAACCGGCTGGCCAAGCTGCTCCCCAACCTGGTGGGCGGCAGCGCCGACCTGGCCCCCTCCAACAAGACCAACATCAAGGACGGCGGCGATTACTCCGCTGAAAACCGGGCGGGCCGGAACCTGCACTTTGGCGTCCGGGAGCACGCCATGGCGGCCATCTGCAACGGCATCGCCCTCCACGGCGGCCTGCGGGTGTTCTGCGGCACTTTCTTCGTGTTCAGCGATTATATGAAGCACGCCATGCGCATGAGCGCCATCATGAAGCTGCCCGTCACCTATGTGCTCACCCATGACTCCATTGGCGTAGGCGAGGACGGCGCGACCCATGAGCCCATCGAGCAGCTGGCGGGCCTCAGGGCCATTCCCGATATGCTGGTGTTCCGCCCCGCCGACGGCAAGGAAACCACTGCCGCCTGGCTCACCGCCCTCACCGCCGGGCTGCCCACCTGCCTGGTGCTGACCAGGCAGAACCTGCCCCAGTATGAAGGCAGCGGCTGCGAAGCCATGAAGGGCGGCTATATCCTGGCCGATTCCGAAAAGGAAACCCCCGACGTGCTGCTGCTGGCCTCCGGCTCCGAGGTGGAGCAGATGATGGGCGCCAGGGAAGAACTCAAGAAGGACGGCATCGACGCCCGGGTCATTTCCATGCCCTGCATGGAGCTGTTCTTAAAGCAGCCCAAGGAATATCAGGACAAGGTCATTCCGCCCTGCGTCCGCGCCCGGGTCAGCATGGAAGCCGGGGTCACCATGCCCTGGTACCGCTTCACCGGCCTGGACGGCAAGGCTCTGGGCATCGATCACTTCGGCGCTTCCGCTCCCGCGGCGACCCTGTTCAGGGAATTCGGCTTCACCGTGGAAAACGCGGTGAAGGCCGCCAAGGAAGTCGTCCGGAAATAATCCGTTTTCCATTGCAGCCTGGGGCGCCCGCGCGCGCTCCAGGCTGTTTGCAAATTCCAGTGAAAGGTATCGCGGCATGAAAAAGCAAATCGTGGTTCTGGTTTTCCTTTTTGTATGGGTTCTTTTGTCTTCTTCCGCCCAGGCGGAACGGCAGCCTGCGGAGTTTACTTTTACCCGGAACGAGGAAGACTTTACCCTTGCCTGGGGAAGCGGCCTGGAGGAAATCGCCGCCTGCGGCATAAACGGCATGACGGCGGAAGCCTTTTATCCTGCCCGGCTTCCCCTGTGGGCAGACCCGTCTGTCATGAGCCCCGCCGTGGCAGGCTACACCGCCGCTTCCAGCACCGTCAAGATCCGCTTCCACGGCCTGGATGTGGACCGGGCCGAGCTGTATTGCTACTGCGGCCGGAATGAGGACGGGGAAATGGAGCGGGAGCAGGCCCAGCTGTATATGGTCAAGCTGGAAAAATATGCGTATCCCGATGAAGGCATGCTCTCCGCCCTGCTGGAGGAGCTGTTCGCAACCTTTGGCCAGGCAAAAGAAGAAGAAGCCACCACACAAGGCTTCGCCATGATCACCACGGATCAGGGCATCTATAACGGCCCCGTGACCACCATCCGCCGCACCTACCCCTGGCGGGGAGCCAACCATACGGGCCTGCGCCTGACCGCGGATTACAATGATTTTCGGCAGTCCTACGACAGCATCATCATTTACCTGGGTATGACCAACCTGGACGAAGCCCTGATGGAAGCGGCGGACAATGCGGCGGTGCAGGCTTCTCCGGAGCAGGTGACGGTGGAAAAGCGGATCGCCCTGCGGGACGAGAACAAGCAATCCGTGATGCGGCTGGAAGAAGGAACGATGCTGCATGTGGTGGGCTATGATAAGGCGCTGAACATGTTTGAGGTGGTCGTGGTGGACGAAAGCGGCGAATCATCCTCCGAACCCATCAGCGGCTATGTGCACGGGGACAATCTGTCCACCTCCCGGGAAGAGCTGCTCCGGCTCTTCCCCCAATAAATCCGGATCAAGCGAAGGCCGAAAGGACAAATACTTTATGACCGCCAAAGAAATGTGGGCCCTGTACGGGGAAAAGGGAGCATACGACGCCTGGCAGTTTGGCGGCGACCCGGACGGGCTGGCCGCGCTTGTGCTGGCGGGACAAAAGACGGCCACGGCCTCGGCCTTTCCCCTGTATGAAGCGGAGGGCGAGCCCCTGCCCCGGGCGGGGGAATACAGCGTGATCCTGAACAGCCGAAACGAGGCTGTGTGTGTCATCCGCACCACCCAGGTGTATATTGCTCCGTTTCACGAGGTCACAGCCGCCCATGCCGCCCGGGAGGGAGAGGACGATTTGAGCCTTGCTTCCTGGCGGCAGGTGCACCGGGTTTTTTTCACAAAAGAATTGGCCGCCATCGGCCAGCCCTTTGAGGAGGAGATGCCGGTGGTGTGCGAGGAATTTGAACGGGTATTTCCCTGAATCAGATCACACAGGAAGATGGAGAACAGCTTTATGGACCAATTGAAAACCCCGCTGATGAAGCGCAGGATCGTGATGGCGCTGGCGGGCATGCTGCTGGCGGGGGTCAGCGTGGGATTGTTTAAGCGCGCCTTTTTCGGGGTGGACCCCTTCCAGTGCCTGTGCGCGGGACTGAACAACCTGATTCCCATTCACTTTGGCACCCTCTATATGATCATCAACGCGGTGATGCTGATCGCTGTCTTTTTCCTGGACAGGCACTACATCGGCATTTCCACGTTTATTAACCTGTTTCTGCTGGGCTATGTGGCGGAATTTACGGAAGGGCTGCTGGCGAAAATCTTCGGCATGCCCACCCTGCCGGGGCAGATCGCCTTCCTGCTGGCGGGCATCGTGCTGTCCTGCATTGCGGCAGCCCTGTATTACACCGCCGACCTGGGCGTGTCCGCCTACGACGCCATTCCCCTGCACATTGCGGACAAGCGGCCCCGGCTGTTTGGGAAAGCCGTTCCCTTCCGGGCAGTGCGCATCTGCACGGATTTGATCTGCACCCTGCTGGGGTTCCTGATGGGCTGCGTGCCCGGGGTGGGCACGGTGATCACGGCCCTGTTCATGGGCCCGCTGATCACCTTCTTCCGCAAAACCATTTCCGATCCCCTGCTGAAAAAAGCGATCTAATACTTTTCCTCTTTTAAAATCATACAGTCATGATGCAAAGGAAAACGACGAAGCAGGGGCCTATGTGATCCTACCCCTGCACCAAAGGATTTCATCCTCTGGACTCCAATAGCGGATAACGCTTGAGATGAAAAAACAACATGGTTCCCGCTGATGCTGGGAGGAACGCGGAAGATTGAATTGGCGCCGTGGTGCTTCTGGCCCGGCGGCAAAGCCGCCAACCCGGATGCAAAGCATCCGGGGAAAGCCAGGGAATCATCCCCCTGGCGCAGGTCTGGGCGCGCGCAGCGCCCAGCGTTCCTCTTTGCTGTATTTGAAAACCATCCTTGAGAACATACTTGTTATGATTTTAGAACGCGAATAAATAAGACGGAAAAGCTCTTCCATATGAAAAAAATAATGCCACCAATGAAAGGAGAAATCCCCATGCGCAAAACGAAAATCGTGTGCACCATCGGCCCGGCCAGCGAATCCGAAGAAATCCTGGAAAGGATGATGCTGGCGGGCATGAACGTGGCCCGGATCAATTTTTCCCACGGCACCCATGAGGAGCACGCGGAAAAGATCCGCCGGATCAAGGCAGTGCGGGAGCGGCTGAACCTGCCCGTAGCCATCATGCTGGACACCAAGGGCCCCGAGTACCGCATCAAAACCTTCGCCAACCACAAGATCACCCTCCAGGAGGGCCAGGATTTCACCCTGCGGGTGGACGACGTGGAGGGCAACGAGGAGCAGGTGTCCGTTACCTACGCGGACCTGAACAAGGATTTGAAGCCCGGCAACCGGGTGCTGATCAATAACGGCCTGATCGCCATGGACGTGGATGAAATCGTGGGCCCCGAAATCCGGTGCAAGGTGGTGGTGGGCGGCGAGCTCAGCGACCGCAAGAGCATGTCCTTCCCCGGCAAGGTGCTCAATCAGGTGTACTTAAGCGAACAGGACAAGGCCGATTTGCTTTTCGGCATCCAGCACGACGTGGATTACGTGGCCTGCTCCTTCGTTTCCCGGAAGCAGGATCTGCTGGATCTGCGGGCCTTCATGGAGGCGAACGGGGCCAAGCACATCAGCCTCATCGCCAAGATCGAAAACCAGAGCGGCATCGACAATATCGAGGAAATCTGCCAGGCCTGCGAGGGCATCATGATCGGCCGGGGCGACATGGGCGTGGAAATCCCCTATGAGGAGCTGCCCGCCGTGCAGAAGCACCTGATCGACAAATGCCGCATCATCGGCAAGCGGGTGATCACCGCTACGGAAATGCTGGAATCCATGATCCACAACGCCCGCCCCACCCGCGCGGAAATTTCCGACGTGGCCAACGCCGTCTACGACGGCTCCAGCGCCATCATGCTCTCCGGTGAAACCGCCGCGGGCAAGTATCCCGTGGAGTCCGTTTCCGTGATGGCGAAAATCGCCGAGGCCACCGAAAAGAAAATCAATTATGCCCAGCGCTTCCGCACCGCCGAATTCATCACCCACAACACCGTGGACGCCATCTCCCACGCCACCTGCGGCATGGCCATCGACATCGGGGCCAAGGCCATTGTGGTCTGCTCCCTGAGCGGCGGCACGGTGCGCATGATTTCCCGCTTCCGGGCCCCCATGGACATCCTGGGCCTGACCACCAGCGAACACGCCATGCGCCGCCTGTCCCTGTCCTGGGGCGTCACCCCCGCTCTGGCGGACACCTATACCTCCACCGATGTGCTGTTCTACGTGGCCACCCAGAAGGCCAAGGAGCTGCTGCATCTCCAGCCCGGAGACAAGATCGTCATCACCGGCGGCCTGCCCAACGCCAAGTCCGGCAACACCAATCTGATCAAGGTGGAAACAATTTAAAAAGTGAGGAGTTAGGAGAGAGGAGTGAGGAGTTGAAAGCTGCGCAAACAATCAACTTCTCATTCCCTCCTGATTGATTATTCACAGGCTGAAGGGCTATTCAGATAAAATTGTTAAAAATATGTCTGCGGGTTGACAATTTGTCAATCTGTGGTAAAATCACGGAAAAGAGAGAAAGGAGGGAACCGGCATGGAGCGCAGAAGGATCGTGGCGTGGGTTTTGTTCGCGCTGATGGCGCTGATGCTGACGGTTTCCTCCGCCTATCTGGTGATGGCCGCGGGGCATTGCTGCGTGGGGCATCACTGCAAAACCTGCGATTGCGCCTCCCGGGCGGCGGCCGTGCTGTCGGGGTACGTGCTGTTTGCGGTCACGCTGCTGCTGCTGGCGTTTTCCGCCCGGAGGCGGCAGGCTTCCGTTCAGGAAACGGGGGCCCGGTTCGCGTGCGGCTCTCTGGTGCAGTGGAAGGTACAATTGAATAATTGACGGCTTTTTGAAGCACAAGGTTTTTTGGACGTTTCACGGAAAGGGGCGGTCCGCCCTTTTTCGGGCGTTTTGAATTGCCTTGTGTTTTTTGTATACATTCATATGGAATAATATGGAAAATCAAGGAGGAAGAAAAAAATGAAAAAGCTGTGTATCGGTCTGCTGGTTCTGGCGCTGCTGCTGGCCCAGGCTTTGCCAGGCCCGGCCCTGGCAGAAGGAGAAAAGCTGAAAATCGTCGCCACCATTTTTCCCCTGTATGATTGGGTGCGGCAAATTGCGGGAGACAGCGGAAATGTGGAGCTGACGCTGCTATTGGATACCGGGGCCGACCTGCATAATTTCCAGCCCACGGTGAAGGACATCGTCACCCTGTCCCAGTGCGACCTATTTCTGTATGTAGGCGGGGAAAGCGACAGATGGGTGGACGACGTGCTGGAAACCGCCCGCAACGATCATCTCACCCGCCTGAGTATGCTGGACGCTTTGGGCGACCGGGTCAGGATCGAGGAGATCGTGGAGGGCATGGAGCATGAAGAAGAAGAGCACGGGGAAGAAGAGGAAGAAGAAGCCGACGAGCATGTGTGGCTGAGCCTGAAAAACGCTCAGGCGCTGGTGGCAAAAATTGCCGATACCCTGTGCGCGTTGGATGCCGCCCACGCCGACGCCTACCGGACCAACACCGCGGCCTATGAAGAAAAGCTGGCGGCCCTGGACAGGCGGTATCAGGAGGCGGTGAACGCCGCGGCCTTTGATACCCTGGTGTTCGGCGACCGGTTCGCCTTCCGGTATCTGATGGAGGATTACGGGCTTTCCTATTTCGCCGCCTTCTCCGGCTGCTCCGCGGAAACGGAAGCCAGCTTCCAGACCATCCTGTTCCTGGCAAACAAGGTCAATGAATTGGGCCTCCGCGCCATCATGACCCTGGAAAGCCCCAAGACCCGCATCGCCGAAACGGTGCGGGACGCCACGGAAACGAAAAATCAAAAGCTGCTGAGCCTGAATTCCATGCAGTCCATCACCTCTGGAGACGTGGCGGCGGGGGCCAATTACCTGACCATCATGGAAGAAAACCTGCAGGTGCTGCGGGAAGCGCTGAACTAAGGAGAAAAAAACAATGGCACTGATCAACGTAAAGGATCTTTCCCTGGGTTACGACGGCCATGAAATACTGACCGGGCTGAATTTTTCGGTGGAAGCGGGAAATTATCTGTGCATTGTGGGGGAAAACGGCTCGGGCAAATCCACCCTCATGAAAACCATGCTCAGCCTGCAGCGGCCCCTGTCCGGCAGCATCGCCTTCGGCGATGGCCTCAAGCCCAACGAAATCGGCTATCTGCCCCAGCAAACCGCCGTGCAGAAGGATTTCCCCGCCACGGTGTGGGAGATCGTGCGAAGCGGCTGCCAGGCCCGCATGGGCAGGCGCCCCTTTTACAGCAAGGAAGAAAAGCAGCTGGTCCGGGAAAACATGGAGAAAATGGGCATCATGCCTTTTGCCAGGCGGTGCTACCGGGAATTGTCCGGGGGCCAGCAGCAGCGGGTGCTCCTGGCCCGGGCCCTGTGCGCCACCCGGAAGCTGCTGCTGCTGGATGAGCCCGTATCCGGCCTGGACCCCAAGGTGACAGCGGAAATGTATCAGCTGATCGAAAGCCTGAACCGGCAGGAGGGCGTGACCATCATCATGATTTCCCACGACATTGCCGCCGCCGTGCGCTATGCTACCCACATCCTCCACGTGGGGCATCAGGTGTTTTTCGGCCCGGTGGAGGAATACGTCCACAGCCCCATTGCCCGGCGGTTTCTGGACGCGGAAGGAGGGAAGCAGGCATGAACAATCTTTCCCTGTATTTGAGCCTGCCCTATGTGCAGAACGCCCTGATCGTGGCGGTGCTGATTGCCCTGTGCTCCTCCCTGCTGGGGGTGACGCTGGTGCTGAAGCGGTTTTCCTTTATCGGCGACGGCCTGTCCCACGTGGCCTTTGGGGCCATGGCTGTGGCCAGCGTGCTGCGGCTGACCAATCAAATGCTGCTGGCGCTGCCGCTGACGGTGCTGTGCGCCGTGCTGCTGCTGCGCACCGGGCAGAACACGAAAATCAAGGGCGACGCCGCCGTGGCCATGATTTCCGTGGGCGCGCTGGCCCTGGGATATTTGCTGCTGAACAAATCCCCTTACCGCTCCGGCAACGTGTCCGCCGACGTATGCTCCTCCCTGTTCGGCTCCACCTCCATCATGACCTTGAAGCAGAACGAGGTGTGGCTGTGCGAGGGGCTGTCCGTGGCGGTGGTGATCATCTTCATCCTGTTTTACCATAAAATTTTCGCCGTCACCTTTGACGAGGATTTTGCCAAGGCGGCAGGCACCCGGGCGGAGGCCTATAACCTGCTCATCGCCGTGGTCATTGCCGTCATCATTGTGCTGGCCATGAACCTGGTGGGCTCCCTGCTGATTTCCGCCCTGATCATTTCCCCCGCCATGAGCGCCATGCGGCTGTTCCGCAGCTTCAAGGGCGTCACCCTTTGCTCGGCGGTGCTGTCGGTGACCTGCGCGGTTCTGGGCATTATGATTTCCATTGTGGCCGATACGCCGGTGGGCTCCACCATCGTGGCGGCGGATATGCTGGTGTTCCTGATCTGCTGGGGGCTGAGCCTGGCAGGCGTGAAGCTGTAAAAAGGAGAGAAAAGACAATGAAGAAAAAAGGACTTTTGCTGGCGCTGCTGCTGATCGTCGCCCTGCTGTGCGCGGGCTGCGGAAACAACGAAAGCGCAGCCTCCGCCGGCGGCGAAAAAACCGCCGCGGAGGTGCCCGTGGTGCTGAACCAGGCGGAATACCTGCTGTATCAGAACATCTTCTATAACAATTACGGCAGCCAGTACACCGGCCAGCCGGCGACCAAGAACGGCGTGTTCACCGTGCTCCAGGACGCCTATTCCAATGTGACCCGCTATTATGTGTGGGGCTTCCTGGACAACACCAGGTGCTGCGACTGGCAATGGGAAATCGTGCCCCGGGACACCAAGAACCTGCCCGCCCCCGGCTCTCTGGTCACGGTGAGCGGCGCGTTCATGGCGGATGAAAAGGCCCTGGACGGCTACTGGATCGCCGACGCCCAAATTCAAACAGTGGTTTCCTTTACAGGGGAAAGCGCGGAACTGAACATGCGCACCATGAGCGATACCCTGGAGCGGGTGCAGGTGATCAATATTGCCAACAAGCCCGAATCCTTTGAAGGAAAAACCTTCACGGCGTACGGCCGCGTGGCGGGCCCCGGCGTTCTGGAAGATCCGTATTACGACGGCTCCTGGCAGATCCTGTATCAGGGGCAGACCACCGCGTCCATGACCATCGGCACCATGATCAATCTGAGCGGTACGGTGGCCTCCGGCGCCTTGAACGCCACCACCGTGGCGCTTGCGCAATGAGGAGGAAGGAAAAATGAAACGAAAGCTCTTTTCTCTCCTTCTGGCCCTGCTTTTCGCAGTTTCCCCTTTGGCCGCTTTGGGCGAGGGCATGCCCCAGATTGATTTGGATTTAAGCGGCATGAGCAGCCTGATCGTTTTTTCCCAGGTAGCCGCCATGATGGAAGACCCCAGCCAGTATGAAGGCAAGGTGGTGCGGGTGTCCGGGTATTATGATTATATCGACGATCTGTATACCAATAACCTGTATCACCTGTGCATGATCGCCGACGTGACCGCCTGCTGCGCCCAGGGCCTGGAATTCGTGCCCAAGGAAGGGGTGGAGCTGCCGGAACCCGGCTCCAATGTCACCGTCACGGGACGCTTTGAAATCTATTATGAGGATCAGGATATGTACGTCCATTTAGTGGACGCGGATATCCTGTGCTCTGATTGACGCCCGACGCCGGAAAAGAAAAAGGCTCATTGCAAAAGTTAGTGGGGGAACCGCTCTTTGGAGCTGCTTCGCACGGCCTGCGCTGTGCTTGCCCATGCTCCTTTCACCATGCTATTCGGGTGAATTTGCGCCAGGCGTCCCTTCGGGCCGCCTGGCTATAAGAGAGGTTCCACTCACTAACTTTTGCTATGAACCGAAAAACTAAACACGGCTTAGCAATATAAGGCTGCCATCCCTTCCGAAATCCATCCCAAGCGCCATCCATGCAGATGATTTTCCTTCTGATCCAGATGGATGATTCCTTCAGCAATCGGAAAAAGCCTCATGTCATTTGACGCGGCACCGACCGCCGGAAATCCAACCCCAAACGCCATCTACATAAATGTAATACCAGGGCTTCGCGGTATTTCCGTATTTTACCTCATAGTAGGGATATTCTTCATAGGCGTTCACCCGCGCGACCATGACCGAATTCGTGTCGGCGTTCTGGCGTACGATGGACGCGTCAGCTGTTACTGTGATTTTTCCAAGGCTATTGGAAGGATAAGGGCCAGGATTAGGACCAGGATTAGGTGAATAATCACGGCTGATAAAACCGCGGGCATACTGTCCATTCACTTTCGCCTCTACATACCACCAATTTCCATAATACGTATATTTTCCGAGAATCCAGTAGGTGGACCCTCTTCTGATTGTTCCGAAGGAAGAGAACGCAAGATTGCTGGTCTTGGGATTATCGGTGATATACATATCCTCTGTTGCAGTGCGCTCAATATAGCTGAATTGGCCGATGTAATCAACACCGCGGTTGATTGAATTGACTTTACTCTTCACACCGCTGACATATTCCAACGGGATATAACCGACTCTGACTCCCCCGTTGTTCGTTTCATAGCGTACCAGAAGCCATCCATTTTCATATCCAACCAGGTATAATTCGTAATTTGTATTGCACTGGGCATTTCCGACCCGGTAAGCGCTCTTGCTGGGCGCAGTATAGACCGGACACAGACCGCAGCCGATACCGCTTGGGGCCTGGAAGAATTTGAAATCTACGACACTGTAGATGTCGTTCCTGTTGGTGTAGGCATATCCTGTGCTGGCCACGAGGAGCATCAGAATAGTCAAAAGAGCAGTCATCCGTTTCTTCATGGGAATACCTCCTTCATTTTTGTACCTTGTTACTGCAACCGCTTTTCAGTTGATACCAACATGATCATACCGAACCAGCAGCCAACCGCTGCCCCGTCTCAATCCACCGATGCACATATCATGGTTCCTGGCTACAGATGCTTTTCCATTCGCCGCGCGATCGGCGGATGTACCCGGCGCGGTGTAACACAGGGCACTTGCCGCAGCCGATTCCGTATTGGCAGCGGGGGAACGGAAAAGTCGATCAAGTTGCATAGCGGTGAACATGCCAGCGCGGGCATCGTGAGCGCCATCAGCAGAACAGCCAACAGAACGCAGATGAATTCCCTTGTCTTTTGTCATTCTCCTTTTTTTATTATGGCTTCCATTTCTATTCCAGTGTTTTCTTCGACAGCGATTTTCCTTCGTGCAGCGCTTGTTTATCCGATTCATGTGACGAATGCCTGTCAGAAGCTGAATCATCAATCGTATTCTTTTTATAATATAGCACAAATCAATTGAAAAGTCTACTTTTTATGTTGTGATTTGCAAGAAAAAATCCTTTTCTTACTGTCCAAAATCGTTCCCATATAAGAAAGTCAGGCAAAAAGCAAAGGAAAAGAAAACGGAAGATCACAGCTGATCCGATTTTGTTGCGCTTCTTCCGTCAGGTTTTCCATGCCTGGCATGATTATTCCTTCTTCCGGGAAGCAAAATCCTCTTCGATCCTGCTTTTCCAGCTCCGATCCAGCTTCGCGTTGGCGCGCACCTGGCATACCGCATCGCTCACGCTGGCATAATTCAGCGCCTGGCCGGCAGCGTCGTTATGGAAGGATACGGCCCGATCCTCGGCAATGCCGAAATGGGCGGCGGTCTCCACAGCGTCGATATTGGCCCCCAGGAACAAAAACTCCCAGCCGTACTTTTCCTTCTGCCGCTGGATCATGTCCTTCACCTGCTGGGCGGTATAGCGCCTGCTGGCGTTTTCCATGCCGTCGGTGGTGATCACGAAAATCGTGTGCTCGGGGCGGTCCTCTTCCCGGGCATATTTATGCACGTTGCCGATGTGGTGAATGGCCCCGCCGATGGCGTCGATAAGCGCCGTGCCGCCGCCCACGAAATATTCTCTCTCCGTCATGGGCTGGATTTTGTCCAGCGCCACCCGGTCATGGATCACGGCGCTGTCATAAGAAAACAGCACTGTGGACACCAGCGCCTCCCCTTCCTGGGCCTTCTGCCGCCGGATCATGCTGTTGAAGCCGCCGATGGTGTCGGCTTCCAGCCCGGCCATGGAGCCGCTTTTGTCCAGGATAAACACCATTTCCGTCAAATTCTTTTTCATCGTATTCTTTCCCCCTTTATGTTTTCCGCAGGTTCTTTCCGTCCTTGCGCTATCATCATACACGAAAAAGGCGGCCCGCAGGTCGCCTGAAAAGCGACAAATAAAATGACTCAATGCAAAAGTTTGTGGGGGGAACCTCTCTTTGGATGCCAAAGAGAGGTTCCCCCCACCCCCCCTCCGAGAAAGCAATCCAGGAATTGATAAACCCCAATCTTCCTTTTCTAATGCTTTACGGAGGAAAGAACCATAGATTGGTTGGTAGTATCCCCACAAGATTTTGTAATGAACCAAGAAAATCGTCCCGGAAAGGGAAAGCCGATCTTCCGGCGTTTCCCGCTTCCGGGACATACTGTCAATGCACAGGATTCTTCAATCTATGCTCTTATTCGCTTTCCCGCCTCAGGCCTTTTCCGCCAGCTTGGCGATCAGCTCGTTGCTGCGGGCGATGAAGGACTTGAGGTCCTCCGCCTCCAGGGGACGGCTGGACAGGCGGGCCAGGTCAAACAGCTGCCTGCACAGCAGGGCGCTCATGTCGCCTTCTTCCATGGCGGCCAGGGCGCGGATGGTGGGGCACAGGCGGTTGAGCACCAGGGTATATTTGGAGGGGAAGCCGAAGTCCTGGCCGTACATGGCGCTCATTTCCTTGTAACGGCGCACCTGTTCTTCCTCCGTCAGCACCACAGGCAGGTCATGGTCGCTGAGGGCCTCGATCTTCACGGTCAGCTCCTGATCGCCCAAAGCGTCCCGGAACAGCTTTTCCATCTTGCCCTGGTCGATGTCCTTGCCTTCTTCGCTTTCCTCGGTCAGGCCGGTCACGTCGGCGTCCACCCGGACGAACTGCAGGCCCTCGTTGCCGCCGCCAAACTCCATGAAGCTCATAAAGTTCATATCGATCAGGGTGTCCATCACGGCCACGTCAATGCCCTTTTCGGTGTACAGGGCCACGGCCGCCGCCTGGCGGTTCTGCTCAGTGGTGTAATACACCTTCTTTTCCGCCTTGCCCTCGTTGCGGGCGCGGTATTCGTCCAGAGTCAGATATTCCCCGGCGGTGGTCTTGAACAGCAGGCTGCCCTTCACCATGTCATAGAACTTGCTGTCCCGCACGCAGCCATACTTGACGAAGGGGTGAATGTCGTCCCAGTAGGTTTCGTACTGCTTGCGCTCGGTGTTGAACAGGCCGTTGAGCCGGTCCGCCACCTTCTTGGTGATGTGGGCGGAAATCTTTTTCACATAGCCATCGTTTTGCAGGAAGGAGCGGCTCACGTTCAGGGGCAGGTCGGGGCAGTCAATGACGCCCTTGAGGAGCATCAGGAATTCGGGAATCACTTCTTTGATGTTGTCCGCCACGAACACCTGCCGGTTGAACAGCTTGATTTCGCCCTCCTGGCCGCCGAAGTCCCGCTTGATCCGGGGGAAGTACAGGATGCCCTTCAAGTTAAAGGGATAGTCCACGTTCAGATGCACCCAGAACAGCGGGTCCTCAAAGGTGTGGAACAGCTTATGATAGGTTTCCTTATATTCTTCCTCGGTGCATTCCTTGGGCGCTTTCAGCCACAGGGGATGCACGTCGTTGATGGGCGTTTGGGCCTTTTCCTTTTCTTCCTCCTCGGTGCCGGTGGGCTCGTCGGGGTCCTTTTTGGTTTCGTCGGGGGTCATATCCTCCAGATAGATGGGCACGCTCATATAGCCGCAGTAGCGATCCAGCACCTGGCGCACCCGGTAGCCGTCCAGGAATTCCTTTTCTTCATCCATGATATGCAGGATGATGGTGGTGCCCCGCTCCGTGCGGCCGCCATCCCGCATGGTGAAGGCCATGCCGTCCTCGCTCTCCCACAGAACAGGGGCCGCGCCCTCCTGATAGGACAGGGTGTCAATGGTCACCTTGTCGGCGGCCATGAAGGCGGAATAAAAGCCCAAGCCGAAATGGCCGATGATGCCGCCCTTATCGTCGCCGGTGTAATTCTTTAAAAATTCCTCGGCGCTGGAGAAGGCCACCTGGTTGATGTACTTTTCCACTTCCTCGGCGGTCATGCCGATGCCGTTATCGGTAAAGCGCAGCTCCCCCGCTTCCTTGTCCACCGTGACGGTGACCCGGAGATCCTCGCCCGTTTCGCCCTTGAGCATTTTATATTTGGTGATGGCGTCGCAGCCGTTGCTGACCATTTCGCGGATAAAAATGTCCTTATCGGAATAGAGCCAGCGCTTGATCACCGGCATGATATTTTGCGCGTGAATCGAAATGTTTCCTTTATTTTCCATTGCCAATCTTCCTTCTTTCAGGTGATACGCGGCGAACAGCCCAGCCCTCCGCCGCCTTCTTTCATATTATACCACGGTCCTTTCCAAAATGCAACAGAAATTTAGCACTCAATAAAATCGAGTGCTAACAAATTCATACTTTTTCCTTTTTTCTTGTCTTCATAGGCAAATTATGATATAATATGATTACAAAGGAGGAGAAAACCCATGGAGCAAATCAGGCCTTCCGCTGAACTAAGGAACCATTACAGCGATCTTTCCAAGCTGTGCCGGGAAACGCGCCAGCCCATTCACATCACGGTAAACGGCCGAAATGACACCGTACTGCTCAGTGCCGCCGAATACGCTCAAATGAAAGCGGAGCTGGAGCTGCTGCGTATGCTGGCAGAGGCGGAGGAGGATGCCGCCGCCGGACGGACGGCCCCCGCCGAAGACACATTCGCGGATATTCGTGCCAGACTGAACGAGAGGAAAAACGGATGAAGTATGCTCTGCTGCGCACCGACACATTCAGCGATCAACTGAACGATATTATTTTTTATATTGTTCAGGACACCGGCGACGTGGACACGGCTTTGAGCGCGCTGGACCGTATCGAGCAGGATGTGATGCGGCTTGCAGCGTTTCCCAACAGCGGCAGCCTGCCCCGTTACGCCATCCTGCGCAGGCAAGGCTACCGCGTGCTTCCTGTGATGCGCTGGCTGGTGTTCTACAAGGTGGATCATTCCGCGCAAGCCGTGACCCTTTACGCCATTGCCGATCAGCGGCAGGAATACATGCGTCTGCTGTGACCCCAAAGAGGTAATTTTTACATTGCTTTCCCTTGCGTGTCCCGGGCTTCTATGGTATATTTTTTGAGGAAATCCTTTTTTGGAGGACATACGTATGAAGCGATTTTTCGCCCTGCTGGCGGCGGCCGCGCTGCTGCTGCCCGCGACGGCGCTGGCGGAGAAGGCCAGCAGCTTTCCGGCGGCTTTTCAGGTGAAATACACCGTCAAGGACAAGCTGATTTCCGATCAGAAATACATTTCCTGGGAATATGTGACCACCGCCCGGACGGAGGCCGACGGGGAAATCAACGGCCTGGTGGATGATTTTGTGGAGAAAATGACCCCGGACATGCAAAAGAGCAGCAACCCCAAGCGCAACAGCCGCCTGGACGTGCACGTGGTGAACACCCGCAGCGGGGAAAGCTGCGTGAGCTTTTTGGTGCTGGCCCGGGAAAGCTACAAGCGCAAGCAGGTGCAGTCGCCCTTTGCCTGCCGGGTGTACGACATGGACACGGGAAACCAGGTGTTTCTTTCCGATTTATTCGAGGAGGATAGCGAAGCCTGGGACATCATGGGGGCCATGGTCTACGAGGAATTGAACAGCTATTTCCCCCACCTGGAGGCCGACCCGGAGACCCTGGCCTCCCTGTGCACCAAAGACGCGCTGATGGACACGCCCTTTATGCTGGGGCCGGTTTCCCTGAGCTTTCATTACGAAGCCAGGACCCTGTATCCCAAGCAGCCCACCCTGATGCGGGTGACCATCCCCTACCGGGCTATCCGGGGCTATATGACGGAGTACGGCGAAAGGCAAACCGACAACACCAATTATAAAATGGTGGCCCTGACCTTTGACGACGGGCCGGACTATTCCAACACCGCCACCCTGCTCAATAACCTGCGTCACAACGGGGCCCAGGCCACCTTTTTCCTGGTGGGCGACCGCATCGCCGAATACGCCGATATCGCCATGCGGCAGAACGACGAAAACCATTCCCTGCAAAGCCACCACTATAAGCACACCGACACCAGCAAATCCACCATTCCCCGCATCCAGGCCTATACCGAAAAAATGTACAAGGTCATGACGGAAACCTGGGGCCTGGGCCCCTGGATGCTGCGGGCGCCCTACGGCATTTTTGATTATTTCATCAAGGCCAAGGTGAACCTGCCCCTCATCGAGTGGGACGTGGACACCAAGGACTGGACGGGCAAATCCTCCGCCGGGGTGATGAGCGTGGTCCGCGCCGAAACCAAGGACGGCTCCATTATCCTCATGCACGACATCAAGGACAACACCCCCGAATCGGGCCGCCTGGCCGCCCAGTGGCTGTTTGAAAACGGGTATATGTGCGTCACGGTGGAAGAGCTGTTCATCCAGTATGAGCAGGAAATGGTGCCCAACAAAATCTATTACAGCGTAAAGACCACCCAGGATTGAATCTTTCCCGCGCTGTCCGGGAGGGCCCTATGCAAAGAAAGCTGGTCACAGTCATTTCTGTTTTGAATGAAGCCCATCGGGAAAAAATCCGCGCCGCCGCGGCGCGCCATGGCTTTGAAGCGCTGTTTTTTGACAGCGAAGCCCAGGCGCTGCCCCACCTTTCGGACGCGGAAATCGTGTTTGGGCAATCCGCCTTTTTCGCCAAAAACAGCCCCCGGCTGCGCTGGCTGTGCACTCCCTCGGCGGGGGTGGATCAATTCACCGCGCCGGACGCCTTCGCCTCTCCATCCGCCCTGCTTTCCAATTCCTCCGGGGCTTACGGCGTCACCATTGCCGAGCATGTGATCATGGTCACCCTGGAAATGCTGCGGCGGCAGGGGGACTACAACGCCATCGTCAGCCGCCGGGAATGGCGGCGGGATCTGCCGGTGCGCGCCATCAAGGGGAGCCGGATCACGCTGCTGGGCACCGGCGACATCGGCCAGGAAACCGCCCTGCGGCTGCGGGCCTTTGGGCCGGAAAGCATAGCGGGCATGAACCGGAGCGGGAAAAACCCCCAAGCGCTCTTTGACAGGATTTTTCGGCAGGAGGCCCTGGACGCTCTGCTGCCCCAGACGGATATCCTGATCATCTCCCTGCCCGGCACTCCGGAAACCCAACGGCTGCTGGACGCCAGGCGGGTGTCTTTGCTTCCGGATCAGGCGCTGGTCGTCAACGTGGGCCGGGGATCGGTGGTCGATCAGGCTGCCCTGGAAAAGGAGCTGCGTCAGGGCCGTCTTCTGGCCGCCCTGGACGTGTTTGAGCAAGAGCCCCTTCCCCAGGACGATCCCCTCTGGACCTGCCCCAACCTGCTTTTGATGCCCCACGTGGCCGGAAACATGACCCTGCCCTACACCAAGGACCGCATCGTGGATCTGTTCCTGGAGGACTTTGAAAACTACTGCGCGGGGAAACCCCTCCATCGCTTAGTGGATATTAAAAAGGGCTACTGAATCGGCGCGTTCGTCCAACGAAAAACCGCTCCCTCTGCAACGGAAGGAGCGGTTTTTTGTACCCATCCGTTTGTTCACGGATTGCATTTCTGGCAGGGATCGTAGCCCTGTTCAATCAGGGCTTCCCGAGTGGTGGTGGTATTTTTCCGGTTTTCGGTGGTGATCCTGTCCACCTCGGCGCAGCCGGGCAGATGGAACTTCATGGTCTTGGTGTTCAGCACATACCGCTTTCTGCCGGTGGCGGGCGCAGCGGTGGGCTTGGGCGTGGCTTTCCGGGCGGCGGAAGGCGTGGCGGTGGGCTTGGGCGTGGCTGTGGCCGTCACGAAGGCGCTGGCATTGGAAGCGCTGATCAGCGCGCGCAGGGTTTCCCCGGCGGCGGCGTCCGCCGAAATCGTGATCAGTCCCGCCAAGGTCAGCGGATAAAACACGTCGCCCTTGATATATCCTTCCTTCAGGGATTTGCCGCTTAAGTACCGGATTTTATACCACAGGGTTTTGCTCACCGTTTCAGTGGACAGGATGGCGCACACCTGATAGTCCTTCAATTGATCGGCGCTGCTCCTCGCCGCGGCGGATTTATACACCGCCAGCGCGTTCACGTTATTGGCGTGGGCCACGCCGAAAGGAACGGCTTCGCTCAGCGGCTTTGTCAGCTGATCCGCCGACGCGGAGAAGCATACGCCCCACAGCATGGAAGCGATCAGCAGGATAGACAGCCATTTTTTCATAGAGTAACCCCTCCCCTTTCTATTTGCTTGATCCGCCCAAATGCCTGGTTTTCCAGGCTTATGCTTTCTTTTCCTTCAGGCGGAAAATGATCAGGCACATCAGCGCCAGATACGCCGCCATCAGCCCCAGAGTGGCCCAGCAAAGGGCTTCGCTCTGGGCGGCCAGGGATACCAGCACCAGAATGGGCGCGCCCAGCACGATGCCAAAGCTGCTGCCGGTGATCAGATTATTGGCGGCGGGGGGGGAAAGCTCCGGGTCGATTTCCCGCAGCAGGAGCACGCCTGAGCTGATGGTGCCCGTAAGCATGCCGAACATGGAAATGAGTCCCTGATCGTAATACGCCGGATAAATGGCTTTGCTGCATTTTTTCAGATGGAGCCAAGTGATGGCTCCGCCCAGCACCGCCATGAGAAGAAAGGGCAGCAGCAGGCCCCGGATATCCTCCACCTGAATGGAAGAAATGCCCGCCACAATCATGATATCAAAGAAAAAACCGGAAATGCGGTTCAGCAGATAGTTGTTCTGATAGCGAAGGGCGCGGGTTTCATCCCCCTTGCCGCCGCTTTGCAGCACCCGCCGCAGCAGCATGGCCAGAGCGGAACCGATGATAAAGTTAAAGCCCCACAAGAGCGGCGAAACCGTTTTCGCCAGCCCAGGGGCCAGGGACCCCAGCAGGGAGGTCAGCCTCCAGGTGACCAGGAAGGTGGCCAGATAAACCACCAGCACCCACGCCGCCTGAATGGAAAGCGCGTCAATGGACGCGGAAAGGGAGCCGCTGCCGCTGCCGGAAAAAAAGTCCTGGGCGCTTTGGGCAGGGGCCGCTTGCTTTGGCTCCATGATTTTTCCCTGACGCCTGCGCACATTCAGCAGGATCACCCCCGCCGTGCAGGCCACCAGATAGCCCGTGGCGGCAAGGGCCATGCCGAAGCTGCGGCCCCCCGCAAAGCCCAGGGCCTCATAGGTGGAGCCCACGTTATTGGCCTGGCCCGGGCCCTGGCCGTAGCCCATGGGCAGCAGCAGCCCCGCGGCCCGGAACAAGCCGGGCATCAGGGGGTAGGATAAAACCAGCGACACCGCCAGCCCCACCATGCCCTGCACCAGATAGGTGCTCACGATCAGCGCGCCGGATTTGAGCCCGGTCAGGCTGCGGCCGCTCCCGGAGCCCTCGGGCGGCACCCGCAGGCCCATGGCGATAAAGCCCAGGGCAATGCCGTGGAACACCAATATTTCCATCAGCCCTTCATCCAGGGGCGCGCCCAGATATTTGGCCCCCAGCAGCAAAAAGCCCGCCAGCACCGGCATGGGCAGCATGACCTTTCGGATGGGCTTCACGGCGCGGTATAAAAAATGGGCGATAAGGATCGCGCCTGCCACCATCCCCAGCTGAACAATGATATTCCATAAAGCGGTATTCGCGGCTGAATAATCCAATGTTATCTTCCTCCCGTTTTTTTCGCCGTCCACCAGTCCAGATATTTTCTTAGGTTGGCCCCATTTTGGCAGCGGACTTCATAATAAGCCTCCCCCACGGAGAACAGGAGCACATTGTGCCGGGTCATGGCCATGGCCTGGACGGCGTCCGGATACAGGATTTTTCCCACTGCCTCCAGATGATCCGCGTATTGAAGGATGGAGCCGCTGCCCAGGCAGACCTGCCGGTGGGCGTCCTCGATCCTGGACAGGGTCATGCCCTCGTCCCGGAACAAAATCTCCCGCTCCTGGGGCGCGAAATTCCTCCGGCGCAATTGCTCCTTTTGCCATGCGTCCCACTGGGCAAGGGTGGGGAAAGGGGCGTCATGGGGAAAAAAGCCCGTAGGGGTCAGGCGCGTTTCCAGTCCGCAGGCGCAGAAAAACCGGTCTCCTTTGCTTTTCAGCGTGCCCACCCTTTTGCATTTTGGGCACAGGTACAGCAGCCTTTCCAGGCATTCCGCCAAATGGCGGGACCGATACGGCGCCGGGTTTTCCGCCTGCCTTGCCCAGGCGTCCTCACCGATGTCCCGGTCGATCAGGGCGTTTAGCTGCCCCGTGGTCATCTGTTTCAAGGGGGCCGGCTGATAGATGCCCGCTACCCGGCCCCGGACAGGGCCTTTGCGGGGCTTTTTCGCCCATCGGGGATCGGCCAGATAGGCGCCCTCCAGCCGGTAGGTGACCAGCGCCGCGTCCATCATACGGGCCAGGGTGCCGGTGCCCGGCACCACGGGGATGCTTTTTCCATCCCAGCTGGCTTCGCCTTCCGCGAACAGGCAGATGGAATGCCCGGCCCGCAGATGCTTTAAGCAGAGCCTGGCCGTCTCCACGCCGGAATCACCCTTGCAGCGGGGAATGATCCCCACCAGCCATTGCAGCGCCCGGGAGAGAAGCCCCTTGCGGAAAAGATGCTCGCTGGCCACAAAATACGCCTGCCGCTTCCCCAGGGCCAGGGCCAGGAGAATCGGGTCCCGGGCCGAGGCATGATTGCAGACCAGCAAAATCGGCCCTTCTGCTTGGATGGGCTCGCAGGAAAACCGAAAGAAACGCAGAAGAAAAGGGCGGGCCGCCTGCAGCACACGCCAAATCCGCAGGTAACGGGCATGATCATCCATCCGGCCGCCTCCTCTCTGCTCCCCATCTGTCATGCTCTTTTTTCTCCCGCCCATCATACCATAATCCATAAAAAATGGAAAGAACTATTGTATAACTATATGAACGCTTTCAATCACCAGGCAATAGGCATCAGGCAATAGGCAATAGGAAAACGAGAGTACAGAGTGAAGAATTCAGAGTTCAGATATTTTCGTTATTTCAAGTCTTCATGCGTTTCTTGTGTACGCTATATTCCTCTGCACTCTGTACTGCACTCTTTCAACTATTGCCTTTTGCCTAATCACTTAAAGTGCTTTTCCAGCCTTCCCAATCATTCCAAAAGCACGCCCGTGGCCACGCCATCGTAGCCCACGGTTACCGGATCGTAGGATTTGCGGCACTGAACGGTGACAGACCCATCCGCAAAGCGCACCAGCATATCAAAGCCGCAAGGGGCCTCCCCCACCGCGTAGCAGCGCACCCGCAGCAAATCCTTTTCCACCCAGCCGCCGGAGGCCAGCGCGGGCACGGACAGCCAGCCGGGATAGGGAATTTTTTCATTTTTGCCCCGGCCAAAGGGAAGGCAGACCTTGCCCCGGGCGTTTTCATATTCCAGGCAGTTGCCCTTTAATTGCAGGGATTTTAAGCCCAGCTGGTTTTCCTCCGGGAAAACATAGACCCCCGTTTCCGGGATGCCCAGCTTTTTTTGATCGGGCACGGTATGGACCCTGAGCTTGAGCGTCACGCCCTCCATGTCCTCTTTCCCCAGCCAGGGGTAGATTTCTTCAAAGAAGGCGTTGTAAATCCGCTGCACCCCGCAGGGGTCCAGCCGGGTATCGGCAATGGTGGACAGCACCGTCTTTTTTTCCGGGCAAATCACGCTGAGCTGACCCCCCAGGCCGTACATGGCAAAGCCCGCCCGGGTGCGCCAGCACTGCCAGCCGTAGCCGTACTGCTCCTCCTCGTTGGCCTGGAGCAGGGTCTCCATGTGCTTCTTTCCCATTTCCCTGGCATACCAGGCGGGAATGATTCCCTCTCCCCCATTGAGAACGCACAAAGCCACCCTGTGCAGATCCCTTAGGCTCATGCACAGGCCCGTGCCCCCCTGGCAGCAGCCGGAAGGGTCCCGGAGCCAATAGCGGTCATCCTGGCAGCGAAGGGGTGAAAACAGCCGCTCCTCCAAATAATTAATCACTTCCTGCCCGCTCAGGCGTTTCACCAGCGCCGCCAGGGCCTGAGAGCAGCCGGTGTCATAATAAAACACCGTGCCCGGCTCATGGGTGGGCGTGCCGGTAAAGAAGGTTTGGGCCCAGTTTTCGTCCACCCCTTCCCGGTAGGTGGTCCAGCGGTAGCAGGTGGCCATGCGCAGCATATCCCCGATAGTCAGCCGCAGCAGGCGTCCGTCCGGGTTGGGGGGCAGCCAATCCCGGAAATAATCGGTGATTTTATCGTTCAAGGTCAGCTTTCCCTGGTCGATGAGCATGCCCACGGCAATGCCCGTCATGGTCTTGCTGACGGAATACATCCGATGAGGAACGCCCTCCTTGAAGGGCGCGTAATACGCTTTCGCTTTTTCCCGGCCGTTCACCGTCAAAAGAAAGCCGTGCATGTTCACGTCCTCTTTTTTGAGCCGATCAACAAAGGCCTGCACCCGGGCCGCCAAAGGATTTTCCGCCATCGTCCTTTCTCCCTTCCCGCAGAAGCTGTTCTTCGCACGCCGCCTGAATGAACGCCCCGGTGGCTTTCAGATCGCGGCTGACCACGTTTTCGCTGATATAGTAATCAAAGGACCCGTCCCGGCCTCCGCTGCCCCCCAGGCCCGCGCCCTGGCAGCACTTGGCGACGAAGGTTTCGCCGTTCTTCATTTGGCCCACAAAATGGCGCTGGATGCTTTCAAAGCTCCTTTGCGCCTCCTGGCCGCATTGCGCTGGCAGCAGCCCCAGCCGCGCGCCTTTGAGGAGCGCGTAAGTCATCAGGCAGGAGCCGGAGGATTCCGGATAATTCCCCGTCCGGCCCGGGCAGTCCAGCACCTGGAGCCAGACCCCCTCCTGTCGGACGGACAAAAGCTGTCGGGAAAGGGTTTGGAAAAACTCCAGCACCTCCCCGTATCTTTCATTTTCCCTGGGCAGCAATTCCAGGCTGTCCGCCAGCGCCACCATGTACCAGCCCACGGCCCTTCCCCAGGCGTGGGCCGCCCGGCCCGTTTGGGGATCGGCCCAAGGCTGCTGCTTCTTTTCATCCCAGCCGTGGCAGGGCAGGCCCGTTTCCGAGTTCAGGGTATGGCGGTACGCTAAAATCAATTGGCTGGCCGCGTCGTTCAGGGCGTCGGTTTCCCCATGAAGCATCCGCTCCGCTTGGATATAAAAGGGAATGGCCATGTGCTGGCCGTCCAGCCACATTTGAAAGGGATACACGTTTTTGTGCCAGAAGCCGCCGTCCGAGGTACGGGGCTGGGTGTCCAGTTGGGAGCGCAGCAAAGCAACGGCCTTCCGGAATTTTTCCTTGCCCGTTTTCTCATACAGGAAGATCAGGTTCCGCCCGTTGCACAGGTAATCCAGGTTTTGGGCGGAAAGATCATAGCCCGCGATGGTTCCGTCCTCCCCCACCATGATGTCCAAAGCATCGTGGATATAGGAAAAATAGACTTCCCTGCCGGTCAGGGCATAGAGCATTTCCATGCCCCGCCAGACCACGCCGTAATCATAGCTCCATTTTTTGTTCAGCAGCCCTTCCCGCTTCATCAGCCATCCAGCCACCGTTTCCGCCGAGTGGGGAAGATACCCTGTCAGCATAGCACATGATCCTCCGCGGCGATCAGATCGCTGTAATCGTTCCTTTCCGCGTCTGTGATTTCTTCCTCCGTTTCCTCCAGGCCGGACTCATACCTGGACAGGAACAGCATGGCGATGCGGCTGGCCCCTTCCTCCTGCAAATGGCTGTTGTCCTGGAGACCGTCGGGATAATTCCGGCTGCCGGCAGGCACATGGCAGTAAACGCGCTTGGAGTTTTCCACCCCCGCCGACTGCACCATATGCATGGTGGCCTTTTCCAGATCCACCAGCCGCACGCCCCGATAAGATGCCAGGTTCCGCATGGCGTCGGGATACGGGCCATGGGTGGGCAGCAGCTGGCCCGCTTCATTGAACATGCGCCGGGCGATGGGCGTGGCCAAAATGGGCTCCGCCCCCTGCCGCCGGGCCGCGTCGATATACATGGACAGGTATTCCGGGAAGGTGACGCGGGGATTGGTGTTCCGTTCGGGGTCAGGCTTTTCATCGTTATGGGAGAAGGAAATGACCAGCTTGTCCCCTTTGCGCAGGCACAGTTCGATAAAGTTCAGCCGCTTTTCCGCGATGAAGCTCTTGCTGCTGCGGCCGCACACGGCGCAGTTTTCCACATACGCCTGTTTCCCCATGGCATTCAGGCAGGCTTGCAGCTTCTGCCCCCAGCCCATCATAGGATATCTGTCCAAAGCATAATTGGCCATGGTGCTGTCCCCGCACAAAAACCAGGTGGGCACCCGCTTGTCTGGCCGCCAATTGTCCCAGCCGCCGATGACCTCCTGAATGGAATAATCCGCGGCTTCCACGGCGGTCATGCGCTTTTGCTTGGGATGGCGGGGGGATTGATCGGCCCGGGCCCCGGTGGTGCCGAATTCGGCGTAGCGCTCCGTGACCAGCTTCACCTCGTCCCAGTCCGCAAAGCCCTGGGGGGAAACATGCTCGTCCATATCGCAGTTCAAAAACACCGTGCGGGAGAACTTCCGCCAGGGTCGGCCCAGATACGCCTGGCCTTCCGCACATTCGCCGGTCAATTTGCAGTTGTGGAACACCAGGCCGTAGGGCTGCTCCTCCGGGGTATTGGCGGCGGTATACAGCCCGCCCCGGGCATTCATGAACAGGGTGCAGCGCTCAAACCAGCAGCGGTAGGGGCCGAAGATAAAGTCCACGTCGCCCTGGATAAAGCAATCCTCAAAGTATTGGCGGCTGTGGGTGAGGGTGCTGTCGCCGATGGATTCCACGCATTCGGCGCCGGCCTGCCGGGGCGCCACGAAATCCACCACCTTCTGCATCAGCGGCCCGCAGAACAGGGTGTCCTGATGGGCGATCATGCGCACGTTGCGCCACACGCCCCGGTCCCCCGCCGCGTACACCGCCACCGCCTGGCCCACGTCCCGGCCGTCCCCCGCGTCGTTGCGAATGGTGAGATTTTCCACCTCCACGTTGTTGCCCGTCACCATGAAGGTGGCAGAAAGGAAGGTGCCCCGCTCGATGCCGTCGGGGTTTTGGTCCTTGGCGCAGCCCTTGGCGGTGATCACGGTGCGGTCCCGGGCCTCGCCGATGATGCGCACGTTGTCCTTATTGACCACCACCCGCTCCTGGAATTCTTCCATGCGCAGCAAAAGAATGGTGGGCGTCTGGCCCCCGCCGGGAATGGCGTCAATGGCCTGCTGAATAGAAGTAAAATCCCCGCTGCCGTCCTTGGCGATAATATACATAGCAATTCCCCCCTTAAATCAATCCAAATTCCTTCAGCGCTTCCGCCGTCATTTTCGCGTATGCCTCCGCGCCGGGGCGGCGGGTGTGGGTGTCGTCGGTCTGCCCGTTGGGATAGGCGGGGAACACGCCGGGCTCCACATACATATACAGCTTTTTGCTTTCTTCCTCCCCCAGCTGACGCACGTAGGCGGTGCTCTTTTCATAGATGTCGATGAGGGGCACGTTCCGCTGGGCGGCCAGCACGCGAATCACATCGGGGTATTCCCCGTGGGTTTCCAGCAGCTTTCCATCCCGCCAATAGCGGCGGCAGATGGGCGTGAGCAGGATAGGCCGGGCCCGGTGCAGCATGGCGGTGTCCACATAAATTTCCAGGTTATGATAGAAGCTGGTCCAGGGGTCGGTGTGCCGCCAGACCAGGTCGCTGGTGTCGTTGTGGGTGAACTGGATGAGCAGCAAATCGCCGGGCTGGATTTCGGTTTCGATTTTTTGCAGCCTCCCCTCGGACAAAAAGGACTTGGTGCTCCGTCCCCCCATAGCCCGGTTTTCCACCCGCACCCCGGGCACAAATTCAGGCAGCACCTGGCCCCAGCCCGTGATGGGGGCCTGCTCCGGGGTATAGCTGGCGGCGGTGGAATCGCCGCAGACATAAATGGTCATATGATTTCCTCCTCTGATTCCGTATTTTTTCGGATGACGCGAACAGGCTTTCCCGCCGCGCAGGGAATGGTTTTCCCCCCTGCCAGGCGCAGGACGCCGTCCCGGTCCGGGATGATGACGGCCTCATAGCCCCCTTCATCCCAGGCAAGATCCACGGTCAGCCCGCCCCGGGCCCGCAGCCCTTTGGCGCTGCCCCGCTTCCACCGGGGCGGAAGGGCGGGCAGGATGCGCAGGAACCCCTCCTGGCTTTGCAGCAGCATTTCCGCCATGCCCGCCGCCGCGCCGAAATTGCCGTCGATCTGGAAGGGGGGATGATTGTCCAGCAGATTGGGCAGGGTGGATCTTTCCAGCAGCAGCCGGATATTGTCCCCCGCCTGTTCCCCGTCCAGCAGCCGGGCCCACAGGCAGATGATCCAGGCCCGGCTCCAGCCGGTATGGCCCCCGCCGTTTTTCAGGCGGCTTTCGATGGTGGCCCGGGCGGCGGCAAAGGCCGCGGGGGTTGCCGGCGTGATGCCATGGCCGGGAAACAGGGAAAACAGGTGGCTCATGTGCCGGTGGCCGGGGCAGGCGTCCCGGCAGGGGCGCAGCCATTCCTTGATCAGCCCGTTTTCGATTTGCACGGGCTTGAGCTTCGCCTTGAGCGCCGTCCACCTTTCCGTGTCCCGGTCCAGCGCCCCGCCGCATTCCTCCAGCGCTGTGAGCAGTTCCCACAGAATCTGCTGATCCATGGCCGCCCGGTCCGTCAGGCTGCCGCTTTCCCCGCCGGGGGTGATATACACGTTTTCCGGGGAGCAGGAGGGGCTGATGAAGATTTCCCCGTTTTCCTCGGTCATGTAAGCCGCCAGGAATTCCGCCGCGCCCTCCATCAGGGAATAATGCTCAGAAAGAAATGCCCGATCCCCCGTGAACCGGTAATGCTCCGCGATGTGCAGCGCAAGCCAGGCCGCGCCCATGGGCCAATAGGTGGCGGGCGGGTATATGTCCTGGGGCGCGCAGTCCCCCCACAGGTCGGTGTTGTGGTGGGCCACCCAGCCCCGGTCAATGCCGTACATTTCCCGAGCCACAGCCTCCCCCCGGGGCCGCATCCGCTGAAGATGCTCCAGCAGCGGCAGATGGCAGTCGCTTAAATGGCAGCTTTCAGCGGGCCAGTAATTCATTTCCGTGTTGATATTGATGGTATATTTCCCATCCCAGGGCGGGCGGAAATCCTCATTCCACACTCCCTGCAAATTGGCGGGCAGGCTGCCGGGGCGGGAGCAGGACAAAAGCAGATACCGCCCATAGGCGAAATAGAGCGCTTCCAGGCCGTTGTCGCTTTCCCCCTGGGCATAGCGGGCAAGCCGTTCATCGGTGGGCAAATCCTCCAAAGAAGAATCGTCCTCCAGGCGCAGCGCGCAGGCGTTCATATGGCTTTCCACGTCCCGGATATGGGCCGCTTTCACCGCTTCATAGCCCGCTTTTTCCGCCGCGTCCAGCCTCTCCACGCAGGCGGCCAGGGGATCGGCTTCGTAAAACGTGGTGGCGGCGGCCAGATAGATTTCGCATTGTTCCGGGCAGCGAAGGAGGCTGCCCACCGTTTGGACCCCGTCCCCCACGCAGCGGCATACCGCCGCCCAGGAAACGCCCCCGTCCCCGGTTTGGCCGGTGAGGGCCAGGGTGCGCCCGTCCAGCGCGAATATCCAGTTCATGTACACGCCGCGGCTCAGAATCAGCCTGCACGGAAAGCCCTTATAGCGCAGCGCCATGACCTGGTTGGGATAGGACACAAAGCACTCCCGGAAGCATGCCTTGCCCTGCATGGCGTAAGCCGTTTGGGCGATGCCGGTGTCCAGATCCAGGGAACGGCGGTACTGCGCAACCGGCGTCTGGAAGCGCGTCATATCCCGCTTGAACAATCCCCGCAGGCCATGGAGGCAGGCGGGGGGATTGCCGTCCAGCTGCTGGAGGATCACATCGCACAGGGGCTCGTAGTGCCTTTCGCCGTTGGGCGTGGCGGTCAAGGCTTCCTCCGCCAGCTGGGTGGCCTCCTGGATTTTATCCTCCCGCAGCAGGCGGCGGATGCGGGGCAGATTGCTTTTCGCGTCCGGGTTTACCCGATTGCGAAAGCCGCCGTACCACAGGCTGTCCTCGTTCATCGAAACGCGCTCGATCAGCGCGCCGCCAAACACCATGGCCCCCATGCGCCCGTTGCCCAGGGGCAGGGCTTCATTCCAGTTGGCCGCGGGCTGACGATACCATAGCGTGTTCACGCTCGTCCTTCCCCCCTCGAAAAAAACCGGGGCTGCCGGCAGAGTCCGACAGCCCCGGCAAAGGGATTGCTTGTTCCGTTGAATTAGCGGGCCATGAAGCCGTCATACGCGGCCTGATAGGCGGCGATCAGGTCTTCGATGCCCATCTTCTGCAGCTGATCCATGTAGCTGTCGAAGTTGGTGAGGGGTTCTTCGCCGGAGATGAACTTCTTGGTCATATCGGCGATGTAGCTGTTGATGTCATCCAGCTGGGGCGCGGCGGCCTTCTGGGCATCCACGCTCAGCACGATGGCAGCGGGATATTCCAGAGCGTTGGAGGCGGAGCCCCACAGCTTGGCGGATTCCACATAGTGCACTTCACGGGTGGAGGCCAGATAATCGCCGGCGCCCCAGCGGGGGAAGGACACGTGGCTCATGGCATAGCGATACTTGTTGGCGAACGCGCCGTCATAGAAGTTTTCGGTCATCTTGTTGGCCCATTCGGTTTCATGCTTCACGCCGTTTTCATCCACGGTGTAGGTGCCGTTGCCCTGGGTCCAGGCGGTGGCTTCCAGGCTGGTGA
>ODAI010089099.1_pt1 | contig 33224 bp, 33 predicted proteins | sample 1539321 | NCBI WGS metagenome assembly ODAI01 (sample SAMN02144231, study PRJEB22623) | gut metagenome | biome: sheep rumen | host: Ovis aries | place: New Zealand
TACCCCAATGTTTAAACAAAGCGGTCAGGCAAATGCAAGAGAAACGGGCTGGGCGCTGCGTACACTTTGTGCTTTGTATAAGGAAACGGGTGAAGAAAGATGGCTTGAAAAGTGTAATTGGATAGTCGGACACTTTGAGGAATGGGAAAAAGAATATGGCCTCTGGCTTGCTCCGTATATGGATAATACAGCGATCAGAGTGGTATTTATGATTTCCATTGCCGCATGTAGCCTTATGCGGTATTATCGCATAGATCCGCAGCCGAGGATAAAAGGTATGATACTGCGTGCTGTTGACGATCTTATTGAAAATGCAAGGCTTGACAATGGATTATTCTATTATAAAGAACTTCCAAGCCTTAAACGTCTCGGTAACAATCCCATAATTCTTGAAGCGCTTACTTACGCCTATGAACTTACGGGAAATGTTGAGTATCTTAAAGTAGGTCTGCCCACTTTTGAGTTTATCCGGGTTATTAAACCTTCTGTATTTGCAGGAGGGAATAAGAGTATCGTTGAAGATGCGCTCTTGTGCGGCAGTATGGGTACAAAAGGCTTTGCACAGATGATGGTTCCCTTTACTGTATATTATTCGGCAGCATCAAAGGAGGGACTTGTATGAGTTTGCCACAGGATAAGTTTATGCTTTTAAGCTATATCAATACACAGCTTCGTGATAATTACAGCAGTCTTGACGATTTATGTTCGGCCTTGGGTGAAGACAAAAAATACATTACGGAAGCTCTTGAAAGCATTGATTATAAATATAACAAAGAATTGAATATGTTTAAGTGATCACTTCACTTTACATTAAGAAGGTCAGGAAAAGCTTTTTACGGCTTATTCCTGACCTTCTTTGTAATATCTGTCCTTTTGCTGCTGTGTAAGATGCTCTGCAAATGTTTGTTTTAAATCGGTGAAATACAGCAATTCATTCAAAACATCAAGCAGCGCTGCCATATTTATCATTTCCGTCATATCGGAAGGAAGCGGCTGCTTTTTGTATTTGCTCATTACTCCAAGAATAAGCGGACGGTTATAAACAAAACATTCTCGTTTTGAAACATTATCCGCAAGGCGCAGAAATATCTCCGCAATATCTTTTTTAAGCGGAAAATCACGTCTTAATCTTTCAATGGAATGATAAATGCGCAAAAGTGTTTCTATCTGATTGCTGCGCATTATCATATATTCGTGGTAATAATCCGAATCATCAAAAACATTTTTTCGGTAATTAAGACTTTTTTTCAAACCGTCTTCAAGATGAGAATTAATAAAATTCAGCCATTCTTTATCGGGCAGCTCATCCTCGCCCAAAAGTGATCTGCGCATTTTGTGCAGAAAAGATTTAATGTCGCTTTCTATGTATTCCATATCACGCCGCAGTTCATCCGATGTATCAAGAAACATAATATTCAGCAGTATTGCCGATGCAGTACCTACGAGTACAAGAAATATCTCATCGGCAACAAAAGAGGGTGCAAAGCTTTTTGCAAGCAGAAAATGTGTTGTTACGACAGTGCTTGAAGACAGCGTATTCAACCATTCAAGCTTATACCCAACCGTAACAAGAATAAGCATAAAAATAAGGAATGCAAGCTCATTGTAGCCGATAAATGTAAAAAGTATAAACGATGTGAGCATAGAAAACAAATAAGAAAAAAATCTTTTCACAACGTCCGAAAGAGTCTCTTTTTTTGTATCCTGTATGGAAAGCAGGGTTATAACAGCTGCAGAAGCACTGTTTTGTATGCCGAAAAGGCGGCAGATAAAAAACGACATTGTGCTTCCGACAGCGATACGTATTACTTTATTAAAATTTATTTTCCTCATATATTATTATAACATACTTATAAGTTTATCAATATCATTGCTTATAACTTCGACACCCGAAAGCCAGAAGTTTTTGTCATGCAGGTCTATGCCTGCTATTTTTGCCACATCCGAAAGATCCATAGTTCCCGTTGAGGCGAGCAGCTTATTGTAAAGCGGCATAAAATTATCTTTGTCTTTAAGATAAATACCGTAAAGCGCTTTGCTCAAAAGCATACCGAAAGCATATGGGAAGTTGTAGTAGTTAAAATCCGCATCATAATAGTGTGATTTGCATGCCCACATATATGGATGATAACTGCCGAGTTTTCCGTAAGTCTGTTTTTGTGCATCCACCATTATTTCCTGCATTTCTTCCGAGGAAAGCGAGCCTTCTTTGCGCATTTCAAAAACTTTATCCTCAAAAAGAAAACGGCTGTATATATCTACAAGTGTTTGTGCAGCACCCTGTATATCGGTCTCAAGAATGAATATCTGTTCATCTTTTGAAGCGCTTTTAATAACATGGTTAATAAATATGCTTTCACATAATGTTGATGCTGTTTCCGCTATCGGCATAGGATAATCGTAATTTAAAAAACTTTTTTCAAAAAGCAGATTGGAATGATAACCGTGTCCCAATTCATGTGCTATCGTAACGGCATCATTGAAACTGCCCGTGAAATTGATAAGATAACGGCCTTCTTTTCTGCCCTGTACCGTTTCACTGAATGCACCGCCGACTTTGCCCTTTTTAGGAAGAAGATCAAGCCTTTGTTTTGCAAATTCTTCCTCTGCGAAGCTGCCCAATTCGGGACTGAAAGCATTGAATGCATCCAAAACGGCTTTTTTTGCATCTTCTAAAGAATACTTGATATGACTGTTGTTTATCGGTGCGAATATATCGTAAAATTCGAGACCGTTTTTGTCGCCGAGAACTTCGGCTTTTTTGTTGAAATATTTTTGAAAAACAGGAAGGGAAGCTTTTACGGCTTCAAGCATTGCATCAAGTATGCCGCGGTCCATACGGGATTGTTCCAAAACTTCATCCAAAGGTGAAGCGTAGCCGTGCAGTGATGATGTTGTCAAAACTTCTCCTTTTATACAGTTCATTGCATAAGCGGCGGGAATATCAAAGCTTTTGTATGCGGCAAGTTCGGCTTCATATGCTTTTCTTCTGACTTCTTTATCGGGCGAGTCGGCAAGGGCACGAACTTCCGAAAGAGTGATCGTTTTTCCGTCATACCGTACTTCTGCATTTGAAGTGACGTTTTCCCAAAGTTTTTCCCATGCAGTCGAACCTGTTTTTTTCATTTGTGCAATCAAAAGCTCTTCTTTTGAAGAAAGGGTATGTTTTGCATATTTGGCTTTTTCTTTTATATAATACTCGTGTTCCTTTAAAATTTCACTGTCATTTATAAAATCAAAATTTTCACAGCCTTTTATCCATTGCAGAAAAAGCGTCTCGTGCAGGGCGCAAAGTGATGCGGTGCTGTTATATTTATCCATAAGCCGCTGTAATTTTGAATTTGAAGTATCAACACTTAACCCAAGCTGTAAATATATCTCGATAGTGCTGTAAGCTTCGACAGCGTTTTTGCGCTTTATATATTCCTCCATTGTGCTTTTGTCGGGAGTGCCTTTCAGGTTTTCTTCCGACCAGGTGTTCAAAGCGTTTACCGCATTTGGAAATTCTGCAAGATCGCGCTTGAATTCCTCACAATCGGTACTTTTATAAATACTTTCAAGGCTCCAGTTTGTTTCCATTTTATCAACTCCGTTTTGTTTTTTCTATAGTATACCACAAAATGCAATATTTGTATACATTTCATATAAATTTTGAATTTTTTTTTAATAATTTAATATTTAATAGACAAACCGAAAATAATGTGGTATAATAAAATAAAATTAAATAATAACGCAATAAAGGGGGAATACTTATGGGATATATTGCTTTGGCACTGCTTCTGTTAGGTATAGTTCTTCTGCTGATAGAGATATTTATACCCGGGTTTGGTGTTTTTGGCATAACGGGGCTTATTTCTCTTGCCGTTTCGGCCTGTCTTACAATAATGTTTGTTGATAACGGTATTGTAATAGTGGTCTCGGGCATAGTTATTCTTGCAGTTTTGGGTTATCTTGCATTTGAGGATGCCAAAAAATACGGGCTTTATAATAAACTTGTATTGAAAGACACTCTCAAAAACGACAAAGAGTCTAAAGAGAATATGGATAGTTTTGTCAATAAAACAGGTGTTGTTAAAACTCCGCTTAAACCGCATGGCAAAGTTGAGTTTGACGGGACCGTAACAGAGGCTTATTCCGACGGAGATTTTATCCCTGTCGGTCAGCAGGTTGTTGCCTATAAAGTATCGGATAACAACTTATATGTAAAAATTATTAAATAAAGGGGGAAAACAAATTGCCGTATTTCTTTTTCTTTATGCTGGTAGTTATAATAATACTTCTCAGCATATTCTTCAACTTTGTGCCCGTTGGCCTGTGGATAACAGCCATTTCATCGGGCGTTAATGTAAGTGTAGCTTCGCTTATCGGTATGCGTTTAAGACGTGTAAGCCCTGCGAGGATAATCCATCCTATGATAAAGGGTACAAAAGCAGGTCTTGATCTCAATATCAACCAGCTTGAAAGTCACTTGCTTTCGGGCGGTAAAGTTGACAGCGTTGTTGATGCGCTTATTGCAGCTCACAGAGCAAATCTTGAACTGTCTTTTGAGCGTGCCGCAGCTATCGACCTTGCAGGCCGTAACGTGTTTGAAGCTGTAAGAATGAGCGTTACGCCCAAAATCATTGAAACACCCTGGATATCCGCTGTTGCTAAAGACGGTATCGAGGTAAAGGTTATCGCAAGAGTTACAGTAAGAACAAATATTGCCCGTCTTGTCGGCGGTGCAGGTGAGGAAACCATCATTGCCAGAGTAGGCGAGGGTATAGTTACTACTGTCGGTTCTTCCGATTCGCATAAGAGCGTACTCGAAAACCCCGACAGCATTTCACAGTGTGTTCTTACAAAGGGTCTTGATAACGGTACAGCATTTGAGATCCTTTCAATTGATATTGCCGATATTGATATAGGCAGAAACATCGGTGCTCATCTTCAGATCGAACAGGCAGAGGCCGACAAGCAGATCGCACAGGCAAAGGCAGAAGAAAGACGTGCACTTGCTATTGCGACCGAGCAGGAAAGAAAGGCTCTTGTTCAGGAAATGCGCGCAAAGGTTGTAGAAGCGGAAGCACAGGTTCCTCTTGCTCTTGCAGAAGCATTAAAGAGTGGAAACATCGGTGCATTCGATTACTACACAATGCAGAACAAAATTGCCGACACAGCTATGAGAGATGCGTTAAGCAAAATGAATTTTGAAGTTGGCGTTAAAGGCAATAATAAAACGGATAAGTAAAATTAAACACTTCAAAAGGCTCTCCCGACTTGGAAGAGCCTTTTTTATAATAATGCTGCGGTCAATGCACAACCCGCGGCATTATTTTTTGGTATTATTGCCTTTCGATAGGCATAACAAAACTATTGTTGAGTACCTTTTGCATTACCATAGTCGCATCTGAAGCTGTAAGTTTTCCATCACAGTCCACATCCAGATACGTAAGATAATCATCTGTTACATATTCAATTGGCATTATATAACTGCTGTTAAGCACTTTCTGCATAATAACAGCTGCATCAGCGGCTTCAAGTTTGCCTGTCTGATTTGCACCGCCGTAAATTGCTGTAAATTCCTGCGTATGGTCAGCGTAGAGGTTTAAATTTTCAATTATAACGGGAGATGTGTAATAATCTCCGCTGTATCCCTGCCAGCCATTTTTGTATTCACCCCAAGTCCATACAGAACCGTCAGCTTCTGCTGCTGCGCAGCTGTTGTACGAAGAACTTACAGAAATTGCATTTTTAAGATTGTCAACCTCAACGGGCATATTACTTTTTCCTTGTTCATAAGATTCTACCCCTATACCTAAACAACCGTTGCTATTGCTTCCCCATGTCCAAACAGTACCGTCATTTTTTATAACAATTTTACGCATACCGTCGCCTATAGCTTTTGCATCGTCCATAACTTTTACAGGGACGTCAGAATTTGAATCGGTTCCGTCACCTATATAGTTTCCCCATGACCATACCGTACCATCACTTTTTAAGGCAATATTAAAGCCTATGGAAACAATGTCCGTTAAACCTTCGATTTGAACAGGCTCTTTGCCATACGCCCACGACCAAACAGTACCATCTTTTTTTAGCACATAAAATGAGGCTCCCTCGCTTAACTCAATAACATCAGTTAAAGCTTCAATTTTAGTCGGGGTTTCTATATATCCACGGTCAGGATAATTATTATATTCTCCCCATACCCAAACAGAGCCATCATTTTTAATTGCTGCGTTTAAATGATTAAATAGTTTTAGAGTTTTTACATCATTTAACCCATTTAATTTTCTTGGTTTTACAATATATTGAGGGCTTTGTTCCTTTGGGATTTTATAATCATCAGGTATTGTATCATCAATTCCCCACTCCCAGACAGTGCCGTCACTTTTTATTGCAGCGCTTTTACCGGGTCCGTCAAATACTTTTTCTATATTTGATAAACCGATTACTTTTGACGGTGTAGTGGTGTAATTAAATGTTCCGTTTCCCAATTGTCCGCAAGAATTATATCCCCATGCCCATACATGACCGTCAGAACTTAAAGCTACAGTATGACCGTCACCATCTGCCCAGCCGCCAGTCGCGACCATCGGGGTTGTTTCAAATTTTTCTTCGTTTGCGTACACAACAGCCGATAAACCCGTAAAAAGCATAACCGTAACTGCTGCTGCAATCAATATCTTTTTCATTTCTTCCTTTTCCCTCCATTATTAATACCGTTTAAAGTGCCACATCCATGAACACTCTGTCTTTTTCATCCTGATCTATTCCGAGATATCTTTTTGTCACCTCATAGCTTGAATGATTATACAGTTCCACAAGCATTGCAGGCGGTACGCCTTTTTTCCAGGCATGATAACCAAATGTTTTACGCAGGGAATGTGGGCTTATCTCGTGTTCGAGACCTATGGATATACCGGCTTTCTTAACAATATAATAGGCATTTTCGCGCGTAATTGGTTTACCGTTTCTGTTGGAAAACATAAATTCGCTTTCTATACCTTCCTTTTCAATAAAAACCTTTATGGCATCCTTTATAGCGCGGTTGATTATTATATTTGTCTTTTTGCCGGTCTTGGTCTCCGTTATTCGCAGATATTTTTTTGTCTGCTTGGTTGAAATATTTATTACATTTTCCCATTTGAGCATTAAAATATCACTTATACGCAATGCCGTGTTAAGACATACGGAAACCAAAAGAAAATTTCGATACTCCTCCTTTTCTATATAATATTTTTTGAGTTTTCGTACCTGCTCGATTGACTTGATAGGCTTTGTTGTTGACATAAAATTCCTCCCCATTTAACATTTGTTATAATTATGTTAAATACTTTTATTTTTCCAAACTTGCATTTTTAAAAGTTTATTGACAAATTTTCTCTTTTAATATATAATAAAAAAGTATTAATTAGAGTCTTCAAAACTTGCATAATTACTTGATTTATGTAAATACTTCATTTAACAATTTTATAACAAATGTTAAATGACATTTACTGCCTGATTATTTTTTTCAGTTCTTTTTGTCAAAAAATCCCATAAATTCAGCGTTTCTATTGTGTTCAAAAAAATCTTTTTAAAAAAATTCCGAAAAAATCAAAAAAATGCTGGTAATTCTTTCATTTATGTGTTATAATTAAAGGCAGTGTATAGAATTACAACAAGGAGGAACACTTTTAATGAGCAGTACAGTTGAAAAAATTGAAGCAAATAAGGTAAAACTTACTTTCAGCGTAGACGCAGACAGATTTGAGGAGGGTATGAAATACTCCTACAATAAAAATAAAAACAGGATCAATGTTCAGGGCTTCCGTAAGGGCAAAGCACCCCGTAAGCTTATTGAGGCACAGTATGGCAAGGCTATCTTCTATGATGATGCCATCAATTTTGTGCTTCCCGATGCATATGAGAGTGCTGTTAAGGAAAACGGTCTTGATGTTGTTTCCAAACCCGAGATCGATGTAACAGCTATTGATGACAACGGCGTTACATTCACAGCAGAGGTTTATACAAAGCCCGAGGTTAAAGCAGGCACATACAAAGGTCTTACATTCGAGAAACCCGATCTTGAAGTTTCCGATGAAGAACTTGAGCTTGAACTTAAAAAAGATCAGGAGAAGAATGCACGTATCATCACTGTTACAGACAGACCCGTACAGGATGGTGATATAGCAACTATCGATTTTAAGGGCTATATTGATGATGTTGCATTTGAGGGCGGCGAAGGCAAGGACTTTGACCTTGAGATAGGCAGCCATACATTTATTGATACTTTTGAAGAGCAGCTTGTCGGCAAGAGTATCGGCGATGATGTTACAGTTAATGTAACATTCCCCGAGAATTACGGCAAGACAGATCTTGCAGGCAAGCCTGCCAAGTTTGAAGTTGAGATCAAGGAGATCAAATATAAGGAATATCCCGAGCTTAATGATGAGTTTGTTCAGGATACAACAGAATTTGAGACACTTGAAGAATATAAGAACGATATTGTGGGTAAACTTTTAGCACAGAAGCAGATCGCTGCAAAGAATGCAAAGCAGGAAAGCGTGCTTACACAGCTTATCGACAACACTGAAATGGATGTTCCCGATGCAATGATCGAAAATGATATTGATATCAAGATCAATGAATTCAGCAGAAACATTCAGCAGCAGGGTCTCAGCCTTGATATGTACCTTGAATATATGGGTCAGAATATCCAGGCTATGCGCGATGCTTACAGACCTATGAGTGAAAAGCAGGTAAAGGGTCGTCTTGCGCTTGAAGCAGTTGCAAAGGCAGAGGGCTTTGATGCTACGGAAGAAGAAATCGATGCAGAGATCAAGCGTATTGCCGAAAGCTACGGTATGGAATACGATAAGCTTAAAGACGTTATCAGAGAAGAAGACAGAAAGAACCTTATTGAAGATATTAAAGTTCAGAAGGCACTTGATTTTGTTACAGACAACGCTGTTGAAGCACCTGCCGAGGCATAATTGGCATAAAAAGGAAGTCTTCTTGACTTCCTTTTATTATAATAACTATTTTAATAAGTTTTTTCTACACGGAGGTGTAAAATATGAGTTTAGTACCTATAGTTGTTGACCAGACGAGCAGGGGAGAGCGCTCTTATGATATTTATTCCCGTCTACTGAAAGACAGAATTATATTTTTGGGCGAAGAAGTCAACGATGTAACAGCAAGTCTTGTTGTTGCACAGCTTCTTTTTCTTGCTGCGGAGGACCCCGATAAGGATATCAGTCTTTATATAAACAGTCCGGGTGGTTCGGTCACTGCAGGTCTGGCTATTTATGATACAATGCAGTACATCAAGCCTGATGTTTCCACTATCTGCATAGGTATGGCAGCAAGCATGGGAGCATTTTTGCTCGCAGGCGGTCAGAAAGGCAAAAGATATGCGTTGCCAAATGCAGAAATAATGATCCATCAGCCTTTGGGCGGTGCAAGAGGTCAGGCATCTGATATTGAGATCACTGCAAAGCAGATACTTAAAATCAAAGATCGACTGAACAAAATGCTTGCCGAGAACACGGGCAAACCTTTGGAGATCGTTCAGCAGGATACCGACAGAGATAATTATATGACAGCGGAAGAAGCCAAAGAATACGGTCTTATAGATGCTGTTATAACCAAGCCTCAATAATTTTTTCAAGGAGGAAAAAACTTTGGCATCAAAAAAAGAAATGGTATGTTCATTTTGCGGTAAAACACAGTCACAGGTCGAAAATATTTTTTCGGGCTTAAATGCCAATATCTGCAACGAATGTGTTTCTTATTGCTCCGATATGATAGATGAACTTGGTGTGGGCAGAAAAAATCTTTTCGACGCCGATGACGTTGACTGGAATAATGACGGCAGCTCTTCTAAACTGCCTAAACCCGCTGAATTGAAAGCTGCGCTTGATGAATATGTAATAGGGCAGGATGACGCAAAAAAGGCTCTTTCCGTTGCGGTTTACAATCATTATAAGCGTATTAACAGCGGTACCACATCAGACGGTCTTGAACTGCAAAAAAGCAATGTCTTGCTTGTGGGTCCGACAGGCGTTGGCAAAACAATGCTTGCACAGACACTTGCAAAGCTGATAAATGTGCCTTTTGCTATCGCAGATGCTACTTCTTTGACAGAAGCGGGCTATGTGGGCGAGGATGTTGAAAACATCCTGCTTAAAATAATCCAGGCAGCGGATTTCGATATGGATCTTGCCGAAAGAGGTATTATTTATATCGACGAAATAGATAAAATAGCAAGAAAATCCGATAATCCGTCTATAACACGCGATGTTAGCGGTGAGGGTGTTCAGCAGGCGCTTTTGAAAATACTTGAAGGTACGGTTGCAAATGTACCTCCGCAGGGCGGCAGAAAACACCCGCATCAGGAGTTTTTGCAGATAGATACCACAAATATTCTGTTTATTCTCGGCGGTGCTTTTGCAGGCCTTGAAAAGATAATAGAAAACCGTATCAATGAGAAAGTTATCGGTTTCGGTTCGGAGAGCAAATCTTCAAAAGAACTTCGTGCATCGGATATTTTCAAGAATATCGTACCGCAAGATCTTCATAAATACGGTCTTATACCGGAACTTATCGGACGTATGCCGACCGTTGTAAGCCTTGAAAGCCTTGACGAAGACGCACTTGTACGTATACTCACCGAGCCTAAGAACGCACTTGTAAAGCAATACCAGTATCTGCTTGAATTGGACGGCGTTCAGCTTGAATTTGAGCCGTCTGCACTCACGGCAATAGCAAAAAAGGCTATTGCACAGGAAACAGGTGCAAGAGGTCTGAGAGCGATAATGGAAAGTTTTATGATGGATATTATGTATACGACCCCGTCCGACAAATCGGTAGAAAAGTGCATAATAACAGAAGATGTGGTTGAAAACGGTATTCAGCCGCAGATAGTTTACAAGAAAAAGAACGCTTAAATATAACAATTTTTAAAAGCCGCCACAATTTAATTTGTGACGGCTTTTTAGTGTGCTTATTATTCTTCGGGATTTTCTTTTCTTTCGGGCTTGGGCAGGCAAGCTTTTCTTGAAAGATTAACTCTGCCTTGATCGTCTATCTCGGTCACCTTAACTTCAATAACATCACCGACATTTACAACATCCTCAACTTTTGCAACACGTTCGTGAGCGAGTTTGGAGATGTGTACAAGACCCTCTGTTTCAAAGCCTATTTCAACAAATGCACCGAATGTCATTATTCTTGTAACAGTGCCTTTGTATATCTTGCCGACTTCGGGACCCTTGTCTATCATTGTTATCATTTCAACAGCCTTTGCAATTGCTTCTGCGTCTGTCGATGAAATGTAGATCTTGCCCTCGTCCTCTGTATCTATCTTATCAACACCCGAAAGCTCGATTATCTTGTTGATAGTCTTGCCCTTTGAGCCGATAACTTCAGCCATCTTGTCGGGATTGATCTGTACAAACTGTATCTTCGGAGCGTATTTTGAAAGCTCTTTGCGTGGTTCGGGTATAGCTTTGAGCATAACTTCGTCAAGAATATAAGTTCTTGCCTTGTGTGTATTCTCAATAGCGCCCTTGATAATAGCGGGTGTAAGACCCTGTATCTTCATATCCATCTGTATGGCTGTGATACCTTTGTGAGTACCCGCAACCTTGAAGTCCATATCACCGAAGAAGTCCTCAAGACCCTGTATATCGGTAAGAAGAATGAAGTCATCATCTGTTTCGCCTGTAACAAGACCGCAGGATATACCCGCAACAGGACGCTTAATGGGTACACCTGCTGCCATAAGCGAAAGGGTAGAGCCACATACACTTGCCTGTGAAGTAGAGCCGTTTGAGCTTAAAACTTCGGAAACGAGACGAAGAGCGTAGGGGAACTCCGACTCATCGGGAATAACGGGCAGAAGAGCACGTTCCGCTAAAGCACCATGACCGATCTCACGGCGTCCGGGGCTTCTGGACGGCTTTGCTTCACCTGTTGAGTAACCGGGGAAGTTATAGTGATGTATATATCTCTTTGAAGTTTCTTCTTCGTCAAGACCGTCAATACGCTGTGCTTCGCCGACTGATGCAAGGGTAGTGACAGTAAGTACCTGTGTCTGACCTCTCTTGAAGAGCGCTGAACCGTGTGTTCTGGGAAGGATATCCACTTCTGCGGAAAGAGGACGTATCTGGTCAAGAGCACGTCCGTCGGGACGCTTGTGATCGCGTAATATCATACGGCGAACAGTCTCTTTTTCGTATTTGTAGATAGCTTCGTCAATAACAGCTGCGAATGCTTCTTCATCATCTTCACCGCCGAATTTTTCAAATAAAGCCGATACACATTCTTCGTTGATCTCGGAGATCCTTTCATCACGGATCTGCTTCATATCTGTAAATACAGCTTCTTCCATGCGCTGTGCGGGGATAAGTTCCTTTATAGCCTCGTAAAGATCGTGATCAACAACGTGTTCTTCATAGCTGTGTTTTTCCTTGCCGCATTCTGCAACAATACCGTCAATGAACTTACAGATCTCAACATTCTGCTCGTGACCGAACATAATAGCATTGTACATTTCCTCGTCTGTAACTTCATCAGCACCTGCCTCGATCATCATTACTTTTTCCTTTGTAGAAGAAACCGTAAGGCTCATACGGCTGACAGCTTTTTGAGCGGCAGTGGGGTTGATAACATACTGACCGTCGATCATACCAACCGAAACAGAACCTGTGGGTCCGTAGAAAGGTATATCGGAAATAGAAAGTGCAATAGAAGATCCTATCATTGCGCAGATCTCGGGGGCACAATCCTGGTCAACACATAATACAAGTGCGTTGATGCAGACATCATTTCTGTAATCCTTGGGGAAGAGAGGTCTGATAGGTCTGTCGATAACACGCGCTGTAAGAATAGCGTGTTCGGAAGGTCTGCCTTCGCGCTTTGTGAAACCGCCGGGTATTTTGCCGACTGCATACATCTTTTCCTCGTAATCAATTGAAAGAGGGAAGAAATCAATACCTGCTCTTGGTTTTTCGGATGCAGTAGCGGTAACGAGAACAACAGTGTCACCGTAACGAACAATACATTCGCCGTTTGCAAGCTCGGCAACTCTGTCTATCTGAACGGAAAGTTCTCTGCCTGCAAGATCCATTTTAAATGTTTTGTACATATTTTTTCTCCTTTGTAAAATATATATTTTTACCGACCGATTTTAGCTTAAAAAACACTGCGTTTTAAACCACAATGTTTTTTAAACTAAAAACTGCATCGGTAAATTGCGTTGTAAAATAAAAAGATAGGGGCGCTGAATTGCTTCAACACCCCAATAAAATTACTTTCTTAAACCAAGTGCTGCAATAAGCTCACGATATTTAACAATATCCTTGGACTTGATGTAATTTAAAAGACCTTTTCTCTGACCAACCATCTTAAGAAGACCTCTTCTTGAGTGATGATCCTTCTTGTGTTCTTTTAAATGCTCGGTTAAGTGATTGATTCTTGCTGTAAGTAATGCAACCTGAACCTCGGGTGAACCTGTGTCGCCTTCGCTTCTGCCAAACTTAGCAATAATTTCCTGCTTGTTGATTTCCATTTTTGTTTCCTCCTGTTAAAAAAATATCAGCACCCAATGCCAAGGGTAGGTCGGAGAGTCCGAACCCTGAGCAAGGGTTATTACGTACAAAAAGTATTGTATCACATATTGTTATGGAATACAAGTGTTTTTTTCAAAAATTTGCTATTTTATTTACATTTTTACTTTTTTTCTTCATCTTCCTGTGGCTTGTTGGAAAGATTGGGCTCTGTATTGCCATAGATCTCGCTTTTTGCAACAGGGATCCTTATACCTTTGTTAAGACCAAATTCAACAATAACATTTTTATCGTAAATCTCCATGATTTTGCCGTAAAAACCACTTGAAGTCATTATCCAATCGCCGACTTTAAGCTCATTTTGCATATCCTTAAGTTCTTTTTCGCGTTTTTTCTGCGGCTTGATAGCAATAAAATACATAAGACCGAAGATAACTACAATATATAATACCATAATTATACCGGACATCGCGCCGCCACCGGAAGCAGGCTGATTTGCTGCGGCAGAAGCTGCGGCATCGGCAGCTTGTGTAGCAACTTGCTGAGCTGTATCTGTGCTGCCGTTGAATGTAACGGATTTTTCAAGTAACATTGATAAAAAATTCATTTTGTTTTCTCCTTTATAAATCTTTATAAAATACGTATATAATATGCTAAAAAATATACCAAATATTATTATATATGTTTTATTAAACTTCGTCAAGAAAAAAATAGAATAGAGTACTATAAAAGACCTGAAAAGGGCATTCATTTCTCCATACTATAACTATTCGCGAAATGCACATTTTACGAATAGTTATATGAGGGATTTTCGGAAACACCCATAAATAACGTGTTTATCAGTTATACATAAGGTTCATATACATTTTCTGTGGCTGTTCATTATTATATAGTTTTATCACACCCATTGCAGTTTCATTGCCGATCGTATCGGCTTTTATTTCCTCTGTTTTAAAATGATAAGCAACAGCTCCTGCAAGTATTTCTTTATGGTCTCCAATCAATTCCTGTATTTCGGGTTTATCATTTTCGTTTATCCAACCGAATGCATATGTATCTTCGCTGCAAAAAACAAATCCACCGAGTTCTTGGAACATTCTTATCTGCTGCTGCCAATATTCTTTTGTACGATGTGTGTGTGCGACATTTGCAGATGCTTTTTCGTATATATCATTGAGTTTGGAAAAATTATCGATGCTCACAGGCATTATTTTGTCCGATACAGCTTTATATGTTACGGTATTTTTATAAAACGCTTTTTTATAACCGAATTTAGCATAAAAATCAAATAAGCTGTCATTTGCGGGAATAAGAATTGAACCTGCAAAGCCTTTTTGCTTGTCCAATTCAAAGCTTTTGTTCAATAGTTCACTCATAAGACCGTTATTTCGATATTTTGGATGTGTTGCGGCACCGTATATATAAGTAAGCTCGCCTATCCCGTTTATTCTGTACGGAATAGTCTGGGTCATTGCTATTATTCTATTGTTGTGCATATAGACAAGCAAATTATTTATATTAAAAATGTTTTTGAAAAAGTATTCGTTAAATACTTTATCTTCATCAAAAATCATATCAAAAAGCTCGTATGCCTGCTTATACAGGCTCATATCAGCGTATTTTATCATTTTATTCAGCCTCTTTGGGTACTGCATAGTAAGTTTCACTCAAAAACGCAGGATGATATGATTCTTTTGCTTTTCGCAGACCTTCGATGCCGAGATCTTCCTCCCGGTCGATATATGTATACTTTTTAAAATTATGCTGCGCAAACTGCTGATTTATCATTTGATAAGCACCGTCTATAGTTGTATCCGCCTTTTCGGTATGAACTATAAATGTATCGTCAAAGCTTTCCGACCCCATTGTTATTGCGGCTATCTTGCCGTTTACACGCAGTATTCCGCCTTTAATATCAAGTGCTTCGCGATTTTTAAGTGCTATCGCCAAAGCACAGGTCTCGCCCATAAATTCATCACTGTCAGCATTTTCGCACCAGTTTACATGATAATCAAAAAATTCTTTTACATTATTGTCATCAAGTTCTTCGTATGACCAGTCGCGGAATACCGACATAAATTTATTTATATGATTTCGTTTTCCGTGAAGTTTTTTTCCTTTAAGATACATCAATGATTCCGCTGTATAGATGTAATCGGCGTTGTCGCGGTCGTATATAAATTCAAAGTATCCCGGCATTGCCTGTTCGATTTTTTCAACATAATCCTTAGGTATGGAATCGAATACGAGTTTTTGACCGTGGCTTTTTGCATATTCCGCAAGCTCATACAAGGCTTTTGCATAATCGCCCTCCCCCATTGGCGGACAATAAATATCATTGCCTTCTTCGTCAACGGATTTTGAAAACAAAAAACCGTTTGATAATGCTATTTGCGTGTGATAGTTCTTTTGCCACATATATATTGTTGTAAATGAATATGCGCATAAGTAATAATTTGTTTTGGAATAAAAGCTTTTTATAAGGTCTTTATCTTCCAATTGTATTTCTCTGAATTCCAGCATATATTTCTCCTATGATTTTGATATTAAAATTATGATACCAAAAATATAAATCCTTGTCAACTGTTGATATGATTGTAAAAAGCGGTATTTCAAATAATGAAATACCGCTCCGATATCAAATCTTGTTATTCTCTTTAAGGAATTTCTTGATGCGTGTAACGGGATCGAGAAGTTCCGAAATTGTTTTGTTTTTATAAAGTGTATCAATGAAAAGTGCAATATACTTTGACATATCTGCAACAACATACCAATCTCTGTTTTTAAGTTCGGGATTGTTGTATACAAGGTTTGTTGAGAATATTTTTTCAAAATAACCGTCTTTATGTGCTTGATCGAACTTTTCAAGACCGTTTACAAAAAGAGCGAAGGTAACAAAAACAAATATTCTCTTTGCACCGCGGTCTTTAAGCTTCTTTGCAACATCTATAACACTCTCGCCCGATGCGATCATATCATCAACAATGATACAATCCATACCGTCAACATTATCACCGAGAAAATCGTGGCTGATAATGGGATTATGGCCGTTGATAACAACGGAATAATCACGGCGCTTATAGAACATACCCATTTCAAGACCGAGAATAGAAGAATAATAAATACTTCTGCCCATGCCGCCCTCATCGGGAGAGATCATCATAAGTTTGTTCTTGTCAAATTCAATATCGGGCACATTGCGTACAAGTGCCTTTATAAACTGATAATAAGGCTGTGCATTTTCAAAGCCCGAAAGCGGTATGGCATTTTGTACACGCGGATCGTGTGCATCAAATGTTATTATATTGTCAACACCCATTTGTGTAAGCTCCTGAAGTGCAAGTGCACAGTCAAGAGATTCTCTTGCATTGCGCTTATGCTGACGACCCTCGTAAAGCATAGGCATTATAACGGTAACTCGCCTTGCTTTGCCGCCGATAGCTGCAATAACACGTTTAAGGTCGGCATAATGATCATCGGGACTCATCGGTATATCCATACCGTACATCTTATATGTTTTGCCATAGTTGAATACATCGCAGATGATATAAATATCAAAACCGCGGATAGACTCATAGATAACTGATTTTGCTTCACCCGAGCTGAAACGCGGGCACGCAAAATTTATTTTGAATGTGTCGATTTCTTCGCCGAAATCTTCTTTGAACCATTTTTTAAGATATTCGTCGATGCGCTGTGTTTTGTCCTCGCATCCTCTCATACCTATAAGACCAAGCTTGCCGATCGGGTGTTTACGTATATTTTCCATTGTATTCTCCTTTTCGCTGCATAAATCAAGTGCCGAAATATTTGTTTTTTAATATGTTTTCAAATATTTCCCTAATAATAGTATACCACCAAATCAGAATTTTTCAATTTGTAAAAATATATAAAATTTAATAGGGAATTATAAGAATTATTGTCGAATTATATAACAGAACGTGTCATAGCTTATTATATATATTCGGAAGATAAATCCTTCTCAAACCTTCCCAATATCCTTGTTTTTTTCATGGGCTTTTTGGAAAACAGCCTTTAGCTCGCTGTCTATTTCGGCATATTTACTTTGTTTTATGAATGTTACCGCATACAAAGAAATTGTTATGATCTTTCCGTCTTTTTTGCGTGCATCCAATTCTCCGCTTATTGCAAATCCGTTACTATAATTCTTTTTAACAGATAATTCGGCAATATCCGTATACTCTATTGCATTAAGGCCTTTGCCTATACCGACAAGCCAATTATCGCATATACAACAATTGATGTTTTCAAGCCAAACTGCATCCGACGAATTCAGTTCTTCTTTTAATTGCTGCTTTTTATCTGCATCTATGCCTACAAAAGAAAAACTAAAGATATAGACCAAGCTGACGATACCCGCAATAAGCGCTGTTGCAAAAACGCTTATATACAAGGGATAAGATATATGATCATCCATAACAACGCTGAATGTATCGGGATGAGGCAAAAAGTGTAATTCAAGTGCCTGTGCACTGTCTATGCATTCTGGTATAGCATTGTTTATCCCGGTTATTGTTTTATCCGATAACGCTGCAGTAACGCAGGTGATCCTTGCGCTGCCGTTGTTCAGTACTTTTTGGGCTATTTTATCTGCATTTGATGCGGACATAATAACAGCATAATTGCTTTTGCCGTCATTTACCGCATAATAATTGCGGTAACGGTAGGCTCCTTTTTTTATACTAAAGGCTTTTACGGGTTCTTTGATTATATCAACATAAGCCACGGAGCCTTTGGCTTTTTTGTCCGAAACAATGCTTTCAAAAGGTATCGGTGCATTGATTTGTTTGCTTGCATGCGTGAAAGCGAATATAATAAGCAAAATCATCGCAACTGCTGCAAAAACAGACACAATAAAAGCAATAATACAATTGCGGTAATACTTTGAAATATTATTAATGGTAAACATAAATTCTCCTTGATCGTTATGAAAGCTGTTATTTTTCCTTCAATATTTCGAGAGCTGTTTTGGACGATTTTTCTTCTCTTCCCTCCAAAGGCACAAAGCCCAGGTAATATGTATCATCCTGTAAAATACCAATGCTTTTAAATAAAGCGGAATTCGTTATTTCAATACCGTATGCGTTTTCTTTTTTATCTTCGGGAGCCTTGCTGTAATAAACCAGACCCTTTTCTTCAAAAGTTCTTACTGTATTTTCGGGCAGATGATCCGTAAGCGGATCTATAAAATCAGCTTTTACACAGCTTTCAAAATCTTCTTTGTTGCCGATAAACAAGTCGATCTCCAATGCATAAAGATAAGTGTAGAACTTATTAAGCATTTCTTCATCCTGAATTACATCTTCGCCTTCCGTTCCGTCCGTAAAAAAGAAATTAAGCGTTGTTACAGCCTCGTTGACCTCGGGCGGAACATTCTTTTCTGTAAGATAACTGTCTGTTTTTTGCATCTCTTCCGTTGAAAGGTGAGGACCGTAAATAGCTATTCCGCAATAAAGCTCAGGATCGGGATTGATAAACGTGTGATTTATAAACATAGCTATACATGCAGTAATGAATATTGTTCCGATAATATGCAGTTTATAATACTCCCATATATGTTCTATCTTCTTTTTAAGTGTCAGATCCTTAAATTCCATTTTGCTCTCCTATTCTTCAACAAATTCGGAGGCAAGCTTGGTTATGGCACGGGGCAAGGCATCCTTTGATGTTCCCCAGTCTTTGTCTCTGTTCCTGTAATCAAATTTATCCGTAAACCACTCAACTTCGCCCTCAAGCCTTTTAAGATTTTCCTGCTGAATAGGAAGAATTATATCCAGGAACTCCTTATAATCTTTTGCGGAGAGCTTGTTTTGACCTTCTCCGACCAAAAGCGAAAAATGATCGAGGCAAAAACCCTTGCAGTTTTTGACCTTTTCGCGTATATCGGGCATATTTTTCCACATATAGAAAAAAGTATCTATATATCTTTCCATTGTGACAGAAATCTTATTGCAAACATAGCAGGAATTTGATATATTATTAATATAATCACTGATAGGATTTGTTTCTGCCTTTTTGAATAAGGGTTTCTTGTCGGGCTGATAGTTTGTACAGAGCTTTTCGAGTTCTTTGTTTATAGTCTGTAAATGCGTATGTATCATCAGTCCCACACCAAGACGATTCTGCTGGATATAGAGGTGCTTGTAATGCTTTTTACAAAAACCTGTTTTATTGGTCTCCATGCGTATATCGTCTTCCATATATGACGGACCGAGCATATAGTCCACAGCATCTTTTTCAAGCTGCTGATACATATTGCAAAACGGACATTCGCCGCCTTTTTCAAAACCGTCGTTTACAGGTATGGTATATATTTTTTCTTTCATATTACCGCCTCATTTCATAAGTGATAATTTGATTATAACACATTTTTACCGAATATAAAAGGAGAAAATTATGAAATATGAATTTTATGACAATATTGTGAAAATAACGGAAGCTGACAGCTTTAATATACAGGAGATACTTGAATGTGGTCAATGCTTCCGCTTTAATAAAACAGGCGAAAACAAATACCGCATCATAGCATTGAATAAAGTTCTTGATATTGAGCAAAACGGTGAGACCATTTTTTTATCGCCTTGTACGGAAGAAGAGTTCAAAGAGCTTTGGTTCAACTATTTTGACCTGGGTACGGATTATGCCGAGATCAAGAAGATCATATCAAAAGATGACCCAATAATGCAAAAAGCCGTTGAATATGCGGGCGGGATCAGACTTCTTAATCAAGAGCCTTTTGAAACACTCATTTCTTTTATAATATCACAGAATAATAATATACCGCGAATAAAAGGCATAATATCAAGGCTTTCAAAAGCATACGGAAACGCTTACAATGATGAAGACAGTTTTTTTCCCGATCTTGCTGCGCTTATACCTGTTTGCAGTGATGATTATATGGCTATAGGGACGGGTTTTCGTGCAAAATATTTATGTGATTGTGTTGAAAAGCTGAAGAATAATGAAATAGATCTCCATTCACTGTACAATATGCCTGCGGAAGCTGCAAAGAAAGAACTTTTGAAGATAAAGGGCGTAGGGCCGAAAGTTGCCGATTGCGTTTTGTTGTTTTCGCTGGGTAAACGCGATATGTATCCCGTAGATGTGTGGGTAAAACGGGTGACAGAACTTTTGTATTTTGACGGAAAAGATATACCTAAAGAAGAGATAAGCCGTTTTGCAGCCGAAAAATGGGGAAAATACGCAGGCTTTGCACAACAGTATCTGTTCTATTATGCAAGAAGTGAAAAAATTGGTGTAGATCGGGTCTAAAACCGATATTTACTTAAATAAGGAGAATAATTATGGCAGATTTTAAAGTAGTTTCGGATTATACGCCGACAGGCGACCAGCCTCAGGCTATCGAGAAGCTTGTAAAGGGCTTTGAAGAAGGAAAAAAGTTTCAGACACTGCTTGGGGTCACAGGTAGCGGAAAAACGTTTACAATGGCACATATAATAGAAAAGCTTAACCGCCCTACTCTTGTTATTGCACACAACAAGACACTTGCGGCACAGCTTTATAACGAATTCAAGGAGTTTTTTCCCGATAATGCCGTTGAATACTTTGTTTCGTATTACGATTATTATCAGCCCGAGGCTTACGTTCCGCAGTCCGATACTTATATAGAAAAAGACAGCGCCGTTAACGAAGAGATAGATAAACTGCGGCATTCGGCAACAGCAGCCCTTTTTGAACGCAGAGATGTGCTTATTGTTGCCAGTGTAAGCTGCATTTACGGCCTCGGTGCGCCGATCGACTATAAAAATATGACCCTTTCTATTCGTCCGGGTATGGAATATCCGCGTGATGAGGTATTAAAAAAACTTGTGGAAATACAGTATGACCGCAATGATCTGAATTTTGTCCGCGGCACTTTCCGTGTGCGCGGCGATACGGTCGAGGTATTCCCCGTAAGCAGCAGTGATGTTGCGATAAGGATAGAGTTTTTCGGTGATGAGATAGACCGTATTTCAGAAATAGACAGTCTTACAGGCAAGGTTTTGAGCACACTGAATCATATTGCCATTTTTCCCGCATCACATTATGTAAGCGACCGCGACAATATCCTTCGTGCCCTGCGCGATATTGGACAAGAACTTGAACAGCGTGTTGCCGAGTTGAAAAGTCAGGACAAACTGCTTGAAGCACAGCGTCTTGAACAGCGTACAAATTACGATATGGAAATGATACAGGAAATGGGGTTCTGTTCGGGCATTGAAAACTATTCTCGACATCTTGACGGACGTGCACCGGGCAGTATGCCGCATACACTTATTGATTATTTTCCGAAAGACCTGCTTATCATGGTTGACGAGTCTCATGTTACCATACCGCAGGTGGGCGGCATGTACGAAGGCGACCGTTCACGAAAAACAACGCTTGTTGAATTCGGCTTTCGTCTGCCGTCCGCTTTGGACAACAGACCGCTCAAATTTACAGAGTTTGAGGGGAAAATTAACCAAATGCTCTTTGTTTCGGCCACACCAAATAAATACGAAAAAGCCCACAGCGAACAGACTGTCGAACAAATCATCCGCCCTACGGGTCTGCTTGATCCCGAAGTAACAATACGACCCGTAAACGGTCAGATAGACGACCTTATAGCGGAGATAAACAAAACGACGGCAAATAAAGAAAAGGTGCTTGTTACCACGCTTACCAAGAAAATGGCGGAAGACCTGACCGATTATCTTCGCGAAGCGGGCATAAGGGTGAAATATCTGCACAGTGATATTGATACTCTCGAAAGACTTGAGATAATACGTGATCTGCGTATGGATGTATTTGACGTGCTTGTCGGCATAAACCTTCTGCGCGAAGGTCTTGACATTCCCGAAGTCAGCCTTATTGCCATACTTGATGCCGACAAAGAGGGATTTTTGCGCTCGGAGACTTCTCTTATACAAACTATAGGACGTGCGGCGCGTAATGTTCACGGTCATGTTATAATGTATGCCGATACTATGACCGATTCCATGCGTAAAGCAATTTCGGAGACTAACAGAAGACGCAATATCCAGGAGGAATATAACGAACTTCACGGTATCGTTCCGCAGACTATAGTCAAGAAAGTCCACGATATTATCCATATCACGCAGACCGAGGAACATAAGCGCACATCTATGCTCCTTGAAAAAGACCCCGAATCCATGTCAAGACAGGAACTTCTGAAAGCAATAGAAAAACTAACAATAGTTATGAAACGCGAAGCAGCGGAGCTTAATTTTGAAAAAGCAGCCGAATTGCGGGATCAGATAGTTGAATTAAAGAAGTTATCGCTGATATAAGGAGAAAAGTTTGTTAAAAACAGTAAAATTTTGGGGTTCTTGCCAAGTTGAGAATTGGTTTATGTATTGGGAAACACAACATATTTTTATACAATAAAACAGTGAAAAATATTTCGGTTTTCTCGAATAAATGTTTGACTTATATTTAAGGATGTGCTATTATAGATATAGAAAAATAAATTCCCGACAACAAAAGTTTTAATATTGATACTGATTTTTTGACATCAGATAAGGAAATAATAATATGGATAATACAGATAAAAAGAAAATTATAATAAAAGGCGCACGAGAGAATAATTTAAAAGGCGTTGACCTTGAAATACCGCGTGATAAGCTTGTGGTTTTTACGGGTCTGAGCGGCTCGGGCAAATCAAGCCTTGCTTTTGATACGATTTATGCAGAGGGGCAAAGACGTTATGTGGAAAGTCTTTCTTCTTATGCACGTATGTTTTTAGGGCAGATGGAAAAACCCGAGGTAGACAGTATAGAAGGCCTCTCTCCTGCAATTTCTATCGACCAGAAGACAACAAATAATAATCCTCGTTCTACCGTTGGTACAGTAACTGAAATATATGATTATCTGCGTTTGCTTTTTGCACGTGTCGGTATACCGCATTGTCCCAAGTGCGGCAAAGTTATCGAAAAACAGACCGTAGATCAGATAGTTGACAAAATAATGTCTCTGCCCGAGGGTACACGTCTGCAATTGCTTGCGCCCGTTGTCCGCGGCAGAAAAGGAGAACATACAAAGCTTTTGGAAGATGCAAAAAAGAGCGGTTATGTGCGTGTTCGCGTCGATGGCATAATATATGATCTAAGCGAAGAGATAGCAATTGAAAAAAACAAAAAACACACTATTGAGATAGTTGTTGACCGCCTTGTTATAAAAGACGGAATACAACAGCGTTTGAGTGAATCTGTTGAAACCGTTATGGCGCTTACGGGAGGTATACTTCATGTAGATATACCGAACGGTGAGACCCTGACTTTCAGCCAGCAATTTGCCTGCCCCGACTGTGAGATAAGCATTGCGGAGATAGAGCCTCGTTTATTTTCGTTCAACAACCCAAGCGGCGCTTGTCCCGATTGTACGGGTCTTGGTTTTAAACTTGTTTTTGATGAAGAGCAGATAATTCCCGACCCCGAACTTTCAATAAGTCAGGGTGCGATAAATGCTATGGGGTTTAACAATATAAAAGAGCCTAACAGTATGGCGAATTCGGTTTTCACGGCACTTGCGGAAAAGTACGGTTTCAGCCTTGATACACCGTTCAAAGACCTTTCCGACAAAGTCCGCAATATTATTCTATACGGAACAACAGATAAGATAAAAATTCCGTATTTTGTACGCGGAGAAAAGCATTTTTATGAACACCGCTTTGAAGGTCTTGTAAATACAATGCAGCGCAGATATAAAGAGAGCAGCTCGGAGTTTGCACGCGAAGAATATGAGGGTATGATGATAAGCATACCCTGCCCCACTTGTCACGGACAAAGGCTCAAACCCGAGGTTCTTGCCGTTACCGTGGCTGACAGGAGTATATCTGAAGTTACAGCAATGTCAATAAAGGATCTTAAAACTTTTTTTGACGGTATAGAACTTACAGAACGTCAGAAAATGATAGGCGGAGAAATACTTAAAGAAATTAATGCCCGAATTGGTTTTTTGGTGGATGTCGGTCTTGATTATCTGTCGCTTGACAGAACGGCAGGCACACTGTCGGGCGGTGAAGCACAGCGAATAAGGCTTGCCACACAGATAGGCTCGGGACTTGTAGGCGTGCTGTATATCCTTGATGAACCGAGTATCGGTCTGCATCAGCGTGACAATGGTAAATTGCTTGCTACACTGCGCCATTTGTGCGATATCGGCAATACTCTTATCGTAGTTGAGCATGACGAAGATACCATGCGCGAAGCCGATTATATCGTTGATATTGGTCCAAAAGCCGGCAATAACGGCGGTGAAGTAGTTTTTGCAGGCACATATAAGGAGTTACTAAAATGCGAAAGCTCTATAACGGGCGACTATTTAAGCGGCAGACGCACTATTGCCCTGCCCGATAAGCGCAGAACAGAATGTAAAAATACTTTACAGATAATAGGTGCAAGTGAAAATAACCTCAAAAATATTGATGTTACTATACCATTAGAGCGTTTTATCTGTGTTACGGGCGTTTCGGGATCGGGTAAAAGCTCGCTTGTAAACGAGATACTTTACAAAGCACTTGCAAAAAAGCTCAATCGTGCCAAAATAAAAGCAGGAAAATACAAAGAGATAAAAGGTATAGAAAACTTTGACAAGATAATTGCAATAGATCAAAGTCCGATAGGCAGAACACCGCGTTCAAATCCTGCAACATATACAGGTCTTTTTGACCTTATAAGAGATCTGTTTTCGCAAACGCCCGAAGCAAAGGTAAGAGGTTTTCAGAAAGGCCGTTTCAGCTTTAATGTTAAAGGCGGCAGATGCGAAGCCTGCTGCGGTGACGGTATAGTCAAGATAGAAATGCACTTTTTGCCAGATATATTTGTTCCATGCGAGGTATGCGGCGGCAAAAGATATAACCGCGAGACACTTGAAGTCAAATACAAGGGTAAAACTATAAGTGACGTACTTGATATGACCATAGATGAGGCATATACTTTCTTTGAAAACCTGCCCCGTCTTAAACCGAAGCTTGAAACACTCAAACAGGTAGGACTTGGATATGTCAAACTCGGTCAGAGCTCCACTACACTTTCGGGCGGTGAAGCACAACGTGTTAAACTTGCGACCGAATTGAGCCGCAAAAGCACGGGCAGAACTATCTATGTGCTTGACGAACCGACAACAGGTCTGCATACACATGATGTCAAGAAGCTTATAGGTATATTACAGCAGCTTACGGACGGAGGAAATACCGTTGTTGTTATCGAGCATAATCTTGATGTGATAAAAACTGCCGATTATATTATCGACCTCGGCCCGGAGGGCGGCAGCGGCGGCGGTACCGTAGTTGTACAGGGAACACCCGAAGAAGTTGCAAAATGCAAAAAATCTTATACGGGGCAGTATTTAAAGAAACTGTTGAAATAATGATTATAAAAGGCTCTTTTCAAACGAAGAGCCTTTTTATATATCATATTTTTCTTTTAATTTATCAAGATATTCAACATCTTTTTTGCTTAACTCGGCTGTCTCAAGAAGCTCGGGGCGTTTTTTTAATGTGCGTTCAAGCGCTTTTTGATGGCGCCATTCATCTACTTTTCCGTGATTGCCGCTTGTGAGTATTTCGGGAACTTCCCTGCCGTTGAATACGGGCGGACGAGTATATTGCGGATATTCAAGCAGACCATTTGAAAAGCTTTCGTCCATATGGCTTTCCTCTTTGTTCAGAACACCGCTTATAAGGCGCGAAACGGAATCTATTATCGACATTGCGGGCAGTTCGCCGCCCGTAAGTACAAAATCGCCTATTGAGACTTCGTCTGTGACTATCTCTTCGATAATGCGCTCGTCCACACCCTCGTAATGACCGCATAATATGACCATATCGTTAAGTTTTGACAGTTTTTCGGCCATTTTCTGGTCAAATACTCTGCCCTGCGGAGACATATATAAAACAGGCGAATTTTCGCTTAATTTGTCTTTTATACTGCAATAGGCATCATAAATAGGCTGCGGCTGCATTACCATACCTGCACCGCCGCCGTATGGGTAGTCATCTACCTGTCTGTGCTTGTTAGTCGAAAAATCACGTATATCTATCGGTATTATCTCTATGATACCGCTGTCGATACCGCGTTTTATTATACTGTGATTAAGTCCATCCCTGATCATATCGGGAAAAAGTGTCAGCACGTAAAATCTCATTCAAGCAGCCCCTCCATAAGATGGATATACATTATCTTTTCAGTTGTATCAACTTTAAGTACACATTCTTTTATAGCGGGGATAAGAATATCTTTTCCCTCTTTCGGCTTTATAACATAAACATCATTTGCACCCGTAAAGATAATGTCCTTAATAATACCGACTTCATTATTTTTTTCGTCAACAACTTTCATACCGTAAAGGTCTTTTATATAATATTCATCCTCTTCGCACGGTACAGCCCAATCTTCGGGAATACGCACTTCTTTTGTTTTATAGCGTTCGGCAGTGGTCAAATCATCAATACCTTTGAGTTTCAAAAGCACAAATTGTTTGTGGTAACGCACTTTTTGTATTTCATACTCTGTATTATCTATAAAAACGCTGTCAAGAAGTTCAAAACGTGTTATATCATCTGTTGTCGGTATAACTCGCATTTCACCGTGAACGCCCTGTGTATTTACAATTTTCCCTATAAGAAAAGTATTTTCCATATTTTTTTCCTTTCCTCTTATTTTTTCCTATGTATCTCTTATTTCAAAAATTATATCTGATCAGTTCATCTTTTATCTTTTCCGCCGTATTCAGAAATTTCTCGGCTTTTACTTCATTTCCGAATGCCGTATCGAGCCTTGCCGCTATTACAAGCGCAATATCTTTAACAGAATCTTCTTTGAAAATTGTATTGCAGAATTCTTTTGAATATCTGTCAAATTCATCATTCGGTGCACCGATTTTCAGCAAAGAATAATAATCAAATTCGTCTATATACTTTTTTATTATGTCAAATTTATTCATAGTCATTATTTTAATAAAAAAAGGTGCCGAACCGACACCCTTTTTAGGTTACATAATTTTAACAACTACCTTTTTATCATCTCTGATAGCGGCAGCTTTGATAACCGAGCGGATAGCCTTTGCTATTCTGCCCTGCTTTCCAATAACCTTGCCAATATCGTTTTCGTCAACAGTCAACTCCAGCACAATGCCCAAATCATCTGTTTTTTCTTCAACGACCACTTTATCGGGGTTATCAACCAAATTCTTAGCAATAACTTCGAGTAATTCTTTCATATAGTATTCCTCCTGAAAATAAGGAATTTGCGGTCTTTGGAATTATTTTTCGTATACGCCTGCCTTTGTTAACAGGTTCTTTACTGTATCAGTAGGCTGTGCGCCGTTGCCGATCCACTTCTTAGCACCCTCAACATCAACCTTTAATGCGATAGGATCCTTAGTAGGATCGTAATAACCTAACTCGTCGATAGCCTTGCCGCCTCTGGGAGTTCTGGAATCTGCAACTACGATTCTATAGAAAGGAGCTTTCTTTGCGCCTAATCTCTTTAATCTGATCTTTACTGCCATTTTCAATGTCACCTCCTTAAAAAAATATATCTATATAAGAATTTATCTTATAACAAATTTACATGAACGGAAGACGCATTTTGCCTTTTTTGCCCTTCGTCATATCACCAAACATCTTCATCATTCGCTTCATTTCTTCAAACTGCTTCAGCAATTGATTGACTTCCTGTATAGAACGTCCGCTGCCTTTTGCTATGCGCCTTTTGCGCGAACCGTTGAGAATGTCGGGATTTTGCCGTTCTTCTTTGGTCATGGACTGTATTATTGCCTCAACACCTTTTGTTGCGTTGTCATCAATGTCCATATCATCTATTTTAAGACTGCCTGCACCCGGTATCATTTTCAGAAGATCTTTAAGCGGACCCATCTTTTTGACCTGATTGATCTGGTTAAGAAAGTCCTCAAAATTGAAATCCTGCGCACGCATTTTCTTTTCAAGTTCTTTAGCGGCGTTATCGTCATAGACCTGCTGTGCCTTTTCGATAAGGCTCAAAACATCACCCATGCCGAGGATACGCGAAGCCATACGGTCGGGATAGAAAGGCTCAAGGTCTTCCATTTTTTCACCCATACCGACATATTTTATAGGCTTGCCCGTGACCCAACGCACCGAAAGTGCCGCACCGCCTCTGGTATCGCCGTCAAGCTTTGTTATTATAACACCGTCCACGCCGAGTTTGTCATTAAAACTTTCTGCTACGTTTACGGCATCCTGACCTGTCATAGCATCTATAACAAGCAGTATTTCCTGCGGTCTTACTTCATTTTTTATATTAACAAGCTCGTCCATAAGTTCTTCGTTTATATGGAGACGGCCTGCCGTATCTATGATAACAATATCATTGCCGTTGGCTTTGGCATGCTCTATACCCTTTACCGCTATATCGACAGGATCGCCCTGCCCCATATCAAATACGGGTATATTATATGTGCTGCCGACCACCTGAAGCTGTTTGATAGCAGCGGGTCTGTATACATCGCAGGCAATAAGCAAAGGGTGTTTGCCCTGTTTACGCAGCTGACCTGCAAGTTTGCCTGTAGTTGTTGTTTTACCTGCACCCTGCAAGCCGACCATCATGTATACAGTCGGTGATTTTGAAGAAAAGGTAAGTTTACTTTGAGTACTGCCCATAAGAGAAACAAGTTCGTCATTTACTATCTTAACGACCTGCTGCCCCGGATTCAGCCCCGTAAGAACTTCCTCGCCCACGGCTTTTTCCGTAACGCTCGATATAAAATCTTTAACTATTTTAAAGTTTACATCGGCTTCAAGCAATGCAAGCTTTACTTCCCTCATGGCTGTTTTGACATCCTTTTCGGTCAGCTTGCCCTTGCCCCTAAGCTTATTGAATACATCTTGTAATTTGTTGGATAAATTTTCAAAAGCCATTTATTGTCTCCTTTAATCCAGTATTTCAGACAGTGACGAAACAAGGTCTTTAAGTTTTCCCATATCGGGCTTTGTTTCATCAATTATCCCGTTCATTTCCTGCGTTATTTTGTCAAGCTTTTTCTTTTGATCAAGATATTTGCCGACAAGCCCGAGCTTTTGCTCATATTGGTTTAAAAGCTTTTCGGTGCGTTTGAGCATATCAAGCACTGCCTGACGTGTTATGCCGTGTTCCGCGGCAATTTCATGCAAAGAAAAATCATTGAGATAATACAGCTCCGTAACCGACTTTTGTTTGTCCGTTAAAAGCTCTCCGTAGAAATCATACAGCAATGTTATTTCCAATAGCTTATCCATAACTTCAACTCCATGTGTAAAGTATTTCTCCCTTACACCTGTATTAGTATAAACCAATTTTCATCTGCTGTCAAGTATTTTTTCTTTACACTTAAAAATTTTTTTATTTTTTATTTTACGTGTTTATTCCTATATTTATAAGAAATAACTGCCAAGCCAACGACGGCAATAAGTATATAAACAAAATACAGATCCAAATAGTATACAGCACCCATAAAAAGATTAAGGCTGCCTATATCACTCGATCGTGTTCCTCTTTTTTGTTTATGCACACTGCCCGAGACAGAACTTACTGTTATAATATCCGCCCAATAGCAATGTTTGTCAAAAGGCGTATGTTTTACAAGTGAGGTATTTATCTCTCTTGACTCATTTATGCCTATCTTGTTCGCGTAGTCCAAAAGCAAAAGCGCCGCAAATGCCGGGACGTCTTTGCGCAGTTTTTTGTATGAGGTCTCGCTTGAATCGGTGGTACTGATAATTTCATAATAATCATCGTTATATTGAATTATCTCACATTTTCCTGCCTTCGGACGGTATTCTATTTCATAGCCTGATCTGTCGGAAGTTTTTTTATCCTCGCGGTATATCTTTTGCTCGGTTATCAGTATTACAATATCATTATTGGCATATTTCAATTTTGCAGTGAAATAATATGCTGCCAAAAGCGAAAACAATACTGTCGATATTATAACGATCGTCGCAATATAAGAGGTTCCTCTTCTCATAAAACATCTCTCCATAAATTTTCTTGGTCCGTTATCCACTGCAAATTTTAAAATATATGAAATATCTTTTTACTTGATATACTTCTTCAATATTTCGAGAAAATCATTGTCTACTATCTCCACGCCCGAATAATTAAGGTGTGCATCGTCACGGAAATTGTCGTTTGTGAGTATATTTCTGCTCACAAGGTTATAATCGACGTATTCAACATCATTCTCTTCTGCAAGTCTTTCTATTGTCATATGTATCATATCGTAATTTTTTATATGATCCATGCTGACGATAGCTATAGGTGCTGTCACCCACACTATATTTATGTTATTTTCTTTGCACAAGTCGGTAAGTTTTAAAAGATACTTCTGCTGTGTCTTGTTTATCTCCCATTTTCTTCCGTCCAGCTCTTTAAATTGATTTGTTTTGTCGTATTCATCGGGAAGCATTTTGTAATCACAGTAATTAAAACCTTTTGAGCGATAATACTCGGTGCCCTCCTGTTTTGCTTTTGCAGGCATTGCAACATCGAATTTATTTTCTATTTTTGTCCTATATTCGGCTGATTTAAAAGCAAAATAATCGTTTTGATAACGGAATTCATCAATGCTGTATTTCAGCTTTTCCGCCAACGGGAAGACTTCGTCTATATATTCCCGCTCCAATTCGTCATTTTTAAGCACTTGGAAAAGATAGCTCGCCTGCGTAAGTTCAAATTCATCATCTATCATATCCCAATAGACTTCCAGCACAACACATTTGGGTTTTTGATAATTGAGTATTTCTTTAAGCGTATAATAAGTGGTATCCATATGCTGCAAAGGCATACCCATCTGAAAACTTTTTATGCCGAGTTTGCTGTCGAATATCTCGGGGTCGAAGGTACAGTATGAATGTGACGAACCGATAAAAACAACATCAAGGCTGTCTTTGGGCAAGGCATAAAAGTCATTCCAGCGCGCTTCATTATAATTGTTTATCAGGTTTTCGGTGCTTGCCGCGGAATATTTTATACCTACCTTATACATAAGCGGTACAAGTGCCGCGATAAATACAACTGTTTTCAATGTAAACAAAAATGTCTTTAAAACAGTTTTCTTTTTATCCATAAAATCACCTCATATTCAAAAACTGCTTGAAACAGCATTTCCCATATAGTTAAAATAATCACGCATAAACAAAGCCGCAGAATAAAACATCAGACAGATAAGTATCAATTTGATCGTTTTTAAAATTTTATATCCAATGTCATCCGACGATCCATTCTTTAAAAACACATTCACAACTGCGGCTAAAATGCCGAAAAGCGGCACTCCATATACGGAAATAAAAGAAATCAGCATATTCATAGGCACTCCTTTTTAATTCGCAAACTGTGAGATTATAAACCACCAGAATAAATAACTTTGTATCGATCCCGCAAATATTCCGCATAACAGCAGTAAAGCCGTTATCGCCGTATATTTGATGCGTTTTTTCTTATCCTGAATTTTTTTGATCTCCTTATCTTTTTTCAGTGCTGCCGCAATAACGATAAACACACCAAAAACGGCAAAGAAACTCTCTATCGACATAATAAAATCATTCATAAACAGTTTTTCGGTCATTCGGTACAAAATCAATCCTCGAATAAAGCTCTTGCAAAATCGTTTTCATCAAAAAGCTGAAGATCATCAATGCCCTCGCCTACACCGATATAGCGCACGGGTACATTAAGTTCGTTCTTGATAGCGATAACGATACCGCCCTTTGCCGTACCGTCAAGTTTTGTAAGCACAAGACCCGTAATATCCGCGGCCTCTTTAAAGAGTTTTGCCTGCTGGAGAGCATTCTGGCCCGTTGTGGCGTCAAGCACAAGCAGGACTTCGCGCTGTGCTTCGGGATATTCGCGGTCGATAATACGGAATATCTTTTTAAGTTCTTCCATAAGGTTCTTTTTGTTATGAAGTCTGCCTGCGGTATCACAGAGAAGAACATCTATATTCTTTGATTTTGCGGACTGTATTGCATCATAAACAACTGCTCCCGGGTCGGAGTTTTCCTGATGTCTAATTACCTGAACATCGTTTCTGCTGCCCCAGATCTCAAGCTGGTCAATAGCTGCGGCACGGAAAGTATCGGCGGCTGCAAGCATAACCGTTTTTCCCTCCGATTTAAAATTGTTTGCAAGTTTGCCGATGGTCGTAGTCTTGCCGACACCGTTAACGCCTATCATAATTACAACAGCAGGCGATTTAAGCTCAAAATCGGTCTTATCCTTTAAAAGTATGTCGGTTATTACCTCAACAAGAACGTCCTTGACCTTTTCGGGCTCTTTTATCTTTTGTTCCTTTACCCGTTCGCGCAGTTCTTCTATTATAGACATAGAAGTTTCCACACCGATGTCGGCCATAATAAGGGTCTCTTCAAGTTCCTCATAGAGTTCTTCGTCAATAGTGGTAAAAGCTTTGAGTACATTTTCAATACCCGACATAATATTGTTTCGTGTTTTTGAAAGACCCGATTTGATTTTTGCAAAGAAACCCTGTTTCTGCGGTTTTTCTTCCGAATTATCTTCAGTATTATCTTCGGCATTATCCTTTTCTTCCGTAATATCTTCTTCTGAGACCTCTTTTTCTTTACTTTCGCTTTCAGTCTCCGAAAAATCATTTGTTTTTTCGGTGTTTTCTGTATCTTCTGTTTCGATA